>ENA-ORXR01000070-ORXR01000070.1-marine-metagenome-genome-assembly--contig:-NODE-70-length-153556-cov-11.902905_pt1 | contig 153556 bp, 121 predicted proteins | sample MGYA00237866_ERZ511479 | MGnify/ENA metagenome assembly ERZ511479 | reverse complement strand
CTACGTTTTTTGCCTTGATCCATTTTGAACAATTCTAAATCCTTTTCCGTCATCTAAAAATAGAAATGGTATAAGACAACATATCTGCTTCCTTCGTCGCAGAGACGCAGCTTACTATCATTCGTTATGCACAAATGCATAATATAAGGAGCAAGGGCGGCTGACGCAAGAAAGACTAGCTGCCACTATATATAATACTTACACCATTAACACATTAGAATGTCGCATATATTCTGTTAAAATGTGCTGACTCTATAGTTTTGCGTACGTTCCAGAACAGGAAGATGGGATTTCTAATAAGGACGCCGTTAAAGTAAATTGTAGGATCTCGCCGTCCAAGGTTCCCGATCCATCAAAGGTAACTTCTTCTCCGAACGAATTAAGATAAATCTGACTGGGTATCTCGAACTCATTATTCTCTACAGCGGCTCCTAATATCGTGAGTGGCCTATTGGGATCAGACACTTCCAGATCATACTCGGTCCTACTCGACAGGTCTACTATTATTGTAGCCTCTGATGTGTTACCACAAAAATCATTGGAGATCCAATTGCCTACAAAGACAGAAAAGTCTTCTTCTGGTTCTTCTTTCTTTTCTACAGCGCAGGCGGAAATACACGCCAGAGCTAAAATAAAAAGGCTAGATTTAAATGATAATATTACTTCTAATTTCATGCTAAAAAAATGATTTATACTATTAACCAAACGAGTTATACTATAAATACGATGCTCCTACAGGCTTACCTCTTCTTTTTGTACTTATTATTTCCTTTTCCTCTTCCTTTTCCCTTTTTATTGCCTCCCTTTGATTTAAAATTTCTTCCTCCTCCCCTTCTATCGGGCTTTGGATTCCATACTGGACTTTTTCCTAATTCTTCGGGCACATCGAGTTTTATGATTTCAGATTCTATAAGTCTTTCGATTTGAACAAATTTATACATATCATCCTCATTAATAAGGGTTATCGCGACACCTGTTGTATCTGCTCTTGCCGTTCTTCCTATTCTGTGAACATAATCCTCCGCACTCTTAGGTACATCATAGTTTATGACTAGGTTTATATTTTTGATATCGACTCCTCTGGCTAGTACATCTGTAGCAACTAATACACGTATTTCTTTAGCTCGGAATTCAGATACCACTTTCTCTCGCTCTTTCTGTACAAAATCTGATGAGACGCCAGCGACTCTATATCCTTTGCCGCTAAGACCGCGTACAATCTCAGAAACTTCTCGCTTAGTAGAAGAAAAAATTAATATACTTTTGAACTTTGGTTTATCTCTGATCAGACTATTAATAAGGCCGATTTTTTGACTATTATGACATAGATAAGTAGCTTGTAAAACACCTGCTGCTGGCTTAGAAATGGATATACTTATCTGCGCCGGATTATTTAGTGATGATGCCGCTAACTTTCTGATCTTAGGAGGCATTGTCGCACTGAAAAATAGCGTCTGTCTATCCTTAGGTAGATAAGAAATTATTTTCTGGATATCATCATAGAATCCCATATCGAGCATCCTATCAGCCTCATCGAGTATAAGATATTGCAGTTGGTCAAATTTCACGTAACCCATATTGAGGTGTGAAATAAGCTTTCCTGGCGTAGCGATTATTATATCAGAATGTTGTTTAAGTGCTTTTTTCTGACTCTCCCAGTCCTGGCCAGACCCTCCACCGTACACGGGAAATGAGGCTACTGGCGCAAAATAAGCAAAACCTTGTATCTGCTGATCTATCTGTATGGCTAGTTCCCGCGTGGGGCAAACCACAAGTGTGCTCGTAAAGTTTTCTGGCTTTTCACACAGCTTATTAATTATTGGCAAAATAAAAGCTGCCGTCTTGCCTGTACCTGTCTGAGCACAGGCTATAAGATCCTTTCCTGCAAGAATTTCAGGTATTGCTTTTTCTTGGATCGGTGTTGCTTTTTCAAAGCCCATATAGGACAGGGCTTCTAGCAAATCTGGATTAAATCCGAAATCTTCAAATTTCATCCTGCAAAGATGGCTTATTTTTTCAACTCTATAGGAAAAACCTGCTATAAGAGTTACCCACAGAGCTCTACACCGCTTGTAAATCGTATAATTTTGCTCTTTGCGCCATTACTTTTTCGTCTGCAACATATTCGTCATAAGTACATAGCTTATCGATATAACCACCTGGACCTATTTCTATAATTCTATTAGCTATAGTTTGTGTAAATGTGTGATCATGGGATGCAAATAGAACATTTCCTTCAAAATTCTTGAGAGAATTATTTAAGGTTGTGATTGTTTCTAGATCTAAGTGATTAGTAGGTTCATCTAAAAGCAAAACATTCGCCTCTCTCATCATCATCCTAGACAACATACAACGCACCTTTTCCCCTCCAGAAAGGACATTAGATTTTTTTAGCGTTTCTTCTCCCGAGAAAAGCATTTTTCCTAAGAATCCTCTTATATAGATCTCATCTTTTTCTTTAGAAAATTGTCTAAGCCAGTCTATGAGTGTTTCATCTCCATTAAAGAATTCTTCGTTCTCATTAGGAAGGTAGGCAGTAGTAATAGTTTGTCCATACTCTACACTGCCAGTTGTAGGTTCTTTTTCCTTTGCTAGAATCTGAAACAGAGCTGCTGTAGCTAAACTATTTTTTGATAAGAATGTAATCTTTTCATTCTTGTTTACTGTAAAATCTAAGTTGCTAAATAATGGCTCGCCATCCAGGACGCTACTAAGATTTTTTACGTTTAGAATCTGATCTCCTACGGATCTAGATTGTTTAAAAACAATACCCGGATATTTTCTACTCGAAGGTTTTATCTCTTCTACCGTTATTTTTTCTAGTAATTTTTTTCTAGCTGTTGCCTGCTTAGATTTAGATGCATTAGCACTAAACCGATCAATGAAGGCTTGTAGTTCGGTCCTCTTATCTGCCGCCTTTTTATTAGCGTTTAATTTCTGACGCAAAGCAAGCTGACTACTCTCGTACCAGAAGGTATAATTTCCAGTATACATGTTTACCTTACCAAAATCTATATCTACTGTATGTGTACATACCGTATCTAGAAAGTGCCTATCGTGAGACACTACTATAACCGTATTTTTAAAATTAAGTAAGAAATCTTCTAACCAGACTGCCGTCTGGATATCTAGATCATTGGTAGGTTCATCTAGAATAAGAATATCTGGATTACCGAATAATGCCTGGGCTAATAATACTCTTACTTTCTGATTTCCATTTAGTGATTTTACTAGCTTATGGTGATCAGCTTCTACGATTCCTATTCCACTTAGGAGGGAAGCAGCTTCTGGTTCAGCATTCCATCCATCCATTTCGGCAAACTCCGTTTCCAGCTCTGAAGCTTTTATCCCGTCAGCATCAGAGAAGTCTGGCTTAGCATAGATAGCATCTTTTGCTTGCATAATACTCCACAGTTTATCATGGCCTCTGAGAACGGTATTAATTACGGATACCTCATCATACTGGAAATGATCTTGCTTCAGCACAGCCATTCTTTTCCCTGGTTCTATACTCACTGATCCTTTATTCGGATCTATTTCTCCAGATAAGATTTTCAGGAAGGTAGATTTACCTGCTCCATTGGCGCCAATAATGCCATAACAATTGCCGTCCTTAAAGGTAACATTAACTTCATCGAATAGGACTCGCTTCCCATATTGCAGAGAAATATCGTGTGCTGATATCATATTTTCTTGATTAGGAGCACAAAAGTATGCATTTAGTACCTTAAATGCAATCAACTTTTGGATAAGAAATAGAATAGATCTTAAACGTGGAAAAAGAATGTAAAAAATCTTTGACAAGGGGGGTTACAATTGATTACCCTACTCATAAACTATATTACAGAGACTTTACATTTACTATAATGATATGATTTAGAAAAATCAAGTAAAGAAATAATAGTCTATAAATAACCCAATATTTTTTGTAGCAATTAATCCCCAAAAAAATGTTAAACAGAAAAAAAGGAAAAATAATAGGACATAATCAACTTAGGTATTCTGTTCTTTCTGAAAATGGTAATGTCTATCAATCTCAGATTACTTCAGGATTCTCACAAGGCCAACCAGTGGAGTACACTGGTCCTAATGGTAATAAGGTAGTTATATATCCCATATAGTGAGAATGCTTCTGTATCTTATACCAGTTACGTTCATAATTATCCAGAAATAATACATCATCATATTGTGATGTAGGCAATATTTTATAAATGTATATTCTCCTTTTGTTAAAGAGAAGATAATGACATTAATGCATAAGGCAATACCCAGCCCAATAGTAAGGGTGTCTATTTTTTGAAGAGGCTAGATAATTTCGTTTAGAAGCAGATAGTGCTGATGCAAATTCTTTTCCTTCAGAAAGATTTTCATATAGATTTTTTATAATACTTTTTCCAGAAACATCATCTACTACCCATTGTGTCATCACAACATTTCTTACACCCGCTAGAAGAAAAATTCTGGCAATATGAAATACCCCTTCTCCCGCTATTGCATCTCCTTTAGCCGTTTCGCAGGCTGATAATACAGCAGTATGTGCATTGATATCTTTTCCTATGAGTTCTCTTAGATATAATTTCTGGGGTACATCTCTGAACACAATGAACTCATCAGCATTACCATTTGTATCAGCCTTAGCATGTGTAGCTAGATGCAGTATTCCTTCTTGGCTGAGTACCTCGCGAAAATTTTCAGCAGTATGATTATCACCATGATAACAACTTGCAATTTGCTTCCCGAAAATTTTCTGTATTGCCATGACTTCAGCATAAGCACCCGGCAATTCGGAGAAGCCGGCATCATTATTATTATTTTCTAAAGTTTCTAGATCGCTGTAAGAAAACGCTGTTACTTTTTTAATTTTCTTACTCTGCACTTTTCTCTGAGAATTAAAATAATTACTTACTGAACAGGCATAACTAATATCTATCTTTTCTATAAGATACTGTTCAGACTTTTCTTCTTTCAGTAGATCAAAAGGTAAAAACTGGAGATCTCCATCTGGTGATATTATGATTTCTTTCTTCCCTAATATTACGTGGCTAAGATCAGATATTAGATGCTCATATAAAATATCAGTTAGTGTATCTATCTCATCTATATTATTGTTATCGTCAGGTTTCTTAGAAATCAAATCTAACGAGCGAGAAAGAGACCTGAAGAAATGATCGCTCAATTCTCGCTGATTGAAAATCGTGGTATCCTTATCGATATAGAATGAGAACAATGCATTATCGTTAAACTGGTATTCCACAAAACATTTGTCGATAGGCATATTTTTCTGAACCTCTTTCAGGGAAAACTTCTCTGGATTTAGAAAATTACTAAAATAGTTAGGATAAGTCTTTTCTAGGTTAGAAAACAAGTTATTTTTTACAATATCATTTGCTGCAATTCGCCGCTCTACAAGTTTTGATTCCGCTAACTCTATTCCTTTTTTATAAAGATGGGTATATAGTTTTTCCTCCTTGGAAAGTGTAGATTTTAATTCAGTAATATACTTATCTGGCACATTATATTGCTCAGCTAATTTATATCCTCTGGTCTTAGCATAAATAATGTGAGCTCTGGAATTTTCTAGTGATTCGAATATTATATCAGCACTATTTTCTATAGGAGTAGAACTAAGAAAATTTAAATAGTCCCCATAGAAGTTGTGGTAGCTTGGTAAAATATACTTTAAGTCTTCAGATATAAAATCCTGTTTATTTACTTCTACTATATCCTTCTCTAGTTGGAATATTTTATTGATTTTTGAGATAGAGCTCGAATCAGCATCTAGCATTATTTTTTTCATCATTGTTTGTCTATACAATCTCAAATAATCCAAAATTTCAAATTCTTGCTTCAGGTATACTGGATCTTTAATCGCTAAAATTTCATCGAGTGTTCTATCTAGACTCTGGACAAAAGCTTTTTCGATTTCTTCGCTCGCTAGATCTATGTTTCCTAGATAGAAATAAGATTCCGCTATTCCGTATTGCGCATCCACAAGGGCAGATTTCTCAGGAGACGACAATTCCTCTAGACTGTTAAATGCTTTTATAGATTTTTTAAAAACACTTACTGCCTCGGTATCCATCTCCATACTACTGTAGATATACCCTTTAGTTCTATTAAGAAAACCTAGATCAGCTAGATCGCGCGCAGAACAGCTCGTAAGAACTGAATCTACCAAGGCAATAGAAGGGTCTACTTCTTCTGTCAAATAGCAAAGTCTAAGTGCATAATTAGTATAAAATAAGATTTCCGTCTCTCTTTGTATCTCCTTACTCTGACATATTTTTTTTGCTAGTTGGAAGTGGATTTCCATATTCTCTTCATCCTCGATATTTGCATAAGCTAGAGCACTTAGCTCATGGATTTTTACAGCAATATTAAAATTTATATCAGGCTGTTCTTGTATAATTTCATTGCCAAGGCTTAGCTGCACCATACATTCTTTCATTTTCCCTTTTGAAAGAAGCGTAAAACCAATATCATAATAATAATCCAGCCATAGATTAAAATCTGAAACTGGAATACATGTTTTCCTCTTTGCTAATAGTTGCTCCGCTTTCTCAAATTCTTCCTTATTAAAAATATAAAACTTACTTATATCAGAAAGGTAGGGCTCTAATCGCCCACCTTTTTTATCATAGCAAACCTCTAGTTGTTCTAGGCCTACTTCTATAAGTGAGTCTATCTCTTCTTGAATGAGTCCCGTATTGTTTTTAGCTTGATAAATATTATACAAGGCTTGTAGCTCTAATGCAGCGTTATTACCTATGATTTCTGTATCAGCACGCGCTTCAGAAAGAATATTATTCACATCATCATTTGCTATCTTAGTGTCCAGAAATACGCCTCTTTGTAACCTTAGAAATATAGCTTGTTCTGATGTTAGTTCTGCTATAGACAGAGCTGTATCTATCTCTTTTTCTACAAGCTTAAAGTCATGGCTTATAAGCGCAGCCTCTACTTTTTCCCTTGCGGGAAATAAACTTATGAATTTTGCTTGCGTGTAATAGTCCTTATGAACAGTCTGTTTGCCCATCCTATTATCCTCGTTACAAGCCAAAAACCCAACTAAGGAGATACCCAGTATAAAAATAAAAATCTTAATAATGCAACGTTTTCCTCTAAAGTAGGGTATTACCTTAGAATAATGCAATATTATCATCAATAGTCTCTACCGCTTAGTTATTTATTAAAATCAAACTACTTATTGAACTTTTATGTCCTGATCGAATAGTAATTAAATCTTATTTTCCTTTTACTTAATCTTAAAAAATAAGTTCTTTATGAAAAGTGTATGAACTCTTTCCTATTATATGATCAGGTACTTATGTATCTATGATCTGACTTAAAATCTATTATGTCAAAAAAGTATTTTACATTTTTATTATTTGTATGCATTAGCATAATGACTTCTAGTTCGCTTGCGGGACAAGAGATATGTGATAATGGAATAGATGATGATGGAGATGGACTGGTGGATCTGAACGATGATGACTGTGCCTGTCCTGTCCTTATACTCTCAGGACTTATTCCTAATCCATCCTTTGAGGATATGACCTGTTGCCCTAATACCGAAGGAGAACTAAATTGTGCCGTAAGTTGGATTCAGGCTTCAAGACCTACTACAGATTATGTGCATACCTGCGGGACCTTAGGTAATCCATTCTTGGGCATAAATGCTCCGCAGCCATTTCCAGATGGAGAAGGCGGAATAGGTTTTAGAGATGGCAAACCTGGACAACCAAACTTTAAAGAATATGCTGGAGCATGTCTAAACGCAACCATGGAAACTGGTCTAGAATACAAACTAGATTTTTTCGTAGGATTCGCAACGCATTTTGCAAGTAGAGAATTGAATATGGGGGTGTTTGTAACGACTAATTGCAATAATCTGCCTTTCGGAAATAATGATCAGGATTTCGGCTGCCCAATGAATGGGCCTGGCTGGACCCAATTAGGAGAAATACTTGTATCAGGAAATAACGAATGGGTTAATGTGGTCTACGAATTTACAGCCGATCAGCCTTACGCTGCTATAGTATTAGGTCCTGCCTGTGCGCCCCATCCTATCTTTAGCCAAGATCCCTACTTCTTTATGGATAGACTTACGCTAGAGGAAAAAAATAAATTTGGTGTACCCTTCGCTGAGATTACAGGAAGCATATGTGAAGATGATCTTACGCTAGTAATAGAAGGAGACCTAGGTTCCTCCTATCAGTGGTATTTTAATGGTATTGCTATTCCTAATGAGACAGAAGCATTTCTCACGCTAGTGGAATCTCCTGAAGTAGAAGGTATATATTCAGCTGTAATAACAGATGACGAAGGTTGCTTTGATTCACAAGATTATATCTTGACCATACCCTCTTACAGTTCAGTTATTTCGGCTGCGATATGCGAGGGTGATGTCTATCCTTTCGGGACACAAAATGTCACGGAAGTAGGCGATTATGAAGAAGACTTCGTTGCAGCGGATGGGTGCGATAGTACCGTTTTTCTTACGCTAAGTTTCTTAGAAAATACAAGTTCTAATCTGCCGATCAGTATTTGTGAGGCAGATTCTTTAATATTTCTAGATGTCATCGCTACGGAACCTGGCACTTACGAAGCTACTACAAATAATGCTGCTGGTTGTGATAGCACGATTTTTATAGACCTTAGTATAATAGAAAATACCAGCGAGACCATAGAAAGAAGTATATGTGATGGAGAAATTTTTACCTTACTAGATGTAACGGCAACGGAAGCAGGATCCTACCAAGCACAGACGACTAGTGCTGCTGGTTGTGATAGCACCATTACTATACTTTTAGATGTAGTGCCTGCAAGTGAAGGTATCACACTTAGCCCAGCTATAGACATAGATCTAGGAGAGGCTATAAGTATAGAGCCCGTATTTACAGATCCTGATATACTTAGCTACGAATGGACCACAGCTAGTGGAATTTTGTTGTCTACAGATAGAATCTTAGAAGCCTATCAAGCTCTTTTTACAGAAACGCTTATTCTTTCTGGAGTAGATAATAATGGGTGCCCCGCTTTAGATTCAGTAGAACTAAGAGTAGACAGAAATGTCGATGTCTACATTCCTAATGTTTTCACACCTAATAATGATGGTAATAATGATAACTTTTCTCTTGGTGCGACGCTGGGTGTCATAGGTATAGAATCCCTTTCCATATATGACCGATGGGGTAACTTAGTTTATGATGATAATCATGTAGGCACCTTAGATAGTTACGAAGGGTGGAATGGAAAGTATAAGGGACAACAGGCTTCAGAAGGTGTTTATATCTACCACTTGGTGGTAAGAGTTCTAGGCGATCAGTCTCTTAGTTTTTCAGGTAATATAACTTTATTAAGATAGTCCTTGATTTTCCTACTGTTCCTAAGAATGCTCTCGCTTATCCTTGACCTTATAGATATGTCTTAGATTTCTCCCTTTGCCATTGTAGTCAAGACCATACCCTATAACAAAATCATTAGGAATATTCTTACCAGAATATTTGATATCTAGAGGATGTATTAGCGCATCTCTTTTGACTAGAAGACTTGCTATTTCTAAGGAGCTAGGCTTTTCCTCTCTACAGACTTCTAAGAACTTATCTAAGGTGTAACCCGTATCTACAATATCTTCAATTATAATTACGTGTCTACCTTCTAGTCTTTCTGTAGAGGCAAGCATCATGTTAAGCTTCTTTGTAGAATTGAATCCGTCGTAGGTTTTTAGCTTTACAAAGCTTATATCATTATCTATGTCAATATTTCTGAGCAGATCCGCCGCAAAAACGAAGGCACCACTTAACACTATGATGAAAAGTGGATTCTTTTCTTTGTAATCACGTTGTATCTCTGCCGCCATATCGGCAACAATGGTATAGATCTCATCCTCCGGAATGTAGGTTTCGAAAGTAAATCCTTTTATTTCTATCTCTTTTCTATCTGTTGAGTCCATAAGTATCTATCAAATATACTAAACTAGTTATGGCTGCTGCGCCTAATTTCAGTTCTCTCTCATTCACTGCATCTATTACATCTGTTGCTGTATGGTGGTAATCAAAATATCTTTGGGAATCAGGTCTGAATCCGATAAGTAATCCTTTCTGAGACTTTAAGGGATTAATATCAGCTCCACCGCCTCCCTTCACAAGACTGAGATCGTATCTTTCTAGAATAGGGAGAAAATTATTTAACCCTTTGTAAAAAGTAGCAAATATTTCTGCCTCCGCATCACAACTAAAACCTCTGGGCGTAAACCCGCCTGCATCAGATTCTATAGCGGCCAGATGATACTCTGAATTTTCGTTAGATGCCCTAGCGTATTCCAATCCTCCACCTAGACCATTTTCCTCATTCATAAACATGACACACCTTAAAGTATGCTTAGGCTTATAATTCATAGCTCTTAATGTTTCGAATACCTGCATGGAATGAACACAACCCGCACCATCATCATGTGCTCCGCCGCCTACATCCCAGGAATCCAGATGTCCGCCTACAAGAATGATCTCATCAGGAAATTCTGAACCTCTGATTTCTCCTATTACATTATAGGAAAGGACTGGATCATGATTCTTGCTATGATTTTCTATATAAATTTCTACTTTCTGCTCCTTAAGTAACTCACTGAGTAAGTCAGCAGCTTTCGTACTGATCGCGAGAGCAGGTATTTTAGGGTTTTCATCTCTGTATACATTTACGCCTGTGTGTGGCTCATCATCTGTCAATGTGGTTAGCGATCTTACTAAAACAGCTTTTGCACCAAAAGGAGCTGCCGTAGTAGCTCCAAAGACACGCTGATCTACTGCCCCTCCATAGGCATTAAATGTCCTAAGCTGAGTAGGGTCCATAGGTCTATTAAAAAACACAATTTTATCTTTTAGGTATTTTTCTCCTAGAAGCTTAAGCGTATCTATAGAGAATACCTCTATTACCTCTGCAGTAACGCCTTTATCTCCTGTACCTATCGAATTCCCTAGCGCAAGAGCATTAAGGGGTAATTCACCGTTAGGCGCATTTGTAATTTTTACTACTTCTTTCTTTCCCCTGGTCCACTTAGGCACCATACAGCTTTGTCTATATACCGTATCTAGATCTAAAGAAACCATTAGTTGATGCGTATAATCTACTGCCTTCATAGAATTATCCGATCCGGCTAGTCTACCTCCTATCTCTGTCGTCAGATATTCTAACCATTTATAGCAAGATCCATCGGCTAGGGTGAAGTCATAAATTTCTTTGACATACAAAGCATCTTTCTCTGATTGCCCATCTAGAGGATTTGTATATAGAAGTGCCGTTGCAAAAATGAAAAAAATACCTGTAATGTGTAAAAACTTAATTTTCATAGCGGAAAAATATGAATTCCTCAGCGAAGAATATAGAAAAAGCTACACTTTAGTTTTATCATTTAAGGTGTGTAAATGAACTAAACCTAGTTTCTTACTGTACTAGTCAAAAGTAAGTTACTATCCATACTTAAAGTTTTTATAAAATATATTCGGAGAAAAAAGTAACTTTCGTATTCTTTTGCGTCATATATTATGAAAACATTCTTACCCCGTAAAACTTTGAAGCATTGATTAATTTACTATATCCCTTACTGACTAAGGATATTTCTTCTAAAATTAGTGACGAAGATGTAGTGAAGGAATATCTAGCTACAAACAATGTTGCTTATTTTGACATACTTTATAAGAGGTATTCAGGAAAAGTATTTGGAAAATGTATCTCTATACTGAAAAGTGAGAGTGCGGCTGAAGATGCCACACAGGATATATTTATGAAGATTCTGTTGAATCTTTCAAAATTTAGTGGAAAATCGAAGTTTTCAACGTGGTTGTATTCTATAACTTATAATTTTTGTATAGATACAATACGAAGGAGGAAGAAGGATAAAAGTGTATTAGTAGACGATATGTCGATGGAGCATGACACAGCTGACGACGACATAGAGGATCGGTTTCTTATGGAAACTAATGTTAAGCGACTGAAGGTAATTCTAGAAGAGGTACCGGCAGGTGATAAGACCATATTACTGATGAAGTATCAGGATGAGATGTCTATCAAGGAAATCGGAGCAATTCTGGAAAAATCAGAAAGCGCCGTGAAGATGAAGATTAAGAGAGCTAAACAGAAGTTTAAGAAATTACACTTAGAAATATATGGCAAGAATTAAGAACACTTAACAAATATTAATATGAGAATTAATAATTTCAAAGAGCTAGAGAGAGAGCAAGCTACTAAGTATGAGCAAAAAACTGAGAAGATAAGTAACAGCATTCACAGTAATGTAAACGTATTTCAGTTTTTCGGAGAAATCGTAGAGTTATATTTCTCTAAGGTTTTAGGCATGTTTGTCAGCATGAGTGGTGGTAGTCCTGGAACAGGAATAAGTAATGACTCAGAAAAGACTATTAAAAGACAGCGTAAATATCCAAATGGAAAGTAGATTTTTATAACCAAATTCAACAATATAAACCCAGAAAAACATGAATTCAGTATTATTTTCTGAATTACTATCAGGATCATTAAGAGACCTTCTGAAGTCATTTATTACTGGAGTGCCTAATTTTATTATGGCCCTAGTACTAATCATAGTAGGTTTATTCATCTCTAGAATAGTAGCTAGAGTTGTAAAGACAGCTCTCGAAAAAATTAAGATCGATAAATTAGGAGACAAGCTTAATGAAATAGAATTAGTAGAAAAATCTAATGTAAAAATTAAGATTTCTTCTGTTCTAAGTAAAATAGTATATTATATCTTGTTACTATTATTCTCTGTGGCAGCGACGGATGTTCTAGGAATGCCCGCGTTGTCTAATATGGTTTCTGACCTGATAACATTTATACCTAATCTTATTGTTGCTCTTATATGGCTAGTCCTAGGACTCCTTATAGCAGAGGCACTTAAGAATGTTGTACAGACAGCATTGACATCATTAGGCATTCCATCAGCTAGGCTTATCGCAACCGCATTATTTTATTTTTTACTGATTAATGTAATTATAAGCGCCTTGTCACAAGCAAAAATTGATACCAGCTTCCTATCACAAAACATATCATTAGTTATAGCAGGTGTTATACTTGCTTTTGCTATAGGATATGGATTAGCGTCTAAGGATATTGTGTCTAACTTTTTGGGCTCCGTCTACTCGAAAGGAAGATTTACTATAGGAGATACAATCACTGTAGATGGCAGAAAAGGAGAGATCATAGAAATGGATAGATCCTCCGTTGTGATAAAAACTGATGGTAGTAGGATCGTTGTTCCTCTGAGTAAACTAACAAAGGAAAGTTTAGAAATTCATTCATAAATTATTGTAAAAACTATTTAAAAACTAACAATTAAATTCATAATGAGAAATTTATTACTATTATTCGTATTTAGCTTTTTAAGCTTCGGAATCATGAACGCTCAAAGCATGGAAGAATTGAAATCAATGAAAACTGATAAGCAAGCATCTATAGATGCTATTCAGGCTGAAATTGATGGTATTCAAAAACAAATTAATGAATTGCCAGGATGGTCCACACAAATGTTAGGAACACTAGGCGGAAACTTTTCTGGTTTCTCTAACTGGATCGCAAATGAGAATAATAACTCTACTTCTAATTCATTTGTGTTTGACTTATTCGGAACTGCACGTTACAATGGAGATAAGCACTTCTTATACAACGATGCCATTCTAAGTTTAGGTAGCCTTACTACTGACCTTAATACTAAAGATGATATGGATGGTGTTACTGCTACAGTACCTAACAAATTGAACCTTTCTTCTCTATATGGTTATAAGTTAACAAAGACAATAGCATTGTCAGGTGGTTTAGCTTACAACACAGGAATTTTAGGAGATAATGTATTCAATAATCCTGGAGATTTAGATATAGGAATAGGTGCAACTTGGACACCAATTAAAGATTTTTATCTGATGGTACACCCAATTAACTACCACTGGAAGTTTGGTGACGACCCTAACTTCAACTCTGCTTTAGGAGCAAAAATCAAAGCTGGATATGCTAGAGAGTTGTACAAAGGAATTGCATGGGTATCTAACCTAGAAGGTTTCTATGCTTATAGTAACCCGGCTTCACCATCTCCAAATAATCACTGGTATGAGTGGACAAACACATTTGCATTTAGTATATGGAAAGGTATAGGTGTAGGATTTACTTATGGATTAAGAACTGCAGCTTCAGAAACTTTTGGTAGTGAAGATGGAGACACACAGTCTAGATATAGCTTAGGATTATCATATACTTTATAAGATAATACCAAACTAAAAATAATTTGTGAAGCCCATCAGCTATCTAGTTGATGGGCTTTTCTTATCTTGCTCTTCTACACAGAACCTGATTATGAGCGAGAAAAAACTATTCCTTCTAGATGGTCATGCCCTTGTATATAGAGCACATTATGCTTTTATCAACAGACCCTTGATCAATTCCCAAGGCATCAATACTTCTGCCATTACCGGCTTCGTAAGGACCTTATGGGAACTTATAAAAAACCAGATACCAACACATATAGCTGTAGCCTTTGATCCTGATGGAAATGTGTTTAGACACGATGAATTTCCGGCATATAAGGCCAATAGAGATGCCACACCAGAAGATATTACTACCGCTTTCCCATACATAAAAAACATCGTAAAAGCCTTTAACATACCCATCGTCACAGTGACTAATTATGAGGCGGATGATGTGATAGGCACGCTGGCTAAGAAAGCCGAGAAAGCTGGCTTTACCGTATATATGGTGACACCTGATAAGGATTTTGCTCAGCTCGTATCCGATAAGATCTACATGTACAAGCCCTCCAGACAGGGTAATGGTGTAGATATAATAGGACCTAAGGAGGTCTTAGAAAAATGGAATATAGATAAGGTGGAACAAGTCATAGATGTGCTAGGTCTCCAGGGAGATAGTGTAGATAATATTCCTGGTATTCCTGGTATAGGTGCTAAGACAGCTTCTAAACTACTCGCTCTCTACGGTAGTGTAGAAAACCTTATTGCTAACTCGGATAAGCTAAAAGGAAAACAGAAAGAGAATGTAATGAATTTTGCTGAACAAGGACTTATGTCTAAAAGACTAGCAACTATAGACCTAGATGTACCTATCGCCTTCGATGAAGCTTCTCTAGTCTTAGAAGAATACGATAGAGAAGAATTATCTAAGCTATTCAAAGAACTAGAATTTCGTACGCTAGCAGATCATATCCTAGGACAGTCTGTATCATCTCTCCAGGCAAGTAGTACACCAGGGACATCTGTACAACAAGATCTATTCGGTGGCAGTAAAGCAGTTGCTTATTCTACTCAGGCTAACGCTTCAGCTCCGAGTACCTACAAGGTAGCTGATAAGAACATAGAGAATACAGAACATAATTATAAAATTGTAAAGACCGATCAGGAGATAGCTGAGCTAGTCAGCCTATTAGAAGAACAGAAGGCGATAAGCTTCGATACAGAAACTACAGGTATCGATGCAACTACAGCAGAGTTGGTGGGAATGGTATATTCATTCGAGAAAAACAAAGCCTATTACGTTCCTGTATCTGCAGACGAAAGTGAAGCGAGAAGAATCGTTGCCCCCTTCAAGAAAATATTAGAGGATGAAAATATCATCAAAATAGGACAGAATATAAAATATGATATTCTGATGATGAAGTGGTATGGCGTACACTTTGCAGGCCTTTACTTTGATACCATGATCTGTCATTATCTGCTGGAACCAGACCTTAGACACAAACTAGATTTCTTATCTGAATCTTATCTTAACTATAAGATGGTACCTATAGAATCTCTCATAGGAAAGAAAGGAAAAAACCAGCTAAGTATGAGAGACATCCTAGAAGACAAGGTAGCGGAATACGCTGGAGAAGATGCAGATATAACATTACAAGTAAAAGAAATTCTACAAGAAAAAATAAAAGAAGCAGAGGTAGAAGAAATCTATTATAAGATAGAAGAGCCACTTATAGACGTCCTAGCAAGTATCGAGTATGAAGGCGTAAGAGTTAACAGTAAGTTCCTAGAAGATTATTCTGTTAAGCTAGGAGAACTGATACAACAAAAGGAAAAAGAAATCTACAAAAAAGCCGATGTAGAATTTAATATCGCTAGTCCTAAGCAAGTAGGCCAGGTGTTATTTGACAAATTAGAAATTCCTTACCGATGGAGAAAAACAAGCAGCGGTCAGTACTCTACTGATGCTGTAAAACTAGACGAACTTTCTGTCAAATATGATATTGTACGTGATATCCTTAACTATAGAAAATATGCAAAACTAAAAACCACTTATGTAGATGCACTTCCTCTGATGGTCAATCCTAGGACAGGCAGAGTACACAGTAATTTTAATCAAGCAAGAGCGGCGACAGGAAGATTGAGTTCTGACAATCCTAACTTACAGAACATTCCGATCAAGGATGAAGCTGGAAGAGAAATAAGAAAAGCCTTCCAGCCTAGAGATAAGGATCACATATTATTAGCTGCAGATTATTCTCAGATAGAACTGAGACTGATAGCAGAAATTAGCAATGACGAAGCCATGATGGAAGCCTTCATAGCTGGAAATGATTTCCATAGAGCCACTGCTGCAAAAGTGTATGACGTACCTTATGATGAAGTGACAGATGAACAAAGAAGAAATGCCAAGACCGTAAATTTCAGTATAACTTATGGCGCAGGTGCTACCAATCTTTCTCGACAGCTGGGCATCACTAGAAAAGAGGCTACGGAGCTCATAGATAATTATTTTGCACAGTATAGAGGACTACAAAATTACATGCACGATGTGGTACAAGGAGCTAAGGAGAAAGGATATGTCACTACCCTACTAGGAAGAAAAAGAACCCTCAGAGATATCAACTCTAGAAACGGACTGACCCGAAGTAATGCCGAGAGGATGGCCATCAATACACCCATCCAAGGCACCGCTGCTGATATGATCAAACTTGCCATGATTAATATCCAAAATAGATTTGCCAAAGAAAAAATAAAATCAAAAATGATTCTTCAGGTGCATGATGAACTGGTGTTCGACGTACTGAGAACAGAATTAGATACGGTAACAGAAATTGTTACTTACGAGATGAAAAATGCTATGCCTACTTTAAAAGTTCCTATATTAGTCAGCGTAGGTACAGGAGAAAACTGGTTAGAAGCACACTAGAATTACTATACTATGAAATTTAGATACCCTATAGATATAAACATTATTGCTAGCCAGTATAATTGTGAAATATTTAGCGAGAAACAAGAACCCTACATCGCTATGGGTATCAATGAAATACACAGAGTATCTGAAGGTGATATCTGCTTTGTGGATCACGAGAAGTATTATAAGAAAGCGCTCAAGTCTAAAGCCACCTACATCATAATCAATAAAAAAATAGAATGTCCCAAGAACAAAGTGCTCCTTATAAGTAACAATCCATTTCAGATATATAATCAGATAGCGCAAGATCAGTATCAAATATTAAGCAAGTCAAATCATATATCGTCGCGCGCTAGGATTGCAGAAAATGTCCATATAGGTAATAATGTAAAAATAGGTCCCCACTCGATAATAGAAAGTGGGGTGACGATCCATAATGATGTAACTATAGGTCGAAATGTAAAAATACAATCTGGATCTCAGATAGGTTCTGATGCTTTCTATTATCATACTAAACCTAACGGCACTATGATGAAATGGTATGCCTGTGGAAATGTAGTCATAGAAGATGATGTAGATATAGCTTCCTTATGTACCATAAACAAAGGGGTGTCTAACAGCACGATCATAGGAAAAGGTACGAAGATAGATTGCCATGTACATATAGGACATGGTGTACAGATCGGAAAGCATTGTCTTATCGCTGCTCAAGTAGGTATATCTGGAAAAACTATTATAGGAGATCAAGTAAAAATATATGGGCAGGTAGGGATAACCCAAAATCTGGTCATAGAGGACAATGTTATTATATACGCTCAGTCTGGGGTGAATAACAATCTGAAAATGGGTAAAATTTATTTCGGCTCTCCAGCTATAGAAATAGATGAGAAGATTAAAGAAATAAGAGCCCTAAGACGGCTAGCTCAAGAAAAAAATAATAACGCGTAATCACAATCCACAGCATAAACTAAAAAAGCCACTATAAAGTGGCTTTACTTCTGTAACTAGTTTCTCAAGTTAGTTACAAATGGTTTCATTCAAATATAAAACTTCTATACTAGAGCTATAAACAAGATCTAGGATATTAGCTATTGTAATTCTCATCAATAATTACAACCTTAAGACACCAAAAGTCATAGGTAGTCACCTATACAAAAAGTTAAAACTTGAGTTTTTGTATAATTTCTTACAAAAGCAAGCTAATTCATCTAAAAGATATGGTTTAGGGGAGGCTATGTTTTCCACTTGATATTACATCCTGCGCTGGGGTACTGCTTATCTGATACTTCTTTACCTTCCAAGATATTGTCCAGAACTTGCCTAATGTCTTTACCATCATTTTCTATCCCGTTGCCCGGTCTGGAAGCATCCATTCTGCCTCTATAAACTAGGATGGCATCTTTATCAAGAAGATAGAAATCAGGCGTACAGGCTGCATCATATGATTTAGCAACGGCTTGGCTCTCATCGTATAAATAAGGAAATGGATAGCCCAATTTTTTCGCGTGCATTTCCATTTTGTCGGGACTATCCTGAGGATAGTTTTCCACATCATTAGAAGAAATGGCTACAAAAGCAATACCCTTTTCCTTATAGTCATTAGCTAATTTTATTAAAGCCTCATTGACATGTAATACAAATGGACAGTGGTTACATATGAACATGATAAGCGTACCATGAGCTCCTTTAAGTTCTGTAAGGGAAAGAACTTTTCCTGAGACGACATCTGGTAATGAAAACTCCGGTCCTTTAATACCTAGATCCAGCATATTAGATTCTACAAGTGACATAGATTATATTATTTAATTAGGGTAAGCAGGAAGTGTTAATTCCCAATACATATTTTTTTACAACAGATATCTGGCTAGCATTTTCAGATCCTAAAAATCCTTTTACATAAATATCCTTCATTTTTTCCTGAGCAACTTTTGTACATACATTCGCTACGGGGAGATAGGACCAGTGCCACTTTTCTTCCTCATATCCATGCGGACGGGACACCCCTTTTGCAGTATAGGGCTGACAGAAACCATAGCGCGCTGCATGATCTCTAAGCCATGCGTATTCCGCTTTTCCTTTCCCTGTCTCAAAATAACTATTCGTAAATGCATTGATATCTATATCGGTTCCCCAGTGATGTCTAGAGGTTCCTGGCATAGAACTATATCGTAGAATAGCGAGTGCTCTTTCTTCACCTTTCTGATAATCCGTTTGTGCGTTTATAGTTCCTTCTAGCTTAGTAACGCCGTTCCACTTCCGCTCCCATATTCCTTTCTGATAATCAAAATTTCTAGTGGCAGATCTGATCTGTAATTCTATACCAGATTGCTTAGCTGCTTCCTGCATATTGACAAATGCATCATAGGCTTGTTTGTGCAAATAGAGACCGCCCCTATCTGCATATTTCTGGTCTATTAGTACAAAGTTGCTATGCTTAGCTGGATCAAATTTACCCATGACATAAGCTAAGTCGATATAAGGATGATCGTTTTTCATTACTTTTTTCTCCGTTATATTTTCTACAACAAGGCTCTCCACCTGAGTGGATGGTTGAGCAGACTGCTTACATGATACTATGATACAGAGTACAGCTATGTATAGTAGATTATTCAGCTTGTTCCAGTATTTTCTTTTTATATCCCAGTAAGCCTTCCTTTTTGATAAGTGCAGCGACTTCTGCTGGTAGCGCATTTTCCCAGTTATTTTCATCTGTTGCGATTAGGTCATATATGTGATATGGAAATATAGTCAAGTTTTCTTTATTATAATCGGTAATCTCTATTATCTGCTTACTATCGATTAGATGCTTGTAAAGAAACTTTATTCCATCCGGCACTGGCATCGTACTAGCTGTAACTATATTCTTGTTTTCATCTACAGCAGGGTACACATATACATTTATATTCCTGTTAAACAATTCTCCAAACGCCACAAGTAATCTACCATCTAGGTTATTCTCATATTTACTTTTGACAATCTCCTTCAGCTCATTCACCCCTATTACTAAACCTAAGTTTTTAATCTTAAAGTCAGATAGATAATTGATGAGTCCTTGATGATTACTGCAGTTAGAAACAACTACGGTCTGGTCTAGAGCACTTAGTAATTTTACACGACTTATAAAATCATCTTCATCTATTTCCCCATCTACATTGAGATTGTCTAATGTTATTTCCGTTACAATGCAAGCGCGATCTTCGTCTACATCTTTCTCTTTTACAAACTGATCAAAACCCGATTTCACAACATCCATCGTTACCAATGTAGGAGGTCTAAAGTGACCCCTCACAACCATTAGGTTTTTCTTATATAGAAATTCCGAACCATGGATATTATTTCCCTTTGCATTAAAGATAGCTACTTCTGTAAGGCCGTACTGAACAAGATAAAGAGATAATAATCGATTATCTAAATAATCAAAATCTGGTCCCGTCAGACTAATCATATCTATCTCTACCCTTCCCCTAATTCCATCTAACAAGGAATCTATAAAAGACTTAGGATCTTTGTTATAAAAGTAACAAGCATAGATCATATTAACTCCCAGCACGCCTATAGCTTCTTGCTGCAGTCTATTGTCATTATCCTTCATATTCGTATGAAGGACCAGATCATTAGTTGGTCCATCTGGAGATAGCTGAAACCGAACACCTAACCAACCTTGCCCCTTTATTGTTTTCTGATAATTAATGGCAGATACCGTATCCGCAAATACAAAAAACTTAGTATCTGGGCGAGCTTCTAACAATCGCTCCTCCATGAGACCGTATTCATGGTCGAGCATTTTATACAGTCGACTTTCACAAACATATCGCTTGCTCTCCTCTATACCATAGATCGCATCAGAATAGGTCTTATCATATGCGGACATGGTCTTGGCAATAGTACCTGCGGCTCCTCCTGCTTGGAAGAAATTTCTGGCTACTTCCTGTCCTGCCCCTATTTCTGAGAAAGTGCCGTAGATCTTACTATTAAGATTTATCTCTAGCGCTTTCTGCTCTGTTTGTAATATTTGTCTATTGATACAAAGAATATCCATTTATAGATTTTAATAAGTCCTAGTTAGTATGTGGCATTGACATCAACAAGAACAAAAATAATACACTACAGTTATACAACTATATTTTGACGGAAAACATTTGTAATATGTACTCCTTTTTTTAACAATAACTATAACGTAGCGCCTAGCAAATAGGTTCTTCCTGATTCTCATAGCAAAATGAACACGTTATTACTAATTATTTTATCACCAGTTTTCTTAATTTCACTTTTTAATCATTGAAGTTGATACTATGTCAAAGTTGTATATGATACCTATTTCTATTGTAGAAAACGATCCTTCTGCATTAGGTCGCAGTACAATTGACATTATACACCATACCACACACTTCATCGTCGAGCGCGCTCGTACCGCCAGAAGATTTATCAAATCTACTGCACCACCATACACCATAGATTCTCTAAAGATCTACGAGATGGACAAAAATAATCCAGGCGTACATCTCAGCCTGATGAGGCAGTTGCTACAGGACGGTCACGATGTCGGTATCATGTCAGAATCTGGTAGCCCTGGCATAGCAGATCCAGGAGCACTCTATACCGCCGAAGCTCATAAGCACGGATATACGGTTAGTCCGCTATCAGGGCCTTCTTCTATCCTTCTTGCTCTAATGGCATCAGGATTAGATGGACAAAATTTTGCCTTCAATGGTTATCTCCCTATAAAAGATAAACCACTTATCGACGAACTAAAAAAAGTAGAAAAAAAAATCCACCGGTCAGGACAGACACAGATATTTATAGAGACGCCTTATCGTAATGATCGCCTTGTACAGATCATGATGAAGCATCTATCCCCACAGCTCAAGTTATGTATAGCTTCTGAGATAAATGCTCCGAAGGAAAGCATCAGGACCAAGACTATATCAGAGTGGAAGAAAGAAAATTTAAAGATAGGTAAGCTAAATACCGTTTTCCTACTCGGATAGATGCAGAAGAATTACAGATAATTTCGTTTTTTTGGAATGAAATTAGCTCTCATACTGTTTACAGATTATCACTTACTAAAAATAAAAACGAATGTCAGAAGCTGTACTTACCGCCGCCAAGGAAAAATTGCACCAAAATGGTTACTTAGACATAGAAGTAGACCCCACGCTAGATCTAGAAGCAGAAATAAACAAACTGAAGAAAGAAAAAAATGCTATCATCCTAGCTCACTATTATGTAGAAGGAGATATACAAGATATAGCGGACTATGTAGGAGATAGCTTAGGACTAGCGCAACAAGCGGAGAAAACAGAGGCTGATATGATTGTCTTCGCTGGTGTTCACTTTATGGCAGAAACGGCTAAGATGCTGAATCCTTCTAAGAAGGTAGTCCTTCCTGATCTGAAGGCAGGTTGTTCTCTAGCAGATTCTTGTCCTGCGCCCCTCTTTAAGAAGTTCAAAGAAAAATACCCTGACCATGTCGTTGTCAGTTACATAAACTGTACGGCAGAACTTAAGACCCTTACGGATATATGTTGTACCTCGACTAATTCTGTGCATGTGATAGATAGTATTCCCGCAGACAAGGGAATCATCTTTGCTCCAGATAGAAATCTAGGTATGTACCTCAAAAAGAAAACTGGAAGGGATCTAGTATTATGGAATGGTACGTGTATGGTGCATGAAATTTTTTCTAACGAAAAAATTACAAAGCTACAACTGATGCATCCCGATGCTAAGTTTATTGCGCATCCAGAATGTGAGCCCCATATATTAGAAAAAGCAGATTTTATAGGGTCTACCAGCGGGCTTATCAAGTATACTGTAGAATCTGATGCTACAGAGTTTATCGTAGCAACAGAGGCAGGGATTATGCACCAAATGCAGAAAAAATCTCCTGAAAAAATTTTTATGCCCGCACCGCCTAATAATACCTGCGCATGCAATGAGTGCCCGCATATGAAGCGTAATAACATGGAGAAACTATACCTTTCTATGAAGTATGGACTACCTGAAATACAGTTAGAGGAGTGGGTGATAGAAAAAGGAAGAGCATGCATAGATAGAATGCTAGAGATAAGTGCCAAAGCTGGGTTATAAGATATCATACCTATAAATTTCTTATTTTTGCAATCTTAATTGAAAAAGGTACTTAATCAGGAAATCATACGTTTTATTCCTACCCATGAAAAGGACAAGTATATTATTACTTATATGTTCGTGTATGTACATGAACGGATTCAGTCAGAAAGGCTGGGAAGCTGGTGGCTGGCTAGGTGCTAGCTATTATTTCGGTGATCTGAACACGGATTACAGACTTAATAAGCCTGGACTAGCAGGAGGTATTGTAGGTAGAAATAATTTTAATACGAGGGTCTCTGCAACTTTCTCCCTTAACTATGGCAGAATAAGAGCCTCCGACAGCGATTCTAAAAACAACTTTGAGCAACAAAGAAATCTTTCCTTTTACTCAGATGTATTCGATCTAGGAGTAGCCATGGAGTTCAATTTTTTTAACTACGTACACGGCAGTAATGACGAGTGGTACACACCATATATTTTTGGTGGATTCTCAGTATTCAATTATAACCCAAAAACCAAGTTAGATAACAACGTATATAGCCTAAGGGATTACGGAACCGAAGGTCAGTTTCTAGGCGAAGAATACGGCTCTATCAATATGGCACTAAATGTAGGTATAGGGTACAAATGGGATATAACCGAAGATCTCAGTTTCAATGTATTCTTAGGATCTAGGCTTACGCGTACCGATTATCTAGATGATGTGAGTACACAGTATCCGCTTAGTGCGCAACTGGAGGGCTCCCGTGGACCTATCGCTGCAGCACTGTCAGACCGCTCTGGAATAGAAGGATTCGCGACAGAAGGAAAACAACGAGGAGATAGTAATACAAAAGATACTTACCACTTTATCGGTATCGGTCTCATGAAATATTTCGGCCAACTAGAATGCCCTAAAATATCTAGGTTTTAGGATTTTTTTCTGGGCGTGTCCCATCGTTCCTCCGGGTCGTTACGTCCGCTAGCTCACTATTCGTTCGGCCCTTCATTACATTACGGTCTGCGACTCCGTCGCACCAGCTACCATCACTCACGCAAAATACAACAGCAAGCTCTTAAGAACTTTAATCTCTTTAGAGGGCTTATCCCAAAAAATGTAAAGGACGGTGCTATATATATTCTCCAGGGCTCCCACAATCACATAATGTCTTCCTGCTAAGCTTTTGAAGTAATCATTTCTTTTATCTTTACATGAGACGTATTTTACAAATAGATGATTCAACACATTTCTTTTTCTTTAGATTCGTATCCTAGAGGCTTCCATATTGTTACCATGGAGGTACTTCATGCGATAGGTAAGCTACCTGTAACAGGCATTTTACATCTTTTTATTCAGCATACTTCTGCAGGAATTACCATCAACGAAAATGCAGATCCAGATGTACTCCATGATTTCGAGTCTTTCTATAACCATATTGTACCTGAGCATATGACTTTCCTGAAACATACGATGGAAGGCCCCGATGATATGCCCGCACATGTCAAAGCAAGTATGGTAGGATCGTCTATCTCTATACCTATACAAGACAGTAGATTGATGCTCGGTACTTGGCAGGGGATATACTTATGTGAATTTAGAAACCATGCTAGAGGTAGAACTCTAGTGGCAAGTCTGTATACTTAATGCAGTTTATTATAGAAGGTATATTTCTAGGACTTGTCCTAGCTGTTTCTATGGGGCCTATTTTTGTAGCCCTCACACAAGCTAGTCTAGAGAAGGGCGCCACTGCTGGATTTGCTGTAGGTTTTGGAGTATGGGTAAGTGATATTATTATTGTCATCATCAGCTTACTCATGATCAAGGAAATAAGTGAGGTAGTCAACGGTGATGTCTTTCAGTTCTGGATGGGTGTAGCTGGTGTGGTTGTTCTAAGTATATTTGGTATTATCCTAATTATAAAAAAACCCAAAATTGCTAATAATCAGGATCTGATATCTATGTCTAATTTTGTAAACTATTGGTTCAAAGGATTTTTGATAAACACCCTCAATCCTTTCACCTTTATATTTTGGCTAGGGACTATGTCTACCTATAAAATCGGTAAGCTGGTTTCTACAGAAGAGCTTTCTATATTATTGTTTACCATCTTAGCCGTGATTATTATTTCAGATTCTATAAAAATTATTTTGGCTAAGCTGATCAGGAATAGTTTAGAAGATAAGCATGTAGAGTGGATCAGTAAGATCAGTGGCGCAGGCCTTATAGGTTTCGCATGCTTCTTGTTGTATCAGGTCTGGTATATCTAATACCAATTCTGTTTTTAGATGACGGAAAAGGATTTAGAATTGTTCAAAATGGATCAAGGTAAGAACGAATGAGTTCGACGTAGTCGAATTAAGTACGAAAGTGCTTTAAATGAGAAAACCCTGCCTCCTTGTATACGGCAGGCACAGCGCTAAGCGGGCGGGCTAGCAAAGAACCCATAGGTTCGGCGAGGCTTTTTAACGAAGGAACATTAAAAAATGGAAGTACGATTAGTACTTCCCTTTTTTTTTAAATCTCTTACGAATTGTTTCACTGTCAGTAATTCACTGTCAAATATCCATTGTTTAAGGTCTCTCTACCAGATCTTTCTTATTGATCTCGGACAATATTTTTAATGTCTCATCTATATAGATATCCTTGCCAATAGAGGAAATCCAGTCATCATTTCTAGCAACTCTAGATTCGTCAGAATTGATATATTCTACATCATCTGGAAGGTTAGATATAAGTAAACCTCCGATGGCCTCATCCATGATGTTCTCAAATTTCTTAGCTTCTTTTTCTCTTTCGTCCAGGTAAGATATATATGACTCAAGTCCTAGAGGAGCTGTAGAGATATCTCTATTTTTCTTTAGACGTTTTGCATTTTCTAGAATCAGCTTAAACTCATCATTACTTGCTAATCTCTCAGCACTGTTTCTTATTAGGTCATCTTTGTTCTCTACCTTGAATACATCTTGACCGTATTCTACAGGATCGATTACGGACCAGTCCATAGCATAATCGTATTCCTTTTCTCCTAGGTCCAGGTAGTGGTAATTATCTGGTAGTATTACATCTGGTGTCACACCATTAAGCTGAGTAGATCCTCCATTAACTCTATAGAACTTCTGCATTGTTACTTTGATTTCTCCGAGCTGACTATACGCATCATCGCCTTTGTCTTTGTAGGCATCGTCTAGATTAAAAAATCGTTGGACCGTTCCTTTTCCAAAAGTAGAGTTAGATCCTACAACTACGGCTCTTCCGTAATCTTGTAAAGCAGCTGCTAGTATCTCAGAAGCAGAAGCAGAAAAATTATTAACCATCACGATAAGTGGACCGTCGTATACAACGCCATTATCCGTATCTCTATATATGCTCGGCTTCTTTTCTTTTGGTTTTACTTGTACGATAGGACCATCCTTGATGAATAGACCTGACATAGAGATCACATCTCTGAGAGATCCTCCTCCGTTATTCCTTAGATCTAGTACGACACCATCTACGTTCTGTGCTATTAATTTTTCTAGCTCTTTCTTGACATCAGCAGAACAAGAATGTCCTTTGTTACCCTCGAAGCTAGAATAGAATCTTGGAAGTTTTATGTATCCTATTTTATCATTTTCCCCTTCTTTGTTAAGGATTGCAGATCTAGCAAATCCCTCGTCTATAATTACCTCATCTCTTTCTATCGTTATATCCTTAATACTTCCGTCTGCCTTTTTTACAGTTAGGGTAACATTAGTCCCTTTATCCCCTCTGATATGTACAACAACATCGGGTAAAGTCATACCCTTAATATCTAGGGGTTCCTTTCCTTCTTCTGTAACAACAGTGATCACATCGTTTACTTGTAGTTCTTTTCCTTTCCATGCAGGCCCTCCTGCAACGATAGATACGATCTTGATAAATTCTCCTTCAGGAGAGAGTCTTGCACCTATCCCTTCTAGCTTACCTCCCATCCTGATATCAAAATCTTGCTTCTCTTTAAAGTTCAGATAATCCGTGTGCGGATCGAAAATATGTGTTATAGCATTGATATAGGATTCGAAACGGTCAGATCTTTTCACCTTCTTTAGTCTAACGAACCATTCGTCAAAAGTTTCTTTGACTTCTTCTCTTGCTTCTATCTCTAGTTCCTTTATTGTTTTTATTTCTTTTATCTCCTTGTCTTCACCATCATCTTCAGATATATCCTTTTCCTTTTCCTCTGCTTTCTCCTGATCGTTAATCTTTTTCTCTAGTCTTATGAGCGTCTCATATTTAAGATATTTTCTCCAGAAATCTTTCAGCTCCTCTTCGCTAGATGCAAATTTTCGTTTTTCTGGTGATAACTCTATCTCTTCATTTTGGTCAAAATCGAACGGCTGGTCGATCATCTCTGTGTAAATCCTCTCTGCTCTGACATAACTCTCTTCTATCACTCCTACAGAATAATCAAAAAACTCAAATGTTCTTAGTCTTACCTGATCATCTATATCCGTCTTGTATAAGGCCAACTTATCTACCTCTGACTGCATTAGGAATCTTCTTCCCGGATCCATAGACTCTAGATACCCGTCGAAAGTTTTTTCGGCAAAAGCATTATCTAAGGTTACAGGTTCAAAGTGTAAGGCGTCTAAATAATTCAGTACGGCATGTAATATGAGACCTTCTTTCTCTTTGGGATCTTGCTCTGGAGAAAATATGCCATAAGCTAGTGTTCCTAAAAGTAATCCGACAATTATAAATGATCTTAAATTCATATTTTCCTGTGTATTATAGATAAAGATTGAGTTCTCTTATTCACTGTATGGTGTTTCAAAAAACATTCCATATAAATATATGCGTTTTGAGTGGAAAAAGTTTTCTAAAAACGGCATCTATTTTAGCTTTAACGATACAATAACGTTTATTATGTTTCCACAAAGTAAAAAAAAGGCAACTCCCCTAAAATTTTAGACGAATTGCCTCCATTAATGTAGATTGTATTAATTAATATACAATATAGACGATATTCTGGGAAAAAGTTACTTTTTCTTATCAACACATCTCTTTGACATTTTAATAATTTTTGACTTTCCTAAGGCCTGAGTATTATGTGTTCTCTAATCAAATTAAAATACTTAGAAATTTGACTCCTCTAAGCACCGTTCATTACACCAGAGCGACCGTTCGTTACACCATAGCGACCGTTCGTTACAAAAGTCAAAATCTTAAATATAATATGCCTAAATTGGAAATATATTAGAAGAATTTAAATCCAGAATTAGATTTTATAACGGGTTGACAAAATTATGTAGACGTCCCATATTTATAAAGGATGCTAGGATTGCTAATAAAATTGTTCTAGTAAAATAAAGAGATTTTATCACCATAAGCAGAACAAACATTTTGTTCTGTTACTAAATCAATTAACAAATGAACAAACTTAGAAAATTAAAATTAGTGAGAGTTTTATGTTTACTTTTAGCCGCGAGTTTCATGTATATTAGCTGTTCTCAAGAACCCGCAACAAGTCAGAATGGCTGTAGCAACATATTTATAGAGACATTAGATGACGATGAGGTAGCCTTTCATTTTGAACAAATGCTCAACTTTGCTAGAACCATTGATAATCAAGAGGACTATACTACAATGGGAGAATTTCACCAAACAGTTTTTGGAACTGGCGAGCAAGCAACAAATTATGTCAGAACATTTGAAAAGGAAGGTAGCAAATATGCTCAATTAGGATTTGAAAATTATGTACAACAATCAGATAATTTTTCCGTAGGTGTAAAATCTTATCTTACCAATTATTCTGTAAATTTACGTTCTTATTTAAACGATCAAAAGCCAAGTTTAGAGGAGTTAAATAATTATATTGACCGCCAGAAAGATCTTCTAAAGTCTAAAGACTTATGTAACGACGATATAAATTTGCTGAATTTATATTTTTCAATTTCTCAAGGGTATGCCAATTGGTACTATAGTCATTATTATGATAACACCGAAAATGCCCTAGCTCTACGTTCATGTGACTTTTGGGAAGCTATTGCATGTAGATTATTGTCTCATATTGTTGCAACTACAGTGGGTAGCGTTTTAGGTAGTCTATTATTACTCTCAGAATTTACAGTTACAGATGGAAATGGCAATACAGCACCTATAGATAGAGAAGATCAAAATGCCTTTAGTGTAATTGTAGCGTTAGCAGTAGGTATCTATGTTGGTATTAGTGTATATGATTGGTGTTGTAAACGAAATGAAATTCCAGAACAAGTGTGTGAAGATCCTGAGGGTGTAATTATCACACAAAATGATTGTAATGAGTTTATATATAGAGTTTGGGGACCTAGTAGTTACAATGCGACGGAATGGAATAATATGAATACAAATCCAAGTAGCATTAACACACCAACACCTAAACTTACTTTTAGTGTGCCTTCTTTAGGAGATGAATCGATGATGTCTGCAAGAATCACTTGCGTAGGGAGTGGATCTGCTGTTAGTTTCTATGCTCATAATAATGATATTACATTTGAGTCAGATACAGACTATTTTCCTTTAGAATGGGCAACTTCACCTCCTAATGTATTTATTCTGAGTTCGGATTTTAGCTTTGCTAACTTGATTACAGCCAATGTAAATATCCCTACAAGCGACGCGATCACATATTCTTGGTCAGTAAATAGTCCACATACTATTGTTTCAGGAGGAACTGCAAATGATAATTTTGTTAATATTCAAGTCAACAACGCAAATATTGATCTAGTTACGAGCGTAACTGCGACAAATAACTGTTCAAATGAAACAGAATCCATTTCTGCAACAACTCTAATACAATAATCTATGAGATTTAAAAATTTTCTTACGATCACAGCCTTTGTTATATTTTCTTTACTGGCTTGTAAAAAAGAAGATAGAATCGATCCTTACTTTGCAGAGGTCTATCCACAGATACTAGAAGAGATAGATATTAATTGTGAAGAAGGTATATCAGATCATTTCATTTCTGTCAAGATTAATGGTGTTGAATTTTGCCGATATGAAGATATCTCCAAATATGACTTTAGACTTTGGGTTTCGAATAAATTTACGACTACCTCTCCTAGTATAAACACTGGAGACGTCCCATCAAATTCAAGAAAAGGTATGTCTTTAAAACTAGGAGATAGTTCAATAAATCGTGAAGAATATTTCAATATTCAATTTCCTGATTTCGAACTGGATAGAAATGTATACGAATACTTAGACTCGCTGACCAATATTGAATACCATGATATTATAGGAGCAGAGGATATAATTATTCCAGATGGGCTAAGTCTTGTTGAAGAAGGTTTATTAAAATCTTCTGGAGGATATCTGAATAAATTTCATGTAGAACTAAGCTCTAAAGATTATAAAACTGAAACCTTAGGAAGTGTATTTTCAATTACATCAATATTTGGTGCACAAAAAGATAGTTTTTTAAGATTCAGAAAAGTTAAAAAAACAAAAGAGATAGATGGAATTTACTACTACTTTGAAATCGAGTACGAATGTAATATTTATCATTGGGCGCAATATGGGTATGAAGGACTTTGGGGTGAACTAAGAGATGGAATCATTGAGGTAAAAGTAAAGGTAGAGGAATAGACATTATATAATGAATGAATGAATGGGAGCGAATTGCTCCCATTTTTTTTTCTCGTAGTGTAGTAAACATCCCCAACCAACATGAAGGACTACAAAATCAAAACATATCTAAACCAAAAAGAACGGATAGCTCCTATGCTACATCAATATTACGGCGCGGATTGACTTTTGTCTTGCGCTTTTTTTTTGTTTAGTTGTACCAATAGATTTACCAACTAAATTATCGATATATTCAAACATCAATTAATCTATATATATGGACCATTTGTGCAATATGTTTTACACACTGTAGAGTTTCAATATTTGCACCTGATACCAAATATTGGTATATTTGTCAAAATTTTAAATATGTCAAAAAACACATCTGTAACATTGGGGAATCACTTTGAACGAATAATCGAAGAAAGTATTCAATCTGGTAGATATTCTTCTGCTAGTGAAGTAATTCGGGCTGGCTTAAGGTTAGTTGATGAAGAAGAACAAAAATTAAGACTACTGCGAGAAGCGATAACTGCTGGGGAAAGTAGTGGATATGTCAAAAAATTTGATCCGGTAAAACATTTAGAATCATTAAACAAGAGATTCGTTAAATGAGTTTGAGCTTTGAAATTAGTGAATTAGCCCAGGCTGATCTTGAGCGTATTTGGAACTACACAGCTATCAATTGGTCATCCGTTCAGGCTGACAAATACTACAAGGAACTAATTGCTCAGATTGAGACTATCTGCAAAAATCCGGAGATTGGAAGATCAATAGCATACATAAAAAACCAACATCAAAAAGTTAATTTTTTTTCGCACATGATAATTTACAAGGTTGTTAACAAAGTAATATTCATTGATAGGATACTACATAAACGAATGGACATAGAATCAAACCTTGGTGAAAATAACCCCACATTAAAATAGATAGAAATTGCATATTATTCTTACATCGATAGATGCAAGAAAACATAGCCGAAAAGATAGAGTGTAAGGCAAAAGATACCCCTATGCTACATCAATATTACGAAGCCTCTGTATATCTTTTGTCATAAGCGATAGAAGTGATTCAATAATGGTGACTCCACCGCTTTACGCCGTCTTAAAAGTGTAATTGCGGAAGCAAACAATTTAACACCCTTTTTATTGAGATACTTTGCAATTACATTTTTAACACCCTTTTGAATATTGAGTTTTTAAATACTTTATTGACACCCTTTGATTGAGAACTTAACACCCTTTACGATGCGCTTGTCTTGGAATACATCAATTCCATAATAGAACATCGAATTTTTGAAACACCCTTGATTGAGCATTTAACACCCTCAGTTTGACACCCTTTTAACATTACAGCATTACCAGCGGATAGACTTTTGTCTTCCGCTTTTTTTTGTCTATACGCAACTTATGTAGAGGTGATGGCCTCCCTTCCGCCTCTGATGAGTCGGTTCTCTAATTTTAAAGGCCCGTTTAGGACCTAGGATTCTGCGGACCATTCGTTCTTATCGCGTAAGGAACATGGAAGGTAGGAACGTAGTGAATAGTCCGTAGGACCGAGCAGACTTGCGAGCCTGTAATAATCCGACCCTGAGCGCGGAGCTTTGAGTCATTGCCTAAGAAGGGTTACGCCCAAGTCCTTCTACTTATCCTGTTACTCTACCCCGATATTATACCAATTCTAGTTTAGAATGACGGTAATTATCTATTTTGTTCTTCATGTTTCTTCGTTAAAAAGCCTCGCCGAACCTATGGGTTCGCCTACTTTTTTTGCCTTGATCCATTTTGAACAATTCTAAATCCTTTTCCGTCATCTAAAAATAGAAATGGTATTACTCTCTTTGCCACTCCTCGCATTATAAAAAAAAAATAGCCCTTGCTGGGAGGCAAAGGCTATAAGAAAATTACTGTTTTTAGAATCTTGTATATCTTCTAATATCTACAAAAATGGTGCGATTACAAGCGCTACCACTGACATTAATTTCAATAATATATTGAGCGACGGTCCTGACGTATCCTTAAATGGATCTCCTACCGTATCTCCTACAACCGTTGCCTTGTGCGCATCCGATCCTTTGTAATGCATCTTACCTTCTATCTCCACACCTTCTTCGAACATCTTCTTAGCATTATCCCAGGCACCACCAGCATTGGACTGGAAAATCGCCATTAATACTCCACATACCGTCACACCAGCTAGCAGTCCTCCTAACATCTCCGCACCACCACCGAAACCGATGATCACTGGAGAAGTTACTGCAATCAGTCCTGGCAATACCATCTCTCTGATAGATGCCTTGGTAGAAATATCTACACACTTATCGTACTCTGCTTTCCCATCTGCTGCATCGAAAATAGCAACATCTTTTGCTGACCAATCGCTCTTGTCTTTACCATCATTTCTTTTCATAACCGCGAGTGCAGCTTTCAGTTCTGGAATATCCTTGAACTGTCTTCTTACTTCGTTGATCATATCCATAGCAGCTCTTCCCACTGCATTCATAGAAAGCGCTGAGAATAAGAAAGGTAGCATACCTCCTAGTAGTAATCCAGCCATTACTTTTGGCTGAGCGATATCGATAGAGGTGATCCCCGCTGTTGCCATAAATGCCGCAAATAGTGCTAGAGCAGTCAGTGCCGCAGATCCTATAGCAAATCCTTTTCCGATCGCTGCAGTAGTATTTCCTACTGCATCCAGTTTATCCGTTTTTTGTCTTACCTCTTTTTCTAGTTCCGCCATCTCAGCGATACCCCCAGCGTTATCCGCAATCGGTCCGTATGCATCTACAGCTAACTGTATTCCCGTGTTAGATAACATACCTACAGCGGCAATCGCTATACCGTACAATCCACCACAGTAGTGTGCACCGATAATTGCTGAAGCCAATATCAGAATCGGAATCGCTGTAGAGATCATCCCCACACCTAGTCCTGCAATAATGTTTGTCGCGGCACCTGTTAGTGATTGCTTAACGATAGACATAACTGGCTTCGTCCCTGTACCTGTATAATACTCAGTGACCATACCGATCAGTACACCGGCAACTAGTCCAATGATTACTGCTCCGAAAATCCCAAGCGGTGTATACGTCTCACCATTAAATGTCCATGACGCAGGCAACATCCAAGTCGCGATAAGGTAAGTCAAAGCGATCATAATTCCTCCTGCGATAAACTCACCTCTGTTCAGCGCTTTTTGTGGATCACCACCCTCGCCTACTCTCACAAAGAAAGTACCGATAATAGAAGTTATGATTCCCACAGCCGCTAGAACGAGTGGCAACATAACAGCAGATAATCCACCGAAGTCATCCGTCCAAGTTCCACCACCAACTGTGGCACTACCTATAAATACTGCTCCTAGTACCATCGTACCGATAATAGAACCTACATAAGACTCAAAAAGATCGGCACCCATACCTGCAACATCTCCTACATTATCTCCTACATTATCCGCAATAGTCGCTGGGTTCAGTGGGTGATCTTCAGGAATACCTGCCTCCACTTTACCTACAAGGTCAGCTCCTACATCTGCCGCCTTAGTATATATACCACCACCTACTCTCGCAAAAAGTGCGATAGAAGAAGCTCCAAAAGAAAATCCCGTTAGTACCGTGATGACTTTAGTAACATTAGCCTGCGTATCCATACCGAACATACCTGCATATACAACGAATAAAGTTCCTAGTCCCAGCACACCTAGTCCTACCACACCCATTCCCATTACCGCGCCACCTCCGAAGGCAACTTCTAAGGCTTTTCCTAGTCCCGTTCTCGCTGCATTCGTTGTTCTTACATTCGCTTTAGTAGCTACTTTCATACCTATAAGACCTGCAAGCGCAGAACAAATTGCACCCAAGACAAACGATAAGGCTACAAGAGGAGAAGAACCTTCATTCATACCACTCCACGCCATCAATGCTGCTACCACTACTACAAAAATAGATAGTACCTTATATTCAGCCTTCAAGAATGCCATCGCACCGTCAGATATATTTTTCGCTATTCTAGCCATTTTCTCATTCCCTACTTCTTGTTTAGTTACCCAAGCGGATTTCCAAAAAGTAAAAAGCAATGCCACGATCCCAAAGAATGGTATGGCATACATTAAATTTTGTCCCATGTTTATTAACTTTTGTTGATTATGTATTAAGTTTTGAGTAAGATATAAGTCTCTATATTTCAGAATCTTATCATCGAAAACCTAGAAATACTTACTCAGCGCTTTGTTTATTGATTACCGTAAAACGGCGCGAAAATACAGCAATTTTAGCTTTTTCCCAATAATCTATAGGTCGGAATTCATATAAAGCGCAGAATATGAGCTAGATAATGGCTTTATACCCTTAAAAAGATGGTACTGGTAAAATGTTTCTTTGATTCACATGCCGTAGGCGCAGCCTACTTAGAACGGTAGAACAGTTTATTTGAGTGCAGAGATTGGAGGGATTTTTGAATTTGTGAATTTGTGAATTTGTGAATTTGTGAATTTGTGAATTTGTGAATTTGTGAATTTGTGAATTTGTTAAGAAATCTATATTATTATCAACTTACCAACTCCTCAAATTATCAATCCTTATATTTCTTATCATTCCCTCGTTTGTAGTAGGCTGTGCCTACGGTTCGATGTCCCTTAACTATCTATTCCATTATAGATTTACTCGCCGTAGGCGCAGCCTACTTAGAACGGTTTATTATTTATAGGTATAATCGAATCATTAGTTTATCTTATCTTGCCAGCCTATGACCAAGGGATATATACATAAGGAGGTTTTCAAAATAAGAGCTAGAGAAATTGGTGCAGACAACAAACTAAGTCTACCTGCCCTAATAGAGATCATGCAAGAAGCTTCTTTTAAACATGCTATCGGGCTGAAGGCCTCCTTCTGGGATATGCAAAAAGAAAAACTATCTTGGGTAGTCCTCAAGAAAGAACTAGAAATTATTCGCCACGCTGACGCCAACGAAGAAATAGAAGTGCATACTTATCCATCAGAGTATGACAAGCTTTTTGCCACAAGAGATTTTTATGTCTACGATACTGCGGGAAAAATTATCGCCAAAGCACGCTCACTCTGGACACTAATCAATACCGAAACAAGAAAGATGGAACATATCCCCGAATGGATGGCATCCCTCATTCCCGAAGATATAGACACCCCACTCGGAAAACCTGATGTAAAAATCAGACATAAATTCCCTTACACTCAACTAGTCAATTACAAAATAAACTATCTAGATATCGACTGGAATAATCACACCAATAATAATATCATCAATCGACAGATTCTAATGTCTACACCACCAGAAATTTTAAAAAATAAGAAACCAAAAGTGTTTAAGATTTTTTACCGTAGCGAAAGTTTGTTAGGGCATGATATCACGATAGAATCTACAGACTTACATGAAGATCTTGTTTACTATAAGGTACATAATCTTGTTACAGATAAGGTTATTGCGCTCGCTAGTTGCGCGTTTGAGTGATTATGTATTCGATACTTTGGTCTCGTTTCTAAAAAAAAAAATCATAGTTCTGACAAGAGAAAATTATCATTACCGACAGAATAAAATATAAGGAGGAATCATAAACACTCTTCTTTTCTTTTCGAACGGCGTGAGAAATCTTATCCTATCGAAATCTAAAGAGTTATTGCTTTGAATTTATATTTTTCGTATGGTCCTAGAGCCTATTTCGCTCTTTCAGAGCTAGGTAAAATTGGCACATTATTCTAAGGGCTTTGCCCTAGCTAGTCTATGGAAGCCCCTTGGGATTAGAGGCATTCCCAGCAATCAGACAAAGTCCTATTCAACAAACTAAATTTTAAGATGCATAAAACAAATCCTGATAATCCTATAATCTTGGTTCAGACAATAAAAACCTACTTGCCTACCACCCCATGCTTTATCTGTCCAGCAAAAGTTTCTGGGAATGCCTCTACTCCAGGAAATCCCAATCGAATATCTCTTCCCTCATAAGGCACATGTGCCGTTCCAAAAAGATAGTCCCATACCGCTAGGGTTAATCCAAAATTGACACCGTATTTTCTTTCTTCTGGTAATTCATATGCGTGATGCCAGATATGCATTTCTGGACTATTAAAAATATATTTCATAAACGGTCCTAGTACAAGTGCCCCTAGTGCTATGCCAGATCCTAAAACTAGACTTTGTAAAAATAATGTTGGTTCATTTAGCAGCTGTATATCGAATGCAGAAATAGCAATAAGTAATGCTATAGCCCCACCAATAATACCTCCCGTAACACGTCCCGGAATAGAAATATTAGAATGATTATAATGGCCTACCGCCAGCGTAAAAATATGTATGATAAAAAAATCATAGAGACCTATCCCTAACAAAGCAAGAGGGATATACTCTAGCGTCCTGTATACTACATTTTCCATCCAGTGATATCTTAGGTGCGCAGCGAATCCCATCTGCTCTACAGAGTGATGTACCTTATGGAAATTCCAAAGAAATTCTACGCGATGCAATAATCTATGTGTCCACCACTGAACAAAATCTCTTACAAAAAAGCCCACTAATAATACCGACCAGAGTGGTAATCCATTGAGCGGATTACTGGCTTGTAAATCAAAACTACTTATCGATTTTAAACCATCATTAAATAACTGGACCACTACATCGGAGGCAGCATTGTATATAATCAGGGAAAAAAGGAAAAAATTGAAAAACATGTAGAAGACGTCCAGCCAGAAATCTTTTCTAAATCTAGCTTGCTCTTTTCTCCATGGTCTAGAAACTTCTAACAGAAAAAAGAATAGCGATACAGCAATCAGCCAGTAAAAATAATTCTTGAAAGTGGGATGTGTTATTTCATGCCACAGATATGAAGCATAACCTGAATAGGCATTTGATATGATCTCTATGTATCTCACACTGTTAGATTTACAGTCTCTAGGACTATATTCATTGGTATATTACCATTCTATGTTCGAGATGACTTACTTATATAATAATATTAGATAGCATCTATAAACTCAATTGGTATAACATAAAGAAAGCGAAATAGATCAGTGAAATATCTTAATTAAGATATTTTTTTCTGAAGATCACGCCTTTTTTAGCATCAAATCCGGGCTTTATACCTCTATGGATCAGTGCTTGCTTATAATTATATCTATTGGCATCTATGATATAGACCTTACAAGCTAGGGCGTTAGAAAGTTCTTTATGTGTTTTTTTCCAACAGTATGCAAGCTCTTGAGCGGTTGCATTGTAATTCTTACTCCATTTCCTAGAGATAACAACTTCTATGGTAAACACACCATTGCTCTCGTCTAATAATCTAGAGGTCAGACCGAAACCTACACGATAATACATGTCTGTCTCTATAAAATGTTTTCGGTTAATTTCTTCGATATTCATCACACCCTACTCAAAACAGAAATTATGCCACAATCTATTTAGTATGATGGATAGTGATAATATGAGCGAAAAAAGTAGGAATAAACTTGATCTAGAAGATAGATTCTTAAAGTGTGATTAGATAATGTAATTATAAATATAGTAACAGATCTATTTCGGGTACAAAAAAAGAGTTTCTGCTACTAAAAACAGAAACTCTTTCTTAAAGCCTTAGACTTTATTATTTATTTAGTCATCGTATAAGTACAAGTAATAACATTACCACTTTGTTGAACTATTGTCATTGACATAATCATACTACTTTCATTGATATAACTTACAGTTCCATTAACAGTAGAACCAGGCGTGAACTCAACGATGTCTCCCGAATTTTCTGAAGATAGAACTACTTCTATGAGTCTATTAGAATAGATATCAGGAGATTGTAAGACAATTTTGTTAATTTCTGCCCCTATAGAAATTGTAATATCAGGATTAGTATTACCTGTATTTCCTAAGGTACAATTAGAAGTAGAAGACCATTCACCAAGAAATCTTGCTCTGGTTTCTGTTTGACAAGAAGCTCCTTCGTAGAAATCATCACATATACATGACTCTGTTACCTCATCACAGGTTCCGTTTGCCCCACAATCAAGATCATCACAAGGACTACCACAAGAAAAACATAGACATCCAAGTAAAGCTAATAGAATAAAATTTTTCATATTTAATTTTTAAAATATTGATAAATCAGTTATAAAAAAGAAAAAGTCTAGCTTTAAACTAGACTTTTCGTGGTTCCACAAGGACTCGAACCTTGGACCCTCTGATTATGAGTCAGATGCTCTAACCAGCTGAGCTATGGAACCCTTTTGCTATAAAGCAGCGCAAAGTTATATATTTTATTGAAGTAGTCAAGATTATTTATTATTTATTTCCGTTTTTCCACCCTTCGGGTCGCTTCCATCTTACTGGTGGCGCTGGTTCTGGTTTCATCTGGAATTCGTCCTGATCTAAGAGTCTTAAGGCTTCATTTACTGCTGCCTCTAGCTGAGGATCTCTTCCTTGCATCGTTATTTTAGGATCTTGGATCACCTCTATATCGGGACTTACGCCCTCTCCTTCCACAGACCATTCCCCATTGACATCAAAAAAACCACCTCTAGGAGCTACCATATGCCCACCATCTATGAATAATGGCGTATCCCAGGTACCTACTAATCCTCCCCAGGTTCTTGTTCCTACTAATGGACCTATTCCCGCAGCCTTAAACATATAAGGCAATAAGTCTCCTCCCGATCCTGCGCGCTCATTGATGATCATTACCTTAGGTCCCCAGATCCCTGACATGGGCGTTGTCCAGGGGCGATTGCCTTCCATCCTACTGTTAAAGTAACCGAACAATTCCCTATTCATCACATCGATCATGTAGTCTGCTGCCGAGCCTCCACCATTGTTCCGCTCATCAATAATAACGCCTTTCTTATCTTGCTGAGAGAAATAATATCTATTAAAGTTTGTAAATCCCCCGCCTCCAGTATTAGGAACATACACATAGCCCAGCTTATTGCCAGAGAGTTCTGCCACCTTTCTTCTATTACCTTCTATCCAGTCTAGATTTCTTAAGCTATTTTCACTAGACACCGGTACCACTATGATATCATGACGCTTACCAGAGGTACCTCTTCCTATGGAAAGTAAGACCTGATTTCCTGCTGTCTCTTCAAAATATGAATATATATTTTCCTCCGGTACGATCTTTTTACCATTGACAGATATAATAAAATCCCCTTCTCGGACATCCAGTCCTGGCATAGATAATGGAGCATATACATCAGGATTCCAAGACTCTCCATTGTATATCTTAATAATTTTGTATTTACCATTTTCTTTTACATAATCTGCTCCCAGCAAACCTATACCTACCCTATCTATATCAGGCATATCTCCACCTCTGACGAAGGAATGACCTACCGCCACTTCTCCACTCATAATATCTACCACATAATTCAGGTCTGTTCTATGTCGTACATGATCGATCCACGGCGCATACCAATCCCATACCTGCTGCCACGGCGCACCATGCACATTATCTACATATAAATAATCTCTCATAAACCTCCATCCTTCTTTGAAGATCTGTTTATATTCCTCCTTAGGGTCTATTTTAATTTTTATGTCAATGGATAGACGATCCTCATCTGGACTGGGCGCTCCACTTAATGAAGAGATATACCAGCCCCCTCCTTTCTTATATAAAGCGTAATCCCCATTGTATGAGCTAGACCATTCTGTAACATCGGAAGAATATTCCTCTAGCTTATCTTCCTTGGTATTATACTTGTGTACCCTTACACCGCCATCTGCAATTTCCATAATCATAAGTTGATTTTCAGGTCCTCTTTCTATGCCCATATAATCTCCCTGCACCTTAGATATAGCTACTGTCCTTTGCTGTATATTATCAAAATCGATTGCTTTCATCTCCTCTTTTTTATCCTCTACTTTATTCTCTTCTTTTCCATCTTTCTTAGTATCTGCTTTTTCTTCCTCATCACTTTTAGGGGCAAGAGGAGAGCTACTGTTATTATGTAAAACAGTAAGATACAGACTACGCGTCACGGATATATCATAAGAACTCATATCTAGCCAGCCCGAAGTGAGTCCATAATTTGTACTTACCAGATAGTAAATATATTTACCAGACTGATCAAAAACAGGTGTTACAATATCTGCTAACCCCTCTGTTATCTGATGCGCCTTACTAAGCTTTGTATCGTATATGAATACAGATTTGAAGTGACTATCCTGCTGTTTTACATAGGCAATGTATCTACTATCAGGCGACCATACGGGGTTCAATGTTCTGTTAGGATGAGCATATCCATCTCTGTCTATTTTCTCAGTTGATCCTGTCGCCAAGTTAGTGATCCATATATTATAATCCGTATCTGTAAATGCGAGATGCAGACCATCGGGTGACCAGTCTGGCTTATAAAAAAAAGTGCCTGCCGGCATGTCAACACTTTTCAGCACCTTACCATTTTGATCTGCTAGAATCAACTGATACTCCCCTGATCGATCACTGTAATAAGCTACTCTATCTCCTTGCGGACTCCAGATCGGTGTACGATCTGCCGCCCCAGAACTTTTCGTCAGGTTACGATAATTTCCATCTTTCTTTGGTACTGAAATAATCTCCCCTCTACTCTCAAAAATAGCTCTCTTTCCATTAGGCGAAACATTAGCATTAAACAAATCATTTGCTCCGACCTCTTCCCATCTAGGGCGTGAAAAATTCATGTCTCCCTCTATTAGAATATCTAACTGCAAAGCTTTAGTACTTCCATTTTCTAAGAGGTGTAAATATCCACCTTGCTCATACACCATATCTTCCCCAAATGCATCTATACTTTTCACATCAAAAGTCTTATGAAAAGTTATCTGAGCCTCCTTTTTTGTTTGTATGTCAAAGGACCAGACATTACTAGCGTAATCTCGTTCCGATAAATAGTATACTTTCTCTCCTACCCATATAGGATCCATATGCCTTTCCTTATCTAATTGCGGTGTGCGTATAAGATCGCCTGTCACTAGATTCTGTATCCATATCGGCATAGCCTGCCCTCCTCTGTAGTTTCTCCATTCCGGATCCCAAGCCATGATAGGCGCATAAGCCAGATATTTTCCATCTGATGATAATTCGCCGTATGCAGATCGCTTGACTGGTAATGCCGACGGAATTCCCCCGGCTGTGCTTACCGTATAAAAAGAACTAGACTTGGACGGATGAGCATAACGTGACGATCTAAAAAGTACATCCCCATCTGGTGACCAACCCTGTACGATATCCTGACCTGGATGCCAGGTAAGTCTTTCTGGAGATCCACCCTGAGATGAAACTATATACACATCCGTGTTGCCATCATACTGTGCAGAAAAGGCGATCCATTTTCCATCCTCGGAATAATGTGGATTAGATTCATACCCTTCATTAGTTGTCAATCGTATAGCCTTACCACCACTCCGTTCCACCTGCCATAAATCATTAGCGTAGACAAATACAATATGTGTTGATGATATGCTAGGCTGCCTCAGCAGTTGTGTCCCTTGGCTAGACATTAATCCAAATTGTAGCGAGATAAGAAAGCCTAATATTAGTTTTTTCATTGTTTTCTGTATGCACTATTAGAGGGTAAGTAATAGCAATTATTAGTTTTGTTCTGAGTCTAATATAAGAAAATGAAGAGAGAAGATGTCATCATTTCCAACTCTACTGAAGATATTACATTACCGTTTTCTCTTTCTCATACTTTTGTAAATCATATGATTTAATTGCTATTCTTTTAATGCTGCAAAGCTAAAATGGAATGCTGTTATTACTAGTAAGCGTAGAAGGTGTATTTCAAAGAATACGATTAACTGAGAAAATATTAGATTTATGACTTAAAGTTAAGATAGCTATGGTAAATCCTAAGGCCATTCTCTACATGGTAATTTCTGCGATAGCATTTACCATTATGAATTCGCTTATCAAGTCTGTTGATCATCTTCCTGCAATGCAGATTGTGTTTTTCCGATCTATAGGATCTGCTGCTATAGGCCTGGCTTATCTTTCAAGAAACAAGATTCCGATAATAGGGGAACATAATAAGTTACTCATCGCAAGAAGTGTAATAGGTCTGATCGCTATGAGCTTATTTTTCAAATCACTGCAGGTCATGCCTATAGCCTCTGCCATATCATTAAGATATATCTCTCCTATTTTTGCGGCCATAATGGCTATCTTTTTTTTCCGAGAAAAGATGCGATGGATACAGTGGTTCTATTTTTCATTAGCATTTGCAGGAGTGGTATTGATTAAGGGTTTTGACAATAGAATTTCTGTAGAGGCCTTTTCGGTCATCATGAGCAGTGCCTTATTTAGTGGGCTCGTATATATCCTTATTCGTAAACTATCCGGTAAGGAGCATCCTGTAAGAATTGTAACTTACTTTATGTCTATCTCTACTATCATAGGAGCTATATCTTGTCTATTTTCCTGGGAATCTCCCATAGGATCACAATGGTTCTTATTGTTTGGCCTAGGTATATTCGGCTACTTTGGACAATACTATATGACCCTAGGATTACAATCTGAAGAGACAAGTAAGATTGTTCCTTTTAAGTACTCTGAAGCTATATTTACCATTATTGCTGGTTGGCTGTTTTTTACTGAAGCTCAGTCTATGATAGCAATAATAGGAATAGCTTTGATTATAGGTTCGTTAAGTGCTTATGCAATTGCGGGAAAGAAATAAAGAATTCTTAACATACATCTATAGTCAGGATAATAATCAAAAAAGTCTACTCTAAACCAAGTTTTAGCATCCTAATCATCTGATGCTTCTCTTTAAATTCAATAAACGAATACTCCACCTTACTGAGAAAAAGCCCATTGGGAAGGGCAGGCTGTTTTTTTAGCCATATCTTCTCTTGATTTAATATCTGCGTTAACGCTTCTAAGGTCATTTCTTTAGTCCCAATTTTTAGTAATACAAATACACATATACGAACCATACCTCTTAGAAAACGATTACTTGTAATCGTAAAGCGCAAGCGCCCTTGCTCCTCATTGACAAATAATTCGCAGTTACTTATTTGACATAAAGTACTTTCATATAGGTCGGGGGATTTACAGAGAGGTCTAAAATCTTTTGTAACTAAGATAAGGCTTGATGCTTTTCTCATCAGTTCAAAATCTAATTCTATCCCCTCGTAGAAAGAACTATAACGTTTAAGCACAGGATCTCTATTCCAATGAATAAAATAGTCGTAGGTGCGGGCAATTGCATTATACCGACAATGCCGATCACGCTCTACCTCTATAATGTCAAAAACGGCGATGCTGTCCGGTAAATTTTTATTGAGTATAAATTTAAAATCGAATGCAGGTGCCTCATCAAGATTAATATGTAGAATATATTGGCTAGCATGAACTCCAGCATCCGTTCGACCACAACCATATACAGTAATGTGTTTCTTAAATATTTTAAATAGTTTTTGCTCTATAATTTCTTGAACTGTGTTATGCGTATTCGTCTGTCTCTGCCAGCCCCGGTAGTTGCCACCATCGTATCCTATGTGTATGAAATATCGCATTTAGATTCTATTGCTTGTTTTTCAAAAAATATAAATATTCGAATTAGTTCTACATAATGATGCGCTAGGTCTCGTATAGTTGAGCGATACGGATATATACGATTACTATTTTATGGGCTTATAATATTTAATGGAAATAAAAATCTAAGATTCGTAAAGTTCTTTTGCAGATTCTGTAATCCAATTTATTCTTCTAAGCATTAATCAGTCTTTTTAAAACTTGATCATGGGGTTCCCTCTATTCTTTCAGACTTACGGGCAAGTTCTATTTGATCAAATTTGTTGAGTACAACACTTGTTTACTTCGCGCTAAAGCTAACTAGCTTCGATCCCTGGAAGGACGAAAAACACAAACAAAAGTAATAGCAGAAAACTCAATAACGATAATTTGTACATAGATACAATATTCATAAAGTTGCCTCCTTCTGACTGCCATTTGTAATTAAATAGCAGCTTCAGCGTAGCTCGTACTAGATCGATAATCAATAGTAAGCCCAGGACTAAAAAAATAAACGGTACATATTCTTTCATCATCTAAAATTATAATTTTATAAATAGGAAAGCTCATTATCCTCATATTAATTATCGCTGCTTACCTTGCACGAAATTATCCCTTAGGTTAAAATTATATTTACATGGATAGTCTATTTACTCTGTCTTCATACCTAGAACTTAGTTATACAGAATGGGGACTAGCTGGGCTGGCTATACTCGTACTAGGTTTGTCTAAAGCGGGTATTAAAGGAATCTCCATTATCTGTGTTACCTTGTTAGCCCTAGTATTTGGCAGTAAGTCTTCTACTGGCATCATTATCCCTATGCTTATTGTGGGGGATATCTTTGCGGTGGTCTATTACAATAAACATTGTAAATGGAAATATCTTTTACAGTTTCTTCCGTGGATGATAATCGGTGTGCTACTCGGTGTATTTCTCGGTAAGGATATGCCTGAAGAATTATTTAAGAAAATGATGGGTATCGTCATATTCCTAAGTGTCGTGATGATGTACTGGTGGGATCAGCAATCAGCTTCCAATATTCCAGAAAGCAAATGGCTAGCTCGTTCCATGGGTCTTGCTGCAGGATTTACTACGATGATAGGAAATCTTGCAGGAGCATTCTCTAATATCTTTTTCTTAGCCATGAGATTACCTAAAAATGAATTTATAGGTACTGCCGCATGGTTGTTTTTTATTATCAACTTATTTAAACTTCCCTTCCACATCTGGGTATGGAAAACGGTGAGTCTAGAAACAATCGCCATCAATTTAAGACTACTTCCTATCCTAGGGATAGGACTATTTATAGGTATCCATATTGTAATAAAAATAAAAGAAAAGATATTCAGAAAACTCATATTACTACTTACTGCCGTAGGTGCTATACTTATCTTACTTCGTTAGTTTATCGAGTGGTATAATCCGCCATCGTCTATCGTTACGTTTCCCAGTGATTTCGTTTTTTCAAAATGCTTATTAATATCCTCTAGGTTTTTCCAGAAAGAAAAAAATCTTTTGAAATTCGGTTGCTCAGATAGTATTTCTTTTATCTTTTTGTGCTTAAAGTTAAACGGATATATATCTACTCTGATCTTTTCTTGACCGTTCTTCTGAGCTTGCTGAGCTAGAAGATAGAGTTCTTTTATCTTCTCATCAGTGATCGCAATACACCCTATACTACTACACTTACCATGAATGAATATATCGCTGCCTGGTGCTTGGCGGTCTGCTAGTTTCTTATCTGAGTCATTAGGATAGTTGATGCCTAGTGAAAGATGGAATTTACTTTTAGGATTGAATCGATCTATGTGGTAGATACCTTCTGGTATTTGTCGATCACCTTCTTTTCTTTTAGGACCTAGTGTACCCGAAAAAGTACAGAAGTCATATTCTTTCCAAAACTGAAAAATACTATCCTGCTTATTCCTAATCCATACTTCTAGAATTCTCTCCTCCTTAAATGCCCTTAGGTATATATCCACCATGTTGTAGTCTACTTCACTTTCCGATAAGCTGCTAATCACTAAATGTTCTTTCTCTTTCTTAGCAGTCTCTACTCTGTCCATGGGCTCTTGGCAATATGATAAAATACACAAAATAAAAAAACATACAAAGTTTATTCGCATCAGTTGATCAGGTTTATCTCCCTTATAAATGAACAAGAATAAAAATCAAGACAGCACTAAATAATCATAGGCTGATTATAAACTTCAGATTCCAATTTATACTAAGGTCGCATCGAACAAAAATCCTGCACATCTGTTATTACATATATAATGATGTTCTAAAATATACATTGAAGTCATTAATTTATTAACAAAAGAACAAATATGAAAGCCACTACAAAAATAGGATTAATAATAGGAATTTCAGCATCCGTATATCTAGCAATCCTTGCAATTGTCGGTAATTTTGGAGGATCAGCACTTAAGTATGGAAAATATATATTTTTTGTAGCAGGTCTTCTTTACTTCTATACTAACAAGGTAAAAACTTGGCCCTACGAGCAGTTTGTAGGTAAATATATAAGTAGTGCTTTGATTATTTCCTTTATCAGTAGTATCATAATAGGTATTAGTAATGCTATCTTATTTATTGTAGAACCATCATACGCTATACAGAAATATAATTTTGCTGCAGAATCATTTGCACAGTTAGCTATGATAGACGGTGTTATTATAGTAGAGACTGTAGTATTAGGCTTACTTGTAGCCTTCGTGATATTCCCTTTCTTTAAAAATATACCGCATAGGAATAATAATCCGAGAGGAGATACAAAAAATATAGTAGATCCCTCTAGCAAATAATACATAAAAGAACAGGTAATTATTAAGATGAAAAAACCAGAACCGAAGGTGTTTTTACTTTAACTTCTATATCGGTTCTTGCCAGAGTACCATCGGATTTATCTATTTTATACTGCACAATATTATCAGAATTTTGTCCAGCAACATACAAAAAACTACCTGTAGGATCTATACTGAAATCTCTAGGTATTGCTTCATCGATCAACATATTCTCTCTAAGCATTAGCTTACCACTTATTCCGTCTACAGCGAAAACAGATATAGAGTTTTTGGTATCTGCATCACCTTTTCTATTCGCTAGGTATAGAAATTCTCCATTTGGGTGAAGCTTGATTGCTGAAGATGTTATAGCATGTTTTTTATAGGCTTCCGTCAAAGCAGAAACAATTTGTTGTTCTTGAAATGGCATGACTGTAGCATCCAACACCTGTATTTGATTTGTAAATTCATATCCTATGTACACCTTCCCATTAGATGGATGGAAAACCATATGTCTAGCCCCAGCTCCTAAAATACCTGTGGTATACTTATCTAGTTTTATTTTATTATCCGATATTTCATAATGATATATTTTATCTGTTCCTAGATCTATCCCATGCATGTAATGATCATATGGAGAGGAACTTATCATGTGCATGTGAGAAGCGTCCTGACGCATTGCAAAAGGTCCTTTACCCTTGTGACTTATCGTATCAAAAGGTGCAGAAACAGTACCGTTCTTACTGATCGTATGAGCACTAACACTTCCGCTTACATAATTAGCAGAATACAGTTTTTCTTGATTTCTGTCCAAAGAAATATGGCATGGAGATCCACCTAATGTACTTACAGTATTGATTTTACTTAGTTGTTGTTTTTCTGAAGAAAACGTAAAGGAAGTAATAGATCCTTTTTCATTTTCATTCGCAGCGTACAATATTTTATTTATCTTATCATAGCTAAGATAGGCTGGGTTTTCTTCAGATTTTACTGCTGTGACTATTTCTAATTTTCCAGTTTTCTTATCACAAGAAAAAACAGATATCCCCGCTCCCTTGCCATCTACAAAGCCTAAGTCCTGAGTATAAGAACCTACAAAAAGATATAAGGTATCATCTTGTTCTACCGAGGGTAGCGTTATCTTGTTATTATTAGAATTACAAGCAATTATAACAGAAATAGTTAGTAGTAAGACATATCTCATTATCTAAAAAAAATTTAGTTCTATACGCTTAGCCAATAAGTAAACTTCACAACTATACTACGATTTCTAGATGCAAACTGGCTAAAATTATTTGTAAGATAATTATCTGAATAAACAATAAAGAAATCAGATACTGGCTTAAATCGCCATTGGAAACGAGTATTTATATTGACATTATTTAGCTGATTATTATACTGTACAAAACTTGTGAAAAAAGTTTTCTTAGAAAAAGTAAGATCTAATCTAGGACCTACAAGCCATAAATCAGCTTTCTCGAAGTCTCCTTCAAGATCTATATGATTGTAGGTATAGTTAAGAGATATAGATCCGTATGGTTGGTATCTGTAACTAAGACTTCCAGATACCCCAGCTCTAAAACCACTGAAAAACTGACCAATTGTAGGTCTCAAATTAAAGGATAGTTTCTTACTTCGATCAGAACGATAGTTCATTGTAAGTGCCGTAAAATTATACCGACTTCCTGCTGGCAGAAAAACACTATCCTCTTGTATTCTTGTAGGATCAAAATCACCTAGAAGTATAAGATCCGTATTTTCTAATTCTAGATTAAATCTCGAATTATCCTTAAAGCTTAAACTCCAATTAATAGAAATATTTCTCTCTGACAAATCAAAATCTTCTAATACCTCATTATCGTCATCCCCTAGTTTGTAAAACCATCGCGTATTAAAGTTTATCGTATGTCTAGTCAATACCGATCCGTTCGGATAAAAATTGATTCCTAGACGAGGGCTCACTCTAAGAATATCTTTTCTAGGAACAAATCCCACTTGTGCATCGAACCCCTCTCCTATTATCATATGTGCCCACTCAGCAGTATAGCGCCTCTTAATCAATTGTAGTTGTCCAAAATGCGCATACTTTTTTTCCAACGCTTCCGGTGTTAATGCTCTGAAATAAGAAAACTTACCTACCCAGGAATTATCAGAACTTGCCAGTCTATATTCCAATCCCCCCACTCTGTTGTAAGGATCTACGGTTCCACTGAAATCATCCGCATTAAATGCCTCCTTGTTGACTAGGATAAAAGCTAGGCTACTTCTGTCAAAAACTTGTTGTTCCACAGCCAAGGCTGTATAGTTAAAACTTGGAAGATCATTTTCCTCTTGAGCTGCTGTCTGCATATTAATAAGACCTATTCTCAGTTTATCATTCAGCTTACCACTCAATCTCGCGCCGTAGTATATTGTATTCTGTACATTATTGCCAGTAGTCGTATCCTGAGATATACCTATCCTTCTAGAGAAAAATGGATTCATTCTTCCATTTCCAAAATTGCCAAAAAGGTCAGCGTTTTCTAGAAAAAATTGTCTCCTTTCTGGAAAGAAAATTTCGAATCTTGACAGATTAGTGACTTGCTGATCTACTTCTACCTGAGAGAAATCAGGATTAAAAGTAAGGTCTAGATTTAGACCAGAGTTAATAGCAATTTTAGCATCTCCTCCTATATTGAAATTAGTTTGTGTTTTGTTCTCATCTAAGTTTTCAAAATCTCTTGCAGCACCTACAATGGTATAGGGTATAATAGCAACATTTTTTCCAGATTTCTTTAGCGGATTTTCCCACTTCATATTTCCCATATAAGATAGATCCATCAAGATTCTATTAGTAGGAATATTAATCCAACTCGTAATTTCGTTCTCTTGGGTATCAAATCTGTAGGAATTAAATCTCCAGGATGTGGCCCCTTCTTTGAACCGTAAAGTCTTAAATGGAATAGCGATCTCAGCTATCCAATGATCGTCATAGATCTTAGCATTTCCTGACCAAGTATTATCCCAGGAATCATCAAAAGATCCACCTGTTCTTCCTCCATTAGAAATCAGCGCTTCCCTTGTAACGCCGTAGGGATTAATACCAAATAAAAAGGCATTTGTCTTGTCATTAAAGGTGTCGAAAAGAAAGCTAATATTATCACTTCCAGAAAATCCATAATCACGCCTTAGAGAAGGAACGACGAAGTCGTTTGTCTTAGCTTTACATTTTGCAGCTACATAGAGATAGTCATCATCATAACACATATAGATTTCTGTAGCATGAAGTGCAAGAATAGTATCGTATGGGAAATACTGAGAAAACTCACTAGCTGACATAGCCCGTTTCCAGCTTTTTTCGTTGAGCACACCATCTAACACAATAAGATCTTGCGTCTCTAGTACGTCAAAACCTATGTTCCTATCTGTCTCTATTCTATTCTGAGCCGATGTACAAATTGACATAGCGATGGTCAGAATTATGAGGAAGAGTATTTTCATATACTAAAAGTACTTTTATTAAGGGTGAGTGTCCCTATCGTTAACAAGTCATTAATAATTATGCTTGCCTATGGTCCATCCTTTTTTTCCTAGATACTGTCTGCCTGACGAAGCAGCTGGATCTTCTAGCTGAGTTCCCATGGAATCATTCCATCTATTTAGATATCCGAACAATGCTACTACACCCAAGATCTCTACTATTTCACCTTCTTCCCAGTGCTTTCTCATATTTTCAGAAATAGCATCATCTACGGCATTGGGAACTTGTGAAGCAGCGATAGTAAGATCAAAAGCTGCTCGCTCTGCTTCCGAAAAAGCCGAATGCGTTTTGTATTCCCAGATATTATGTAACTGATCTTCCGATCCTCCATATCGTTCAGCTGCTCGGATAGCATGCGCCTCACAATATCGGCAACCTGTAGTCATACTAGAAAGATATGCTATCAGTCTCTTGAGCGCACTTGTCACTCTTCCTTTGTTCTCCATGACAGCCTTATTCATCTCCAGAAATGCTTCTGCAATTCTAGGTCTATGCATCATAGTAAACAAACTATTAGGTGTAAATCCTAGCGTTTCTTCGTAGAAATCAGCCATCTCAGCCATTTCAGGATTAGCATTGCGATCGAGTGGGGAAACAAGTGGTTTTTTCATTCTCGTATTTCTATGTATTTAGTTTTACTGCAAAGAAAGTAAATTAATGCAAGAGACTGCGTAGCATTAGTTTTTCTATTGCAAAATATCTGGATATGGACATTTTATATGCCTTAGTTGTAATTCCCCAGTAAGTCATTATTACACCTTCTAATTCCTAACCATAGGATTATTGATGTATCTGTTGCTTGAATTATAAATCTCAGCTGGATTATAGAAACAGATAATACCACCCTTGCAGTTTGCTACCTGCTGTGTCATAAACACTAGGTTAAATCCTAATGCTGTAGAAATATTCTACCTTAGGTAATTTAAAAAGAATAAGAATTTAGGTAGGAATTAAAAAAAGGCCAACATAAATTTTTAAAAACCGATTTAAAAAAAAATTATGTCAACCTTTCTATTTCTTGATTATCCGGGGTAAGTAATAACTAAAAAACTGAGTAATGCCGATGTACTTAAAAGTATAATCCAGAATCGTCCATCTGAATAGATACGGTCGTCTTTGCCTTGTATCATTTTCTCTTTTCGGGTTTAGGTGTTTATGAATATGAGTTTGGTTATATAAACAGTCTTCGTCTAACTGTACTTAACACTTTGCGAAAATGATGCCATGGCAAAAAAATAACATATGATATTTACACCCATTCTAAGACTTAAAATACAGTAGTTTTCTAATACTATTTATTTACCCCTTATTATTGACTGGTAGTTAGCTTCTTTTATATAGATCATATAAATAATATGTTAGATGTAATGTTTGATCACATCTAAAAAATACCCAAAAACTTTAGATAGATGAGCATAAGCCTTAAAAGGTTCGGAGTCCATTAGATGTTTTAGTGGAACCGTCTATAGATACTACTGGAGTCCTTTCTTAATGTTTTTTACAAGGAATGGTCCCTCGTAGACTAGACCGGAGTAGACCTGGACCAGGCAGGCACCTGCATCTAATTTCTCTTGCGCAGTCGCTGCCGAACGTATACCTCCTACTCCTATGATAGGTATCTTGCCTGCTGACTTGTTATGTATATACGCTATAACTTGTGTGGAGCGGTCTGTGACTGCTTTTCCGCTTAGTCCCCCGTTACCTATCGCACTTACCTCTTGTACGTCTGTTGTAAGACCAGATCTATCTATCGTCGTATTTGTGGCTATGATACCATCTATACCTATGGACTGAACAATCTCTATAATATCATCTAGCTGTCCATCTGTAAGGTCTGGCGCTATCTTGAGTAAAACAGGCTTAGCATGAGATTTCTCATTATTGGCATTTTTTACAGCTTGCAGTAACTGAGTAAGGGGTTCTTTATCCTGCAAGGATCGTAGACCTGGCGTATTAGGTGAACTAACATTGACAACAAAATAATCCACATAAGGAAACAGCTTTTCAAAGCAAATCAGGTAATCTTCTATAGCCTTGTCATTAGGTGTCACTTTGTTCTTGCCGATGTTCCCACCTATGATAAGTGTTTCTCTATTTTTTACTTGCTTAAGTCTTTCTACTAGAACGTCTACACCTCCATTGTTAAACCCCATCCTATTAATAAGAGATTCGTCCTTAGGGAGTCTGAAAAGTCGTGGCTGAGGATTACCTGCCTGAGGTAGCGGCGTAACCGTTCCTACTTCATAGAATCCAAATCCTAATGAGGAAAAAGTATTGATATATTTTCCATCCTTGTCAAAACCTGCAGCGAGACCTACAGGATTCTTAAACTGAAGTCCAAAAATATTCTTTTCGAGATCATCTCGTTCATAGCGGAACAGATTTTTTATAAGTGAGGATAAGATCGGGATACTCATGAGTACTCCAAAAATACTTGCCGTAAAATGGTGCGCTTTCTCCGGGCTGAGTAAAAAAAGGAGATGTTTCAAAAAATGTTTATACATACCGAAGTTGCTTAGCCCTTAATTTCTGCTTTCAGTGCATCGAGATCTCTTACTAATAGACGTTTTCTATTAAAGGTCAATAAATTAGCTGTTCTTAGTTCATTGAGTACCGTTGTCACAGTCTGTCTAGAGGTAGCTGTTATATTAGCGATCTCCTGATGCGTGATAAAATTTCTCACTACCCATTCGTAACCGATGCGCTGTCCTTTTTTCTTTACTAGGTCTCCTAGATACTCCACGATTCTACTTCTGCTATCTTTAAAGACTAGAGACTCTAATCTTTGTTCTACCTCCAGTACTCTAGATCCTACTATCTTCATGAGAAATAGACTCAGGCCGCTATGGTCTTTTATAAGATCCTTCATCTCATCTACAGAAACCACGCAGATCTCTGAATCTTGCATACATATGGCAAAATCTCTTCTCTTTTCCTCCCCTATGATAGCTAACTCCCCAAAAACTTGACCTTCATCTAGGATAGCTTTTGTGATTTCTTTGCCATTATCACTATAGGTTCCTATTTTGATACGTCCTTTTGTAATAAAATATATCTTATCACTACTCTGATCAGGGAGATAGATATACTCGTTCTTCTTTACTTTACGCTGGTGCTCATCATTCATTTTATGACTCATCTTCTTAGGACAGAAGATACCTCCAACATCTATATTCTCTAGGAACCAAAGTGACTGATCGGACATGTGTGGTTTTTTCTTAGTGTTTATTTGTCTGGTTTGAGCTCAAATTTTGCTACCAAGGTTTTTACAACTGGATTTTTTTCTACCATCAGGGTATAAATTTCCCTCTCTGTTAACAACTTCTTAGGTTCAATTGTTTGGTAATCAGGAAATTTATTGATGTCTACCACGACATTCATTATCAATTCCTTATTGTCAATATTCTCCCTAAACTCATCTACAAGAATCTTTTCTTGGCTTATCATATCTTTTATGACACCTGTAGGAACATATATTTGTATAGCGTTCTTCTCTACTTCCAGAATAGCCTGGTTAAAAGCACTTTTTATAGAAGTGGTCTGAAGTCTACTTTTATAATTTTCCCATATTTCTTTAACAACATCTATCTCTAGTGCTTTTCTGTTGGCTGATTTTATGGACTCTTCTTTTTTTATCTTAGATATAAGGTCTGATACGTTAGAGCTTATGGTAGGCGCCTTGGAGAATTTTGCTGGCGACTTAGGCACTGCCTTTTCTGTATTCGGTGCAGATTTTTTTTCGTCAGCTTTTTGCTGAGCAGCTCCTACAGCAGGCTGAGGAATAGTTATAGTCTTAGATATTGTACCCGACCTAGTTAGGAGTGGACTGGGCCTGCCCTTTTTTTTTACGGTATTACCTGAATCACTTACCAGTCTCGACTGATATACGATCTTGCCTAGCACTATCTCTACATGTAGATTCTTCTGATTAGATCGCGGTAGACTTAGATCCGCACCGTTAAGTAAGTTCAGCGCATTGAACACATAAGACTGAGATAGTAGAGCTGCCTGATTAGCATATCTTTCTTGTAGCTTATCGCTCAGTTCCAACAATTTTCTTGTTGCTTCATTTTTAGCTAGTAATAGATTTCTAAAATGATCGCTTAATCCCTGAATAAAAATCTCGGGCTCGAATCCATTCTTCAAAATACCATTAAACAAGATCAAGATAGAAGACATATCCTCTTTTATACAGTGATCTACTATCTTAAAATAGTAGTCATAATCTAGGATGTTAAGACTGTCAATAACATCTTGGTATGAGACTTTTCCTTCTGCTGAGCTGGCTATTTTGTCAAAAATAGATAGTGCATCTCTCAGGGCTCCATCTGCTTTCTGAGCGATAACATGCAGTCCCTCTTCTTCTATTTCTATATTTTCTTCTTTGGCTATACCTTGTAGTCTGACTACTATATCTGGGATAGCAATTCGCTTAAAATTAAAGATCTGACATCTAGATAAAATCGTAGGAATGATCTTATGTTTTTCTGTAGTCGCCAGAATAAAAACAGCATATGGTGGTGGCTCCTCTAGTGTCTTCAGAAAAGCATTAAAGGCTGCTGTAGAAAGCATATGTACCTCATCTATAATGAAGATCTTATAATCTCCTTGCTGTGGTCGGAACCGTACCTGATCTGTAAGACTTCTTATATGCTCTACACTATTATTAGAAGCGGCATCTAGTTCTATAATATTGAATGATGCATTTTCTGAGAAACTCTTGCATGCATTACACACATCACAGGGTGTCGTCTTATCTTCTTTGTTCTCGCAATTAAGCGTCTTAGCCAGTATCCTTGCACAGGTCGTTTTCCCCACTCCTCTAGGACCACAGAAAAGAAAGGCCTGAGCTAGCTGATCATTTTTCAGCGCATTCATAAGGGTCTTCCCTACATGCTCCTGTCCTACAACTTCCTGAAAAGTCTGCGGTCTATACTTCCTTGCTGAAACAACGTAACTCATATCTATGTCAATGTGAAGACAAATATAAGAATAACTGAGGAGTACCAAGACTTAATATTAGTCGAACTTATCACCACATTGTAAATATTTGCTTACTCATCTGAAAGATATAGCAGCATATCGATATTTTTTTTCGCTAACCCTTTTTTGCAGACCTACACAAAGCAATATCAATTAGATGACGGAAAAGGATTTAGAATTGTTCAAAATGGATCAAGGCAAGAAAGAATGAGTTCGACGTATCGGTAAGCATAATAGTAATGAGAGACTTATGGCTAGGCAGAGCGGGATGCTGCGTAAGGAACATGGAAGATAGGCTTGCTAGCGTTTGACTTTTGTGTTTAGCGCAAGACTAGTCCCTTAGGACCGAGCGAAATAAGCGAGTCTGTAATACTCCGACACCGAGCGGGTAGCCTTTTCTTGTGCTAGGCAGATAGGGGTTACGCCCTAGGTCAATTCTAGATTTAAAGTTTTTCCGAGGTATACCAGTGTTACACCTTCTTTTATAAGCTTGTCCGTTACATTCGTAGATGGAATAATTCTCAGTTCGCCTTCCGTATTTTTGATAAAAATCGGGATGCTGTTTTTCTGCTCTCTCATCTCCTGAATGATCGACTCGTAATTCTCTGCATCCTGTATGACGATCTCATTCATCTTAGGGTAATCTCTTGCGACCTCACTGAAGTTAATGTAATCATCAGTTGTGGAGAATAGTCCGTCCGTCATATCTGCTCCTCCTTGTTCCATCTCTTCAGGCGAGATCAATCTGTAGGATCCGTTCTCACCAAAATTTTTCTTAAACTTATTGAGTGCATATTTATTGACATCGGAACTACCAGTCAGTGCCATCAGGTAGCCCATCTCATTCAGCTCTAGGTTATCAAAAATATCGTCTCGATAGATATCAATATTAAATCCCTTAAGGCCTTCTTTCGTGGCTTTTTTTATGTTAGATACATTAGTATCTATGAGGGCAACTTCTTGTCCATTATCAGAAATATACTTAGCGAGCAGCCTAGCGGATTGGTTAGCACCGACGATCAGGGTACCGTTACTTTTATCGATCATGACGCCTAGCAATTTAGCGAAAAATCTCGCTGTAGTTGCATTAAGCAATACTGTTCCTAGCACAACCATAAACACAAGTGGCGTAATATATTCCGCTCCTTCTAGACCTTGCTTCACTAGCTTAATCCCGAACAGTGAGGCAATTCCTGCAGCGACAATTCCCCTAGGTCCGACCCAACTTATAAATAATTTTTCATTTAAACTCAGAGTAGATTTTCTTGTGCTAAGGAAAACGCCAAGGGGTCTGACGACTAAAATTATTGCTAAGAAAAGGGCTAAACATCTCCAATTCATCAGTAACTCGAGGTCTGATATATTAATGTTAGCAGATAACAATATGAAGAGGACGGAGATAAGTAGAATACTCAGGGATTCCTTAAAATATAGTATTTCCTTCAGGTGGGGGACGTCCATATTACCTAGGACTAGACCCATAATGACGACGGTAAGTAGTCCTGAGTCGTGCACAATAATACCTGAGGCAACGAACATCATCATGACAAAGGCCAGGGTGAAAACATTGATCAAATAATGTGGAATCCACTTTCTAGTCAGCAACTGTTTCATCACGACAGCGGAAAAATATCCGAGAGCAGAACCTACTAAGGCTATCCTTATAAATTGTAGTAGTGCATGCTGCGTAAATGCACCTCCTCCACCTCCTTCTGTGAGTGAAATGATCAGTTCAAAAACAAGTACGGCGGCAAGGGCTCCGATAGGATCTATCAATATACCTTCCCACTTCAGTACCGTAGCAACATCGCGTTTCAGCGGAACATTCCTAAGGATGGGTGCTATCACTGTGGGTCCGGTCACAATTATGAGCGCTGCAAAAAGTAATGAAATGAGCCACGGAAGGTCCACGATGAAATGTGACAGTATGGTCGCACACACAAAGGTAATAAAGGAACCTAGGGATACTAGGTTAAATATTGTGGGTCCGACGATTTTGATTTCTTCCTGCTTCAGGGTAAGTCCTCCCTCAAACAATATGATCCCGATGGCTAGTTCCACAAAATGGAAAAGGCTGTCACCAGGAAAAAGTCCCCTATCGATAAGCCATATAGGTTCTAACCATTTCTCTCCTCCATCGTTCCATAAGGTGGACAAAGGACCGACTGCAAGTCCTATAAGTATAAGCGGGAGAATGGCAGGAAGCTTCATCCTCCAGGCTATCCACTGAGCAAATATTCCTAGTATTATTATGCTTGCCAATTCCGTCATAAATGTATCATTGTAGCCTATTTGTTACTAAAATTAATTATGCTATCTAGCAGTGTGTAAAAGATAAATTAAGATCAAATATCTTTATTTAACAGTAAAGCGGCCTAAAATCTCGAATTTCTTACTTTTGTGCCATCTATTAGAATTATTATGGCAAATATCGAAGAAATAAATAAAAGAAAGACTTTTGGAATCGTTTCCCATCCAGATGCTGGGAAAACTACGCTTACGGAGAAGCTACTTTTATTTGGTGGGGCTATCCAGGTGGCTGGAGCCGTAAAATCTAACAAGATAAAAAAGGCAGCGACCTCAGATTTTATGGATATAGAACGACAGAGGGGTATCTCTGTAGCTACTTCAGTAATGGCGTTTAAGTACAACGGAAAAAAGATCAACATCCTAGATACCCCTGGTCACAAAGATTTTGCAGAAGATACCTATCGGACGCTTACGGCTGTAGATAGTGCTATCGTCGTGATAGATGTAGCCAAGGGTGTGGAGGAGCAGACGGAAAAACTTGTGGGTGTATGTAAAATGAGGGACACTCCGATGATCGTCTTCATCAACAAGCTAGATAGAGAGGGAAAAGATGGTGTAGAGTTACTAGATGAGGTAGAAGAAAAGCTTGGCCTTAATGTATGTCCGCTGAGCTGGCCTATCGGTATGGGGTCACGGTTCAAAGGGGTATATAATCTCTATGAGAAAAAGCTGGTCTTATTTTCTCCTCATGGAAAACAGTCTACAGAAGATATCATTACGATAGAAGATCTGAATGATAAGGTTCTAGAAACAATTGTAGGAGATCGACTTGCGGCGGAGTTGCGAGAAGAGGTAGAAATCATTCAGGGGGTATATCCTCCATTTGATAAGGAAAAATATCTCGCTGGTGAGCTGAGTCCTGTGTTTTTTGGAAGTGCTATTAATAATTTTGGGGTAAAGGAACTGCTAGATTGTTTTACAGAAATAGCACCTTCTCCACTGAGTAGAGAAACGGAGGAACGTGTGGTCTTCCCTACGGAGGAAAAGTTTTCTGGATTTATTTTTAAGATCCATGCTAACATGGATCCTAAACATAGAGATAGAATTGCATTCTTGAGAATCTGCTCTGGGAAGTTCGAGCGAAATACAAACTACCTACATGTGCGTCAGGATCGAAAAATTAAGTTTTCTAATCCTACAGCATTCATGGCATCTAAAAAGACGGTGGTGGAACAGGCTTTTCCAGGAGATATTATAGGCCTCTATGATTCTGGAAATTTTAAAATAGGAGATGCGCTTACAGAAGGAGAAATTCTCAACTTCAAGGGAATACCAAGGTTTTCTCCTGAGCAGTTCCGTTATGTAGAAAATGCTAATCCACTGAAGACTAAGCAACTGAATAAGGGACTGAATCAACTGATGGAAGAAGGTGTGGCGCAGATGTTTACCAAGGTCGATAATAACAGAAAAATTGTGGGTACGGTAGGAGCCCTACAGTTCGATGTCATACAGTATAGACTAGAGCATGAATATGGTGCATCTTGCAAATATGAATCTATCAATCTGCATAAAGCCCTGTGGATAACCTGGGATACGAAGGAGGCTCTGAAAGAGTTTATCAAAAGAAGAAAAGCTAATATTGCCAAGGATATAGATGGGCAATATGTCTTCCTTGCTGAGTCTGCATGGACTCTAAAAACGATAGAAGAAAATCATCCTCAGATACACTTTCATGAAATAAGCGAAAATTAATGTAATTTTATATGCGATAGAGATCGAACTTCTTACATACAGAACTGTTTAAAGATTAAATACTATTATTCAAATCAAAATAAATTAAAAATGGCTTTTACACTACCAGAATTACCATACGCACATAATGCACTAGAACCTAACATCGATGCGAGAACGATGGAAATACACCATGGAAAACACCACGCTGGATATACTAAAAAACTAAATGCTGCTATAGAAGGAACCGATCATGATGGAAAAAGTATAGAAGATATACTTCAAAATTTAGATATGGATAATAGTGCGGTTAGAAATAATGGTGGAGGATTCTATAACCATTCTTTATTCTGGAATGTAATGAGTCCAGATGGTGGTGGAGAACCTACCGGTGATCTTGCTGATGCAATCAATGATGCTTATGGTTCTTATGATGGATTCAAGGAAAAATTTGCTAAAGCTGCTGGAACAAGATTTGGTTCTGGATGGGCATGGTTATGTGTACATAAAGGCGGAAAAGTCGAAGTATGTTCTAGTCCAAATCAAGATAACCCGCTCATGCCGGGCGTAGGATGCGGTGGACACCCTATCTTAGGATTAGACGTATGGGAACATGCTTATTACCTACATTACCAGAATAGGAGACCTGATTATGTACAAAGTTTCTTCAATGTAATCAACTGGAAAGCGGTAAGCGATAGATATAACGCGGGGAAATAAGTCTCTCGGATTCAGCTTAAATACAAAAAGAGCCTCCTACTAGAAAATTCTAGTAGGAGGCTCTTTTTGTATATCTAATAAGAAACCTCTAAAGGGCTAGGAGCCCTTTAGAGGTTAATGTTCTATGGACAAAATAATTAAATTATTAGTGGATAAACAATAGCTTACCTGAAGCTATCTTGTCTTCCGTCTGTATCTGATACATATATATTCCTCCTGGAAGATCTTGTACATCTACCTGAGAAGCTGCTCTACTCGTTCTCACTAATCTTCCTGTATTATCAAAAATCTGAACCACCACATCATTCATATTTACACCATCGATGTCTACATTAAATACTCCATTTACTGGATTAGGATATACGCTTACCCCTTCTAAAAGTTCTTTGTCATCCGTCCCTGAAATAATAGCCCCCTCAATCTCACCATCTATGAATATCTTAGCGTATGACTCATCTACTAAGTAAGAAGCTTTCTCTTCATGTACATCTAAGGACCATCCAAGAACAGAATTACTCTTAGCTAAGATTGTAATTTCGAATAATACATCATTAGTCGCAAGTTCAGCTAAATCGTCAGATTCTTTATCTGCCATAAGAATATTAAGTTCTCCGTTAGCGTGCTGCGCCCAATCCAACTCACCATTGAAAAAGTCACTTGCTATGTCCGTAACTTCTATGGCGCTGTTATCAGTAAGCATAGACAGTTCTAAACCTCTAGCCATCTTGTCTGCAGATAGATAAAATGGTATTGTATAAGTTTCCCCTTCATTAAGCAATTTATCATCATAAGATATAGTCAACTCCCTGTCCCCTATAGTCGAGCTTCCGAAAACTGCCGAATCATTAACATCACCTGGCTTCACACCTAGATAGTGCGCTCTAGGCTTTGTTCCTGTTGTCTCATTTGTGATATTGAAAAATTCCCATTGCGCACTTGTTGTAACGTCCTTTCCTAGAATAATCTTATTTATAAGTTCTATATCTAGCGTAGATACGATACCATCATCACTAATATCAGCCGCTAATATTTGCTTATCACTTAGACTCTCTATTCCCAATACATGTTTTCTAATCTCGATTATATCTAAAAGATCAACTCCATTTTTAGGACCGTCACTCAACCATGGTAAAACATTTTCGTTCTCTGGCACATTAGATTTACCTTCTATACTTGTAAAAATTTCTTCTGTAAGCTGCACATTAGGCACTGGTCTTGCAGCAAAAGTATTAACGACAATCAAGGATTGGAATTCGCTGAAATTAACCTCTATGATCTGTGCATAAGTCCATGCGATATTAGATACCCCTGTTCTTACTACTACCCACTCTCTTCTTATTATTAGCATTTCTGTACCTAACTCTTCTACAAGATCTGTGTACGTAGCGCTATACTCATCTGGCTCATTATAGAAACTAGGACTTGCGTCTAATGGATCTATAGAAGAATATGCCACCAGCTCATCAGGAGTAATCCTGTGATCCTCTATAGCTATATCATCTGGCCATTCTACATCATCCTCTAGTGTATGACCACTTGCACAGTCTGCCACAGGTGTAGATCTAGATAAGGTATCACAAATCAACTGTGTGTCTGGAAAATTATTAATTGTCTGAGTATAAGTCCACGTATTCGTTGAGTTCCACTCGATGATAGTCCATGTTCTGACAATCTTAAACCCATATTCGTTCTCATAAAAGATATCATCATTATATGCTATACTTACTAACCAACAAGGATCAACATTAGTTAAAGTAGGCTCAGCATCCATTGCACTGACACCATAGTTATCCATCAATGCATTAGGATTTAATGAATATGAATCTATTCCCAGTACGAAAATATCAACATCACAAGGCCACTCAACATTATCTTCTAAGGTATGGCCCGAAGCACAGTCTCCTACGGGGGTAGAATGACAGGCCGTATCGCAGATAACAAATTCTGAATCACATGGTCCACCTTCTACAATTAGAATTCCCCAGCAGGAATTTCCAGAACCAGGAGATGTAACAGTAGCTGTAAAAGTCATTCCTTGGTGAGATGGATTCACAAAGTTATCAGCCACAACCTCTCCATTTGCATCCTCTATAACTAACTCTAAGGCTTCTATACATCCCTCATAACCTACTAAAAAGTCTCCAGGGTAGTAGGTCTTACCTATACCATTATCTATTACATAGGTAGTTGTCCCATGACAAGCTAAAGGAAAACTTGTTTTATCTTCTACAATTACCTCAGAGAATGTTGAGCTATAATTTCCACTTGCATCTTCCACTGTAAGGGTAACGATATTAGAACCTATATCAGAACAATCAAAAGTACTAGGTTCTATGGATAAGGTAACATCCGAGCAATGATCATAACTACCTCCGTCTATTAATTCTGGAAAAAGAGTAGCCTGACCGGTTTGTGTTAGGGATAATTTTAATACTTGAATAGCTACAGCGACAGGTTGTACGTTATCTATAACCATAACGCTTACTAAACAATTTTCTGATACACCATTAACTGTTGCCGTAACTTCGATATTTATCGATGGTATATCATCACAATTGATAGATTCTTGGCTAAGTTCTATACTATCGTAATCTTCTGAATTCAGCACAAAGTCTGAAGGATCTAATATTAGATCACCGCCAAATGGACTTAGGCCAAAGGAAAGGTTTTCTACACAGCTTATCTGTGCTCCTAGACCTGATGATGCAAGGACAAATCCCAACATAAATAGAAAGTTGTAAATACGTTTCATAATTCTAATTTTTTATTCAATAATTGGACCCTCTAAATTTTCTATATAGATAGGTCGGTTAATAAATTAATTTTTAATTTCACAGCTTGTACAATAGACTACAATTGATTCCTAATTGATTATTTTTTAGTTCATAATTGTGATCATTATCTGTAAATGACGCTGGATTATACCTGAAATATGGAGCTAGTCCAATAGAAGCACCTCCTAGTTGGTACTCTATAAATACAGAAGTCTTATAAGCTAGTCCTAACTTTTCTTTATAAGGATTTGAGACACCATCAGCTGTTTTAGTAAACTCTAATTCCTCATTATAATAAAATCCTCTACTCTGATTCCATAGATTATAGCTCACACCTGCGTCCAAGCCTAGCGCTATACTCTTATAGTTAACAATTGTTTTTCCTATCGCTAATTGTAAGTCTAATTTCTTATGTCTACGGTGCCACTGCAAGTCATAAGTTGTGGATGTTGTTCTTGTCAATTCCCCCGCCAGTGGATTACTTACTCCCTGAGCGTCTATATATATGTCTGATATACCATCCACCGTTCCTGTCTCCGTTTCTGTATTATTTTTACTTATGGAACTAAAAAAGCTACCGTAATATAAACCAGCACTTAGCCTCCACCCAGCATTATGTTCCATTCCATAGTTTAGTTCACCACTATATCCTACTCTATCTTTTTCATTACGCATCTCTGCGCTGAGCTTTTCTCCAGATGTATAAGAGCTAATATTACTATTTATACCTGACTGGAGTTGAAGAAAACTTTTCCAGCGCCTATCCTTAACGGGTTTTATTGTTCTTACAGGAGCGTATGGAAAATCAAAATCTATGAGCGCATTCTCCTTGTAGGAAACCTCAGGATCAAGAGCACTGATATCAGAGATACTGATCGCTTCTGATACTGTTACTATATTTTTTCCTGTAAGTATCTTTCTATCTTCCTTCTTGTCATTTTCAGATGTTGATATAACTATGAGAGATTCTTTTCTATCTATAATATTTTTTCTAATTGGTCTAAGATTAGATTCTAATGACTGATTTTCTTTATATATTTCTTCTTTCTCTGGATTATATTTTTGTGAAGGATTATTAAGAGATCCATTTTCTATCTGCTTCTCAGACTCGTGTACAATATTCTCCGTATTGCTAAGAATTTCTGGAGTCACTTTCTCTACTGATGGCTCTTTGGTGCTATGATTACCTGGAGGTGTAATCATTTCATCTATTTGTAAATTGTCAATATTCTTTACTAGTTCAGACTTCGTAGTATTTATGGTCTGATTCCACAAAGCACCACCTATAAATGCTAATATTAATGTGCCAGCGAATAAGAACCATAAGAATTTTCTATTCTTCTTTTCCTTCTTAGGAAGCTGAGTGGATACTTGCGACCATAGGCTATCGGTATCTAGATCAAAAGACATATCCTCCAGTATGTTTTTGAACTTTTCTTCTTTGTTATTTAATTTATCTGACATAATTCTATCTGTAGCTTACTAGGTTTTACTCCCTATAATTTTTAATTTATTATTATTTTCAACTTTATACTTTTTATGAACTACTTGCATCTTTTCGTCTTCGAACTCTGCAATAATCATTTTCCTTGCTCTGGCCACTAATGACCTAGAACTTCCTACCGTCACGCCCAGGACTTCCGCTATCTCTTTATGCTTGTATCCTTCTACTAGGAACATGTTGATTGCGATTCTATATTGCTCAGGCAGGGTATCTAGAAATTTCATCACATCTTCTTTTTCTAATCTAAATGATATTTCCTCATCCCTACTCGGTTCTACTATCTTATCCATCTCTGCACTGATATGCTTTTTTTCTTTTTTCAGTATGTCAAGGCATTTCATTGCGGCTACCTTACTTGCCCATGATCTAAATTTTCCTTTTTCCTCGTACTTGTTTATATTCATGAGAATCTGTACCAGTGATTCCTGCAAACAATCTTTAGCAAGCTCCGGGTCTCTCATATATCTCCGACAGACACCGAACAAATATCTAGAGTAATTATCCACAAAAGCTTTTTGTGCTAGCGGATTTCCTTCCTTACATCCCTTTATGATATCTAATTCCTTCAAGTTCCTTTTTCGATCGTTTTTCTAAAGCTTATTCTCTGACAGTTATAATAATAGGAGTTGCTATAACCATGTCTATTTTATTATCTTATCCTGCTTTGCATAGTATTACTCCTTCTATAGGGAAATTACCTGCTGTAGCTGGACTTATCGTTTGCATCCATATTGCACCCGCAAAGGAAACTCTGATCCATCCATTACTATCTACCTCATAATGCGTAACATAAAAATCTGAAATACCACATCCGTCTAATGAGTTCTCACAGGCAACAAAGTAACCAGAAGGCCACTCTTCCTCATCATCTATACGTACCCTTATCTCTTGCTGCTCATAAGACCCTACCCCTCCGTTATCAAAAATAAATTTAACCTCACCACCTGTCGCTTCTAACACCGATTGTATCCCATCATTAGAAAACTGAAAGGGCGCATATAACTTTATATCATTTCTTATCTTAAGGTAACTGAAACCCTCAATATAATCTGGACAGTCTGACAAATAACGGATAGGCTCATCTATATCCAGATTCCATTCTATGGATGGACCTTGCACTTGTTTATCTATTCCGTAAGCACTGATAGAAAAATTTTCTTCACATACACTTATCCATGTATCGATCTCATTATTGTCAAAAGCAAAAACAAGCTCTCCGTTTTGATCTGTTATTTTTACAGAAGCTTCTTCCTGTATATTTCCGTCGCAGTCGATTACAACAGTTTTTAATTTGTAGAGGTGCTCACTTTCTGTTGTAATGTCAAACCTTATATTCTCTAAATTTACGTTCTCTGACTCTAAAGAAAATACTGCTATTTCATTATCACATAGATCCGTAACTTCATATACTACGTCTGCTTGCTGGGGTATTATACCTAGCCACTTTCCCCCTAGACTTGTAAATGATTCCTTCATAAAATTTCCAGAGCTCCATCTATGTAACTGATAAGATATAGGCTGGTCATCTTTTACCAGTTCTCCAGAAGCATATATTCCTTCTTGATAAGCTGCTATAATGAAGTAACCCGTAAGACTAATATCGGCCGTGTTGCTTGGATCAAAATCTGTAAGGTATTCCCATCTTGATGCTTCTTCGTTAAGATGGAATAAAGCAAGATCATTTTCTCCCAGATTATGGACTATCCTAGAAGGATCATTTTTATCTAGCAATAATTGATTACCATTCTGATCCTCTACAGAAAAATAAAACGCATCTTTGACATCTAGAGATAATAAAGTATTTATATCTTTATATGCATGAGCGCCTAGTTGTCGAAACCATTTACGTTCTGCTAGAGAACCGTAAGACATAATTCTAGAATTTCCTGCACTAGTCCCTGTCTGATTTACAACATTAGCTATTTCTAAACGGGTAGTAGAGACAACTACCGCATTGTCAGAACTCAGATCAGCTTCAGACCAGCTAGGAAAAAGATGTATATCTAGATAATTGATGTCATTTTCTATAAGTGTTGTAAAGACTTTTGCTCTTTCTTCCCCTTCAGAAAATACTGTAAACAACTGCCCATATTTTCTGGCAAATTTTACCTCCTCTTTGAAGAAATAATTCCCTAGAGAAATGTTATCACCATTGACAACTATATCGTAAGGTTTTTCTACTGTCTCTCCATCACTTTCTGTAATCTTTCCTGTAACTTCTGTATCTACTCTAATTTCCGGCTCAGCATCCGTTGAGATCATCTGTGAGTTATCGTAGTCTTTGTGACAACTGCATAACACACTGAAGGAAAAAAGAATTATGTAAAAATTTTTTAACATATTTAATGGCTTATGTAGGTATAAAGATGCGAAAAGCTAAAGCGTTGCAAGTTTTCTAAAAAAATATTACGCTACGCCCAGAATCTATGTTCTAATCTCTACTAATATCAAATAAGTAAGGTAATCAGATGTAACAATAAGAAAAGTCGAGTGTACGAATTGTTTATAGCTGCTTTACCTGTCCCAGAGGTATCGAAACTGTAGTTGCCTCTACCTATACTTATCTTACCTCTTTCAGAATACGACTTATAATGTGATAAGCAGCTGGACAATATTGTGCATTCTTAGTATGTAAATCTAGATTTCCTATAAACTCATAACCCTCTGTATGGGGATAATTCCTGCAAGCCTTAGGTCTTATATCGTATATAAAACATTTGTTATCCTCCATAAGAAAAGTACAAGGGACTGTTTTCAGTACGGTATCTCCATCAGCATCTCTTCTTGTGTATTGTTTCTGGAAATCAGAGACCTTCATACCTAGCGTTTTAGCGATTCTATTGACATCCGTTTTATCTACTATGGGTGGAATCTTAGAACAACAATTTGCACAGTCTAGGCAATCTATTTCAGAAAAGACTTCTTCGTGTTTTTCATCAGCAAGTTGCCTGAGTTTTTCTCCTGGTGCTTGCTTTAGCCTTCCGGTTATTCTACCACGTTGCTGTTTGACTTGATTTTTTTTATTCTTCCATTCTTCTATTAAGTCGTTCATAACTTAAAGGTATTTAGAAAAATAATGTAATAATATCTATTTTACGGCTTTTAGATAAAATTCTTATAACAAATACCTAAATATGAAAAAAAAGTATTACACATTTCTATTAGCAACATTTATTTTCGGTGTTCTGAATAGTCAGGAGATTATCCAAATTACTGAATTAGAAGCTGGACCTGATGACGGGATTAGTTTCAATGGCAATATACTTACTAATATTGCAAATAGTATCGTTTGGACAGATAGTAATGATAATGGAGGAAACGGAATCGTTTATTTTACAAATGGCAAATCTTATACAACTACACCTGTATTAGAACCTACTGACGATGGATTTAGAGTCATAGACTATATAGTCTTACATGAAATATGCTACCTATCTATATATGATAATGATACTAAAGAATATCAACTATTGAGTATAGATGATGAAGGCAACACCGAAACAATTCATGACGGATGGGAAGGTATTAATCATCTAACCTCTTTTTAACAAATAAAAATAGATCGATCTATTTCTAATTATAGATCGATCTATTTTTTATATCATCATTTATACTAATCCTTTAATAGCTTCTATCCCCGCTTCATACCTTGCAAGTACTTCTTCCTTACCGAGTAGAGCCATCATGTCAAATAAATCCGGGCCCTTCATAGTTCCAGAAGTAATGATCCTGAGAATAGGAAATATAGCTCCGAAACTCAGTTCGTTACCGGAAATATATCCTTTGACAATTTCTTGTAATTTTTCTGTACTGAAGTCTTCTGTATCCTGCAGTGCTTTCTTTATAGCATCGAAATGTATTTCATTATCTGTTTTCCACTTTTTCCTTGCCGTCTTCTCATCATCTATCCCAGGACGCTGAAAATAAAAATAACCGCTACTCAGAAATTCTGGATACGTTTCTACCCTTTCTTTCATCTGTTCGATAAAAGATAATAAGTAGTTCTCGTCCTTATAGGTATAGCCCTTTTCTGCCAGCATAGGTTGTAGGATTTCTGCTATGTCCTTATTATCCTTTCCGATGATATATTGCTGATTATACCACTTGGCCTTATCGATATCGAAGCGAGCACCTGATTTGACAATCTTTTCCAGACTGAATGCCTCTATCAGACCTTCCATAGAAAAAATTTCTTGCTCTGTACCTGGATTCCACCCTAGGAAAGAAAGAAAATTTACCATAGCATCTGGATCATAACCTTCTTCTCTGAAACCTTGAAAGTCATCTTCTCCTTCTACAGACCACTGCAGTGGGAACACTGGAAAGCCAAATTTAGCTCCATCTCTTTTACTTAATTTTCCTTTCCCTACAGGTTTAAGGATTAGAGGCAAGTGTGCATATTTAGGGGGTGTCCATCCCATCATTCTATACATCAATACATGATGTGCCGTACTAGAAAGCCATTCTTCACCTCTTATAACATGTGAGATCTCCATAAGATGATCATCTACAATATTCGCTAGATGATAGGTTGGCATACCGTCTCCCTTCATTATGACCTTATCATCTAATTCGTTACTACTAAACTTAACATGATCTCTTACAATATCATCAAATCCGATGACCTCGTCTGTCGGAATTTTTAACCTTATTACAAGATTGTCTCCTTGCTCTATTAGTTTTGCCACCTCATCAGAATCTAGCGACAAACTATTTTTCATCTCCATACGAGCTGATGCATCATACTTAAACGAATGTTTTCCACTAGCCATTACTTCTGCTCTCTTAGCTTCTAGTTCTTCCGCACTATCAAAAGCATAATACGCATGACCCTTTTCTAACAATATGTCAGTATACTTCTTATAGATATCTTTTCTTTCTGACTGCCGGTAAGGACCATAATCACCCCCTATCTCAGGATTTTCATCGGTTTCTATTCCGAACCATTTTAGCGCTTCTATAATATATGCCTCAGCTCCAGGTACATATCTGGTCTGATCTGTATCCTCTATTCTCAGAATAAACTTACCGCCCATCTTCCTAGCAAAAAGGTAATTATATAAAGCCGTTCTCACACCTCCGATATGAAGGGGCCCTGTGGGGCTGGGAGCAAATCTTAATCTAACCATAATCTTTTATCCTATTTTAGCAGCAAAGTAAAGGAAAATACGTTATCATAATTACCATGAAGCCATAAGATTTTGTGGTATGTGAAAATAAATACAGTATTAACTAATATAAAAACAACTGTAGTTCATTTGTAAAAGCGATTTTCGCTCAATAAGTTAATAAATTATGTATCTGGTAAAAACGCCAAAACTTGTCCAAAAAATGTATCCAGATCTAGTCTGGAATATAGCTAAAGAAAACAAAGAAATCTATCTCACCTTCGATGATGGACCTATTCCTGAGGCTACCCCATGGGTGTTAGATATATTGGCAAATTGTAATGCTAAAGCTACCTTCTTCTGTGTGGGTAAAAATGCGAGCAAACATCCAGAATTAGTCCATAGAATAAAGCAGCAAGGTCATAGTGTGGGCAGTCATACTTACAACCACGTATCTGGATGGATAACTAACGATCAGACCTACTATAAAGAAGTACACAAAGCTGCACACCTGCTATCTACTGCATTATTCCGTCCCCCTTATGGCAGGATAAAACCTCGACAATCTAAAATCCTTTCTGCTGACTACAAAATTATTATGTGGGATCTACTATCTGGTGATTTTGATCCTAAAATTACAGCAAAACAGTGTTATAATAACGTTGCTGATAATGTCAAAAATGGATCTATAATTGTATTACATGATAGTATAAAAAGTATTGACAAATTAAAGAAATTTTTACCAGAGTTACTCCGTTTTCTTCATGCAGAAGGCTACCGTATGGCAAGTATTCAGCAAGACGTATTAGCATCATCCTATAATTAGCAATAACAAGCAACTTTTCTGATTGATGTCTATTAATATCCTTATTGATAGACCTAATTATGTCCATTCCTCTATCAAGACAAAACAAAACCTATTTTATCCATTTGCTTAACCCAAAATATCATAATTTAGAATATTAATTCATCTTCATTATTCATAAAATAGAATACTGTGATAAGAAATCTACTATTTACTTCCTTTTTACTGATGGCAACTCTTTCTGTACAAAGCCAGAATACTGTAGGATTACTCAGTTATAATTTTACACAAACTTACCAAGGATACACGCTTATCTACCCTCATAACCAGCCTAATGTATACCTGCTTAACAATTGTGGGGAAATAGTACATAGCTGGACAGATGAAGATAATTTCAGACCCGGTAACACAGCCTACTTAAGAGATGATGGTACACTTGTAAAAACTAAAAGAGGTGCTACTTCTAATCTAGATCCTATCTGGGCTGGAGGCGGTGGAGCTATTGTAGAGATAAGATCCTGGGATAACGAATTATTATGGAGTTACGAACTGAATACAGAACTAGAAAGATTACACCATGACATAGAACCGCTACCAAACGGCAATATACTTATGATAGCCTGGGAAAGCATAACTATGGATGCCGCTGTAGAAGCAGGAAGAAATCCAGCGACTCTTAATCAAGGGGAGTTATGGCCAGAGAAAATTATAGAGATAGATCCAGCGACTGATGATATCGTATGGGAATGGCATGTAATGGACCATATCATACAGGACTTTGATGCTACCAAAGAAAATTTCGGTGTACTAGCAGATCATCCGGAACTTGTAGACATAAACTATGACACGAATGATGGAAAATCGGATTGGTTACATGTCAATTCTATAGACTACAATCCATTAATAGATCACATCATGATCAGTGTTCCTCAGTTTGATGAGATATGGATTATAGATCATTCTACTAGTACAGAGGAAGCTGCTGGACATTTTGGTGGAAGTGCTAATCATGGAGGAGACCTCATCTACAGAGTTGGAAATCCAAAGACACATGACAAAGGAGACAGTACAGATCAGATCCTTTTTTATCAGCATGATGCACACTGGGTAAATGAGTTTATCTCTTTTAGCAATCCAAAGTTCGGTCATATCGTAGCCTTCAATAATAGAATAGGTGCTGATTTTTCTACCATGGAAACCTTCGAGTCATCTTATGATATGTATACGCTAGATTACCAGCAGGCAGATGGCACTTGGCCTCCATTTGAATTTACAAATACCATAACACATCCAGAACCTACTGCATTTTATTCAACTGGATTATCATCGGTACAGTTATTGCCAAATGGAAACACGCTGGGATGCAGCGGAAGACAAGGATATATTATTGAACTTAATTCTGAAGGTGAGCTTGTATGGGAATATAAAACACCTCTTATCGCCGGACAAGCTGCAACACAAGGAGATTCCTTATCGCTCAATAATAATTTGACTTTTAGAGCTTTTAAATACCCAATAGATTATTCAGCTTTTGATGGAAGAGATCTAGATCCTAAAGGACATATAGAACTAGATCCTAATGTAGGATTCTGTGATGAACTGACAAGTACTTTTACACCAGAAAAGATAAGCAGTAAAATCTTTCCGAATCCTGCAAGAGATCTACTTCATATAACCTGGGACTCTGGAGAGATGGTAAATATCCAGATCGTAGATATGCTAGGAAGAATTCATATCACAGAAAAAGGAAATGGAGGAATGAAATATGTAGACGTCAGCAGCCTAGAGCCTAATGTATATTTCATACAACTAAATAATTACAAAGCTCAGAAACTAGTCATCCATTAATTATAGTTTATAAAAAAATCAAGTTCGACAACTTTAAAAGTATTCGCATAGAAAATCTTATAGGCTAGGCTTATATTTTTTTTATATTGACATTAGAAAGGTATTCTAAATGGAGTAAAGTTTTATTTCGCAAAAATTAATATTATGTCAATTCACCCGCTCGCAGGGAAAGTAGCGCCTAGTAATCAACGGATCAATATTCCGCAACTCATTACAGATTACTTTAGACAAGAACCAGATCTATCTAAGCGAGAGCAAAGAGTTTCTTTTGGAACATCAGGTCATAGAGGATCTTCCACAACAAGTTCTTTTAACGAGCAACATATTCTAGCAACCACCCAAGCAATCTGCGATTACAGAAAAAAACAAGGGATAAAAGGTCCAGTCTTTATGGGTATCGACTCACATGCCTTATCTACTCCTGCTCAGCTTACCGCACTAGAAGTACTAGCGGCTAACGATGTGGTAACTATGATCGCGACTCACGATGACTACACTCCTACCCCTGCTGTAAGCCATGCCATCCTAGAGTATAACAAGGGGCAACAAAATGGTTTAGCTGATGGAATCATAATTACTCCTTCCCACAATCCACCTGAGGACGGAGGGTTCAAATATAATATGACAAATGGTGGACCTGCTGAAGGTGTTGTAACCTCTTGGATAGAAACTAGAGCTAATGAGATACTAGAGAAAAATCTTGTAGCTGTCAAAAGAATAAATATCGCCAATGTAAACAATGCACCTACCATTAAACGTTATGATTATATAGATGCCTACACGGCTGACTTAAGCCAAGTACTAGATATGAAACTGCTACATGAGTCAGGTATCGAGATGGGAGTAGATCCATTAGGTGGTGCAGGTGTAAAGTACTGGCAGAGGATTGCAGATCGATACAATATTAAGCTTACCGTTGTAGACGATTCCGTGGATCATACTTTTAGTTTTATGTCTCGAGACTGGGACGGAAAAATAAGAATGGACCCGTCTTCTAAATATGCTATGCAAAGGCTCATCCAACTAAAAGATAAGTTCCCTGTAGCATTTGCTTGTGATACCGATCATGATCGTCATGGAATCGTAACCCAGAGTTCTGGCCTTATGCAGCCCAATCATTTCTTAGCAGTAGCTATAGATTACCTCTTTCAGAATAGACCTTCTTGGGGATCAGAAACAGGTATAGGTAAGACCTTAGTCAGCAGCCAGATGATAGATAAGATCGCTGGGAAACTAGGACGCAAACTTATAGAAGTCCCTGTAGGGTTTAAGTGGTTTGTAGATGGTCTCTACGATGGAAGTCTTGGATTCGGAGGGGAAGAAAGTGCAGGAGCATCTTTTCTAAATATGAAAGGACAGGTCTGGTCGACTGATAAAGACGGAATTATTGCCGCCCTTCTTGCGGGTGAGATTACCGCTAGAACTGGAAAAGATCCAGGAGAAATATACCAAGAGTTTACCAAAGAATTTGGAGCACCTGTATATGATCGTATAGATGCACCTGCGACACCAGAACAAAAAGACAAGCTGAAAAAATTATCTGCAGAACAGATTTCTTCTTCGGAATTAGCCGGAGAGAAAATTACAAATATTCTGACTAGTGCCCCTGGTAATGGTGCCGCCATAGGAGGGCTCAAAGTAGAGACTGCTAATGGATGGTTTGCAGCTCGACCTTCTGGTACGGAAAATATCTATAAGATATATGCTGAAAGCTTTAAAGGAGGAGATCATTTAAAGCAACTCCAGGAAGAGGCTCAAAAAGTTGTCGATGATGCTATCGGATAACAACACTTAACTTCTATTAGAGCTTTCACGGAAGATAAAGTATTTGCATGTTATCAACATAACGATTGAGCTAGAGCGATAATAAGCCTATGCACCAAATTATGAGGTGAAGTATATTATTGGGCTTACTACTACATTCTACTGAAAAACCTAGGCATAAATAGAGTCTCTAACAACATGTTTATTAGAGATAATTTAGGAGATCAAGTCGTAATTCCTTCTAGTCTGCTTATAAACGCTAAGGTGAAAATTGTAAAAAGCTAAGCAGAATTTATAATTATATATGTCAATGTAGTTTTAATACTATTTATAAAATGCTCTATTGACCAATATTTTAACCTTGCCAATTATGATATTTCCGTACCTACCCTTCTATGTAAATTAAAAGTTAAATACAATATCAATTAAAAAAATAACTTGCGGATAAGTTAAATACCCGGTGTTTCAGCTCTGTATCTCTTATGGATCTATTATCTGAAAAACTTAGACCATAAGATGCTCCAATTCTCAAGCTAGAAATTTCTACCCCGGCACCTATATTAATTCCACTATCTATTCTATTTAAATCTATCGTATCATCACTATATCCATCCACTAAGGTTCCATCCTCGTCAAAAACATTACTAGAAACTCCATAAGAAAAATATGGCCCCATTGCGACATAAGCTCCTACAGTATTTAGTGGCTTTATCCGCAACATAAAGTCTATAGGAATATCAATGTAGTCTATAGTAGCATTGCCTTCCATTCCATCTATATTAGATGTATAGCCTCTTCTTGTATAGAGCAGACCAGTCGCCACTCTCATCGGTGCAATTAGTGGTAGATCTACAGCTAAACCTATGTTAAACCCAGTGCTAGCACTGAGATCTATATCTTCTTTACTCGATACATTTATGAAGCTAAACCCACCTCTAACCCCTAACTGCTGAGCAGAAGCGGAGATCGTTGTCATAGCTAATAGGATTACTAATAAGCGTTGTATATTCATCGATATTAATTTTTGTATTGCTTAAGATAAATAAAGTACGATTAGGAATAAACTGGCGTGAAAATCTGATCTACAATATAGATAAAACTGAGATCAATAGCATACTATACTCTATAAAAAATAGAAAGGTTCGAAACGATACAAAATAAATAGCTCGTACTATGTGAGTACGAGCTATTTGTACCACTTACACAGTAGAATATCGCATAACTCGTGCCGCATTACGCGGTATATTCCTCTAAAATTAGCTAAGCTCAGCGTTAAAAATACTTTATTTAAAAACTTTTAAATTTTTAGAATTTTATGATCAAATGCTTTGTAAATAGTCAACATCTTAGAGCGTTAGAAATTTATAATAGTCACACTTATATCCAATTTTTCTTTATTCATTTTTAACCAATATATTCGTATGTCTCACCTGTAAAGGTGAATTCCTTTAATGTACCTTATGTCGTTTTTAATATTAGACATACAAAGCATATTTATTATAGCAAGGAATGGATTTCTTATATTATGTAAGTATACATCTGCTAGAAGAGAGAAATGAAAATTTTCTTAGTAACGCTTGTTCCTCCTGCCTGTAGCTGATAAAAATAGATCCCAGATAATAACTCTGAAGTATTCCATAACTCCATATGATTTCCTGCCGATCTCTTATCCATTACCAAGGTTTCTATGAGTAATCCGTTTATATTATAAATAGAAATTTTGACATCCGTATCCTCAGATAAATTATAACTTATCGTTGTATAATCCTTAGCAGGGTTGGGGCTGACATTTAGGTTAAACTGCTTAGTATTATTCATAGGTATAGAAGATGTTTCTTCATTTTGATACACTCTAACATAATCTACTTGTAATGCATCTTCCGTAAAGCTCGAGTTTATGGAAGGTAGAATAGCAAAATTTAGTAATATATATTGGTCTGCATCGAAAGGCCACGTGTTAGCATCTCGAACCTCTGGCTCATATGTATAATGCTCGGTGCCGTCCACTGCGAAAACGAGTTTCTCTGGATACCAGTCAAGTGTATAGCTATGAAATTCGCTCGATACTGATGCTATAAATTGTCCTCCGAAATTTTCTGTTGCACCAGAACTAGAAGGAGTATGTGTAGCGCTCTGGACATAATTTTGATTCGTTCCCCAGTGTTCCATTATGTCTATCTCTCCACAAGCCGGCCAGGGTGTTGTATCATATCCCTGCTGTTCCCAATATGCACCTGCCTCCTGTATGTTTTTCCCTAGCATCCATATCGCAGGCCATGTACCAACACCTTGTGGTAACTTAGCTCGTACTTCTACTCTTCCGTATTGGAATGCAAATTTAGAATTAAGTCTCGCAGATGTATATGCCTTAGTCTCCCCTTGGTCTGTAAAGGATTCTTTCTTAGCTACGATATGCAATACACCATCCGTAACAAAAGAGTTATCCTGTCTACTGGTGTAATGTTGTATCTCCCCATTGAACCAACTGCCTCCCGATGGTAATTGCGTTTGTTGAAACCAGTTGGATAGGTCTAACTCACCATCCGTATCAAATTCATCCGCCCAGACTAAAGTATTATAATTAGGAAAAGTAGCAATAGAGCCATTGTAAAAAAAATCGTCTATATACGCTAGAACAAGATCCGTATTGTTCTCTCCATTAACTTGGATTACGACTCTATTGAGATCTCCTCTTTCCCTCGGCGCGGGGGAGTTAGGCTCAAAGTTAATATAGTCATCATTGAGAAAATCAAAGACTACTGTCTGCCACTGATCCAGTATGATGGGTTTTATAATTTCAGTCTGTGTAACCCACGGCTGATCTAGTTGACCATTTTGTAATTTTAGAGATACCTTATTGGTTTGGGTACCAGTTGTTCCGCTAGACGGAACATATATTTTTAATGTAAAAATGTTATCTGTAGAAAGATCAAAATTTTCATTGAGTTCAAATCTAACATTTGCATACTGTCCTCCGACATCATTATATTCCAGAACTGTAGCTGATGTATTAATAGCCTGCGAAAATGGATTTGAAAAATTCGAGTTAATAGCACAATCATCACCTATCCATGTTGCGATTGTTCCGCCTCCTTCAAAATCATCCCTCACCTGAGTAGATTGCGCTTCTAGGTGAACAACAAAAAATATTCCTACGATAAAAGACAAGCTATTAAGCATAAAAAAAAATTAGGTTCTTACCGCAATACTAAGCATTATGATTAAACCTATAAGCGATTAAACTAGAAATTTAATGGATTTTTCTACTATCCAAGACAGAATAGGATAATTCTAGGCTTACAAAATGCAATATAAAAATCGACTGCAACAGGAATTGCTGGAAGACAAAATTGTAATACCATATAGATGTTTATAAAATCTGCAAAGAATTATGACTTATACTAAACATTCTAGAGTTAGAAATGTATTTATAGTTCATAATTGTACTAAATTTGAATTAATGTCTACGTTCAACCCATACGATCACCTTGGTTTTTTAACAAATAGAGTGGCCCGACTGATCAAAACTTCAATGGATCATATTCTCGCGAAAGAGCATCACAGAATACCTATCTCTTGCATAGGTGTGCTAGCAGATCTTTGGGCTCAAGACGGAGTCAACCAAAAAAACCTAGGTATCTCGCTAGTAAAAACTAAAAGTAGTATAAACATAATGCTAGCTGCTCTAGAAGAAGAAGGTCTTATATGCAAAAAAGAAGATCCTAATGATGGTAGAGGAAAACTTATTTTTCTCACTAAGGACGGAAAAGAAAAACAGCAACTTGTAGAGACTAAGAGTAAAGAACTAGAAAAAACACTGCTACCTAGCTGTACTGAAGCAGAAATAAAAACAGCCAAAAAGGTACTTACAGAGATGTACTTACAACTCTGTTCTAAAGAAGAAAATACAACAATTAGATAACAGTTAATAGGTAATATTTTTTCTGAAATGCTGAACTTAGAAAATGACTAAAAGACAAATTATAGTATCTCTCGTATCTACACTGCTCCTGGCTCTAGTAGGTGCCCTAGCGTTTAACAAGCTGAAATCAAATAAAAAGTCCACCGTAAAAGATGGTCCGATAAAGCAGGAACTTATCTATGTCAATACAACAAATTTTGACATACAAACCATACCGAGTACTATAGAAATAGACGGTCGAGTAAATGCCTATGAAAAGATAAATCTATCCGCGGAAGCTAATGGCAAACTACTTTCTACAGACAAAACATGGAGGACGGGTAGTTATTTTACTAAGGGGGATCTACTGTTCCAGGTAGATGCTACGGACGAACGACTAAGCTTATTTGCTCAGCGCAGTAGTCTGATGAATGCAATCACTCAGATAATGCCCGACCTAAAATTTGATTATCCTGATGCATTCCTAAACTGGAAAAAATACTTAGATGATTTTGACATAGAACGGAATACACCGGATCTTCCTAAGGCTACATCTCAACCAGAAAAATACTATGTTGCTGGAAAAAATATTTACAACCTATTCTATGCTATAAAAAGTGCAGAAGAAAAGATAAACAATCATGTTGTCTATGCTCCTTTCAGTGGTGTATTTACAACTGTGAATGCCTACCCAGGTTCTCTGGTTAGTCCCGGAACTGTCCTAGGAAGTATTATGAATACAGGTCGTTACGAATTACAAACTCCTATCACTAGTTCTAACTTAGGCTTCGTCAAAATAGGGCAGAAAGTTATGCTACAAGAAGAAGGGAGCGATCAGAAATATAAGGGCACAATAAGTAGGATAGGTAAGCAAATAGATCAGACAACCCAGAGTATTCCAACTTACATATCTGTCTCAGGAAAAGGACTAAGAGATGGTATGTACCTAAAGGGAAAATTAAATGGAAATACTATTCCAGACGTTACTGAACTTCCAGCAGATGCAATTGTCAATCAAAATAAAATCTACGTTCTCAGAGATAGCCTGATCGTAGAAAAAGAAATACAAATCATGCTGCGTACGGATGATAAAGCGATCGTGAGAGGCGTAGAAATTACAGATAAGGTAATCGTAAAAAGTCTGAACAGTTTATCACCAGGACAAAAAGCAGTAGCTATAAAAAGATAATACATGAGAGGAGTTATAAAGTTTTTCCTTAACAATAGTGTTGCCGCTAATCTACTCATGGTATTTATTTTTATCATGGGTTACTTTGGTCTTTCTCAGATAAAGACAACCTTCTTCCCGCAGAACCCATCCAGAATTATAAGTATCCAACTTATCTATCCAGGGGCCTCACCAGAAGAGATGGAAGAGGGCGTGGTCAACAAGATAGAAGAAAACCTTACAGGTGTAAATGGTGTGAAGCAGATCACCAGCGTATCATCTGAGAATGCAGCCACCATTACGGTGGAAGCAAGAAGAGGTTTCGACACAGATCTCGTACTTACAGATGTTAAAAATGCAGTAGATCAGATCAGTTCTTTTCCTGTCTCCATGGAACCGCCCGTAATATTTAAGCAGATCAATTATAGCGTATCCTATGTATTCTCTATATCTGGAGATATGGATCTGCGATCCCTTAAGAAATATGCTCGGATAGCTGAGGATGAACTACTATCCAAGGATGGAATTTCTAAGGTAAGCTTAACTGGATTTCCAGAACAGGAAATAGAAATTAGTTTCAGGGAAGCTGACATGAGAGCGCTTAACTTCACCTTTGACGAAGCTGTAGCAGCAGTAAGTCAAACCAACTTACTGACAACTGGCGGAGTCATAAAATCTGAAAGTGAAGAGTTACTGATAAGAGCAAAAAACAAAAACTACTTCGCCCAAGAACTTTCTGACATTGTTATAAGAAGTAATCCTAATGGAGGCGTCATAAGACTGCACCAAATAGCAAGTGTCAAAGACAAGTGGCAGGATAACCCTACTAGGAGTTTTGTAAACGGTAAGCAATCTGTTACGATTACCGTATTTAATACAACCGAGGAGGACATGTTTGATAACTCAGAAGCTACCTTAGAATACCTAGAAAAATTTAAACAAAAATATCCTGAACTTACTGTCAAGAAAATCAGAGATGGGAAAGAATATCTCAACGGTAGAATAGAATTTATTAAGAAGAATGGACTTATAGGATTTTTTATAGTCCTCTTGTTATTAGCATTATTTCTAAACTGGCGATTAGCTTTCTGGGTAGCGCTTGCTATTCCTATTTCATTTGCTGGAATGTTTCTAGCTGCATCTTTTTTAGGCATCACGATCAACGTTATTTCTACTTTTGGGATGGTCGTTGTCATCGGTATCCTAGTAGATGACGGTATCGTTATTGCAGAAAATATTTTCCAGCATTATGAACGTGGAGCTACTCCCATGGAGGCAGCACTAGAAGGAACAATGGAAGTTCTGCCCGCTGTAACATCTGCAATCATAACAACTGTCATAGCCTTTTCTACTTTCTTTTTTGTAGATGGTTTTCTGGGAGAAGTTTTTCCACAACTTTCTATAGTCGTTATCTTTACATTGATATTTTCACTGATAGAAGGTGCACTGATATTGCCAGCTCACATAGCACATTCCAAAGCGCTAAAAGAAGGTAATAACAATAAGATAACAAAGGTTTTCGACGGTTTCATGGATTTCCTAAAGCTGAAAATATATGCGCCCATACTGAAATTATCCATGGACTACCCCTTCCCTACTATCGCCGCCTGTGTAGCAGCATTACTCATAACTATCGGCGCACTTTCAGGAGGAATTATAAAAGGCACCTTTTTTCCAAGCGTACAAGCAGATGATTTTTCCATGCAGTTAGAAATGCCAGCAGGAACAAGGGAAGATGCTGTTATAGCTGTGCTAGACAGAGTACAGGCTGCCGCTTATGCAGTGAATGAAGATCTAAAAGATTCAAACTTTAGTGGAGAAAAAGACGTGATAGAAATCATAGAAAAAAATGTAGGTCCTACATCTTATCAAGGCAACATGAAATTCTACCTACTCAAAGGGGAAGAAAGAGATACTATTAATAACAGTATGATTATTAACAAGATCAAAGAAAAATTAGGAAGAGTAGATGGTGTAGACAAGCTAGTTTTTAATAGAGGTAACATATTCGGAGATCCTGTCTCTATATCTCTGCTCGGTAGTGACGGAAAAGAATTAGATGCCGCTGTAAAAGAGCTAAAAGGTGAACTGAGTAAAGTAGACGGCGTTGTCGATATTCAGGACAGTAACAAAGAAGGGCTGAAGGAATTATCTCTAGAACTGACACCTAAGGCAAAAAGTCTAGGCTTCACTCTAGGAGAAATAATGCGGTATGTAAGACAAGGATTTTTCGGTGCAGAGATACAACGACTGCAGAGAGGACAGGACGAGGTAAAGGTCTGGGCGAGATATGATGTAGCTGATAGAAGTTCTGTTTATGATTTATTTGACATGAGGATAAGAACAGCTACAGGCCAACAAATACCTCTCAGAGAACTGGCTAGCTACAAACCAGAAAGAGGTATCGTCGGTATCAATCATATCAATGGAAGAAGGGAGATAAGAGTAACGGCTGATGTCAACGCAGAAAATGTTTCTGTAAGTGATGTCAATGCTGATATCAATGCAGAACTTATCCCCAAGGTCTTAGAAAAATATCCATCGGTCGCTGTAAACTTCGAGGGGCAGGCAAAGGAAAATGCAGAGACAATGGCCTCTCTCGGTAAGGTCAGTATTATCGTAATGATCTGTATGCTATTTGTTATTATCATCACCTTCAGTTCAGTAAGTCAGGCACTGATTGTGTTTATCTTGATACCCTTTGGATTTATAGGAGTGGGATTTGGCCATTGGGTTATGGATAAGCCGATCAGTCTATTATCTATATTAGGGGTCATAGCATTGATAGGAATTTTAGTAAACGATGCCTTGGTTTTTATTTCTACTTTTAATGCTAATATCAAACGCGGAAAATCCTTTAGTGAGGCCCTTTATGAAACTGGTATTTCTAGATTCCGTCCGATTATCCTGACGACCGTTACCACTTTGGCAGGACTGATGCCTTTATTACTAGAAAAAAGTGTACAGGCACAATTCCTTATTCCTATGGCTATAGCTGTAGCCTTTGGCCTGTTACTATCCACCTTCATACTGCTGATTATGATACCGGCACTTATGAAGATTTCTAACAGACTTAAACTGCTCACCTATTACTTATGGAAAGGAGAATGGGTTGCGTCTAGAATGGTAGAACCTGCTAATCCTAATCGTTTTCATCCATGGCCGCTTACCCTCATGGGCGCACTCATATTACTGGTTATTATGGTAGGAGCTGTCAAAATGATGCTCGATCTCACTGGACAATTATTTTAAAAAAAAGCCGAAAGAATTATATCGCATGATACAGATGTCAAAAATTATATTTTTCTTACTATTCTCTTATGTTATTTCTGGTCAAGAAATTATGACCATAGAAAAAGCTATATCTATAGGCTTAAACAATAATTATGGCATACAAATAGCAGATAAGAATATAGAAATTGCAGAGCAAAATAACACCTGGGCAAGGGCAGGAAAAACACCTACAGTAGACTTAGTAGGATCATTTACAAATAATCTTGTCAATGATAATAACCCAGCAAGTTTTATACAAGGTGTCTATTACAGTGGAAGCCTAAGTGCAGGACTGAATGCTAACTGGGTAGTTTATAATGGTGGTCGAATAAAGATCAATAAAGAACAATTAGAGTTAGCCATAGATCAGCAACAGCTTAATAAACTTACAGATATAAATGAACTATTCAGAAATATATATCAGCAATATTATGAGGTTATTTTCCAGAAGGAACAGCTAGAAGTGCTCCGTCAAGTAGCTAGGCTATCTCAAGATAGGTTATCTTACGAGGAGACGAAAAAAGAATTTGGTGCTTCTAATTCTTACAACTTAATACAATTCGAATCTGCAATTATTGCGGATTCTAATGCCATCGTCACACAAAAGCAGCTTATAGAAACTGCTAAGAGAACGCTATATAATACCTTAGATATTGCCGAATATAAGAACTATACTTTTGAAGAAAGATTAAGTATTGTTCCTGAAGAAATAGAAGGAAGTAAATTAAAGGAGCTTATGAGTGAAGAAAACTATACACTGAAAAGTTTACAAATGATAGCCTCTGTAAATAGGCTCAACACAGGACTAGCAAAAGCTTCTAGGAAACCCACCATAAGTATATCGGGAGGAATAACTTTTGCAGAAAATGGATTCAAAATATTTTCAGATGATCCCAATTCTGGAGACCCATTCCCTTTCTTGCTTGCTAATAGAATTTCTGGAAATCTCAATGCGAATCTAAACTACAATCTTTACGATGGGGGTGTCAGAAGAGATGATATTCAGAGCGCACAACTACAAGAAGAAGTAGACCAGCTTAATATTATACAAGCTAAAGCAGAACTCAATAACCAATTAGATATTTTGATTGCTAACTATAAAAATCAATTAGAAGTGCTAACACTTACCGATCAACAAATACAGGTAGCTAACAGAAATCTAGAAATTACGGAAGAGCGATTTAAGTCAGGACAGATATCTTCTCTGGATTACAGAAATGTTCAGAATATTTATTTGAATGCAGCTTTCGCAAAGGTGGGATCTATCTATGGTCTTCTTATTACAAAAAGTGAGATAGATTTTCTGGTAGGAATATATGCGGATGGACAATAGATCTATTATCGTTTATTTAAAAACTAGTTCAAGGGCGCTATTTAAATAAATCTATCCTCGATATTATATACCTTCCACTTCAGCTTTGATTCTTTGTATAGATAATTTTTTCTTTTGCTAGTATTTCCCTAAGCCTCTTCCTTGCAAAGTTGTATTTTCTAAAAATGCCCTCACTTTAAGCCTTTATCCCCTTAGAAACAATATAGTCTACTGCAGACTCGCTCTCTTTTCTCATAAGGTCCTATAATATTCTTCATTACCTCTACTATCTGTGTGCGAACCGAGCTCTATTATAATCGATTACGTTTTAGTGTTTGGACCAGTTTGTCTAAGGCAGGCTTAGCATCTTTTCTATCCCACTTATCGTAATCACAATAGATATTTTTCAGACGTATTGACTCATCTTATATAATTATTCTCATTGGTATATCCGCGTTCAAAACATTTCGCTCTTTCTTTTCAGAAGTTGCTGAATCTATCACCTGTGCGTAAAATATTTTAAAAATTCCAAAATATTTCTTCCGAATTATGCTATAGTTCACTTTATCATTACTAATTTGCTCTACTTATGCATTAGAATTTCGTAATTAGAGTAGAAAGTGCAATAGAAATATAGGTTTTTCCTGACTAAGGCATACTCCTGCCGCGTTAAGCTTAAAGCAGAAAATCAGGCGTAGCGCTATATTATGCACCTCTTTCAAAACGTAATAAATTTTCTACTGCATAATACGTATTTAATGGAACGAAAATATTTTCAATTTACGAATCCAACTTAAGAATTTATACGTATATATATTAGAAGATCTAATAAAAGATTATTGCCTTAGGGTTATGCTCTAAGGCATATTTTGGGGTTATTTGATGGGCTGCCATCCCTGGTAGTCCATCTTTTTTTTAATATTCTATTATTTTTTGACCCATCCCCCTCCCATTATTGAATTCAGAACATACCTTTTTCCTAAACTATATACATCTTTGTAGTATGAGAAAATCTACCTTCCTCAAACATATAAGCCATCTAGAAGAATCGGAACTAAGAGAAGAACTAAAGATTCTATATGGAAAACTAGAAAGTGTAAGAACTTACTACAAGATGGAATTAGGCTCTACAAAGGATAGAGAAAAAGTATATATCGCTGCCAAAAAAGAAATCACTGCTAAGTATAAAACCAAAAGCTACAGAAGACCTCGAAGACCTCGAATCCAGAAAATCAATACGATCATTAGAGCGCTTAGTAAAAAAGCCATATTTAGCTATGAAATGATAGACATCTACCTGCACACCAGCCTTACTGGACTACAGTTCATGAACGAATATAGATTCTACTCTGAAGTACTAGAAAACCATATTATTAAGTCTTTTTCTTCTGCCTGTCTACTTATCTTATCTAATCAGATGAAAGAAAAATACGAGGATACATGTCAGAAAATCATCCTACTATCCAAAATAGAATATCCACTACAAGTGAAAGTTTGCAAAATCTATAACGATATAGTTGTCAATGGTAAGTCTAAGTAGATTTCTAAGATACTGACTAAGATTCCACTAGCTTTTTTCTCTGATGATACAGAAAGCAAAATTCTATATGGAAGCCATATATCAAGGCTAGAAACATTTTATGGAGTAGACTATCATATTTATTCCCTTTATTCAATTGGTCAAACTTAATTCCCTTCCATTCTACATATCCATCATGTTTGATCATCTTTACGTAGCCATCTTTAGGTTTCTTACTGAAATGGATCAGTCCCGTAGCTTTTAGAAATAACAAAATCTCCCCATTGGTCAATGGTTTCTCTGCAAAAAGAAAATCTAACAAATCATCTGAAGTCATTTCTGCTCTTTTCAGAATTCCTATCCTAAATTTCTTCTTGATCGTCTCTTCTAAACCGAGGAATCCCTGACGACGCATATCTTCATATAACGATTTTCTTGGTCTTCTACTGAGAATGTATGTTACGAATAGCTTATGATCATTCTTTGCCACACGCTCCATTACCCATTTTTCAAATCCCCCTGATAAAGGAAAAGAAAAACGATCATAACAGGCAAAAGGTTCTCCTATGGATAATACACAGCTTTCACATTGAATAGATTTCTCATCGAATGGCTTGTAACTATCGTAGAGTTCTCCTAGGGTCGTTTTATTTTCCATAATCAGAACATCAAACAGCCTTTCGGAAGTAGCTGGTAGCTTGCGCATAGCCTTATAGTCTTGATTTATGTCATGTGTTAGGGAATGTATAGTGCTTATAGCTTTTCTTCCATTCGTTACTTTGTCTTTAAACAAAGATAACTGGATGTCTTCTTTTAAGGGGCACTTATATGTAATGTGATACTCTAGCAGCATTAAGGTTATTTAGGAAATTTATGTTATTATATGCAACGGTAATATAAAAAGAAAATTTCTAAGTATCCCATATTTTCAACCAACGGTCAGTATCATGTAACGAACGGTCACTTACATGTAACGATCGGTCATTCTGCAATTGAAAAATTGGTACTAATTTTATGATATTAACTTTATAGGCTAGTGACTTATCTCATTTAGATAGATATGCCATTTAAGTTGACCTAGATTTAATTAATAGCTATTACAGCTATCAATATCTTTACAAATGATTAGTTGATCTTATATTTCCATCCTAGATCCTTAAAGTTTTCTAATAGCTGATGTGTAGCATTCACTTTGTACTTATGAGATACTAAATTTAAGACATGGTCTGGATGATCATCCACAAGCCTTAACTTAAACTTATGGTCCCCCTCGAACTTGAGACAGATATCATCTATTTTCTCCAATAACTCATTATTCAGATCCTCTATAGGTATTCTCAGCGTAACGCTCTTCGTTAGGTTTTTCCCCACTGTATCGAGGAACATAAGTTTACTCATCCTGAAGTAATTCCTACCGTTAGACACCGTCGCATTGATGCCTTCTATATATAAGACTTTTCCTCGAGAGATCAGAGAAGACCATTTACTATACTCTTCATTAAAGATCGCTATCTCAAAAGATCCATTATAATCCTGTAAAGTAAATCGCACGTATCCGATACCACGTTGAGAAATATTATGATTTGCCTCTGTAACAAGTCCTGCGATTTTGATGAGCCTATCCTTTATATCTATGGCCATATCTAGAGGTGTATCTACATAATTCTGGATCTCTAACCTATACTCATCTAGTGGATGTCCTGATATATATATACCGGTAACCTCTTTTTCTTTTTCTAATTTATCTATGATAGACCACTCTGGAGTATCAGCGATCTTAGGTTCTTCTAACATGATTTCCGTCATATCTCCAAATAGCGAATTTGTCATATCATTCTCCTGAGACTGATAACTATTACCATACTTGAGCGCGTGTTCTATAAGACTATTATAATTTCCTGACACTGCATAATACTGAGAACGGTTCAGTCCGAATACATCCAGTGCTCCACCAGCAGCTAATCCTTCTAGACACTTTTTATTTACCGTTCTTAGATTAAGCCTACGTGTCATATCGAAAATACTGGTAAACGGTTTTTCTTTTCTCTCTTCCACAATATTGGTTACTGGACCTTCTCCCACCCCCTTTAGAGCAGATAGTCCAAAACGTATTTTTTCCTCATCATTTACATGAAACTTCAGCCTACTATCGTTAATGTCGGGTCCTAGTACAGGTATTCTCATTCTCTTACATTCTCGCAAGAAAAAGTTAACCTTAGTTATATCACTTTTGTTATGATTCAGCACACTTGCCATAAATTCAGCAGGGTAATGCGCTTTTAGATAGGCTGTCTGAAATCCGATAAAAGCATAACAGGTAGAATGCGATTTGTTAAAAGCATAAGAAGCAAATGCTTCCCAATCCTTCCATATCTTTTTAATCGCATCCTCTGCGTGACCATTTTTCTGACAACCCTCTAGGAAAAGCGGAAACAGCTCATCTATAATCTTTTTCTTCTTCTTCCCCATACCCTTTCTGAGTATATCTGCCTGCCCCTTTGAGAAACCTGCAAGCTTCTGAGAGAGTAACATCACCTGCTCTTGGTAGACCGTAATTCCGTAGGTCTCTGCAAGATATTCGTCCATACCTTCTAGATCATATTCTATCTTTTCTGTACCGTGCTTCCGCTTGATAAAGTTAGGGATGTATTGCATAGGACCAGGACGATAAAGGGCATTCATGGCGATAAGATCTTCGAACTTGTTGGGCTTCAGTTCTTTCAGATTCTTCTGCATGCCTGGCGACTCATACTGGAATATACCGATCGTTTCCCCTTTCTGGAAAAGCTCATACGTTTTCTCATCTTCGAGAGATACCGTCTCTATGTCTAACTCTACCTTATGCCTTTCTATAACCATAGTAACTGCATCCTTGATAATGGTCAGGGTTTTTAGACCTAAGAAATCCATCTTGAGCAGTCCCGCATCTTCCACGACACTGTTATCAAACTGACTGACAAGAAAATCTGAATCCTTAGCTACAGATACAGGAATATAATTTGTTATATCATCAGGCGTGATGATCACACCACAAGCATGTATGCCCGTATTCCGTACAGAACCTTCTAGCTTCTTGGCCGTTCGGATCATCTGACCTATATCCGTCTTTTCCTCTGCCTTAGCTCTGAACTGATAGGCCTTAGCAACATCATCACTATTCATCGCGGACTTCAGTTTCTCATCTATATCTTGCTCACTTAGCACGCCCTGTAGAGAAGCAGATAGGTGCAACGGAAAGGACTTAGCTACTTTGTCTACTTCTGGCAGCGGAATATTCATTACCCTTCCTACGTCTCGCAGAGAACTTTTTGCCTTCATGGCACCGTAGGTAATGATCTGAGCTACCTGGTTTTTACCATACTTGTCGATCACATAATCGATCACCTTAGATCTCCCTTCGTCATCAAAATCTATATCAATATCCGGCAGTGATACCCGCTCAGGATTTAGAAAACGCTCAAAAAGTAAGTCGTACTTTATAGGATCTATATTGGTAATTCCGAGACAATACGCTACAGCAGATCCTGCTGCTGATCCCCTTCCAGGACCTACCGACACTCCCATGTCTCTAGCTGTTCCAGTAAAATCCTGGACGATAAGAAAATACCCCGGATACCCAGATTCCTTGATTACATTCAGCTCAAAGTTCAGCCGCTCCTCTATATTAGCTGAGAGCGTTCCATATCTTTTCTGCGCACCTACATAAGTCAGATGCCTCAGGTAGGTATCCTGATCTGGAAACCCTTGCGGCAATGGAAAAGCAGGTAAAACCACATCTCTTATCAGCTCTATTCCTTCTACCTTAGACGCAATCTCATTAGTGTTATCTATTGCAAAGGGAACATCGCCAAACAACTTATTCATCTGCGCCTGAGACTTAAAATAAAAATCCGTACTCGGAAATTTAAATCGTTTCTCCTCCGTAATCATCGTCCCCGTATTAATACATAGTAATATATCATGCGGTTCCGAATCTTCTTCTTCTACATAGTGGCTATCATTTGTTGCGATAACTTTGACATTATATTTCTTAGCTAGCAAGAGCAACTTCTGATTGATATCTTCCTGACTTACGCCCAGTCCATCTATATTTTCTAGTCCTCTGTGTCGCTGCAATTCTATATAGAAATCCTCTCCAAAAAGATCTAGCCACCACTTTAGTTTTTCTTCCGCTTCCTCATATTTACCATGTAAGATCGCCTGTGGAATTTCTGCTCCTAAGCAACAACTTGTTGCAATCAGTCCTTCATGATATTTAAGAACTAGTTCCTTATCTATCCGAGGATACTTACTATAATAACCTTCGATATATCCTGCAGAACATAACTTAGAAAGGTTCGTATATCCTACCTTATTTTTAGCTAGCAAAAGTTGGTGATATCGCTTATCCTTCTCCCCTTTAGATCGTGCAAATGACTTAATATGTCTATCTTCCACAAGATAAAATTCGCAACCGACTATCGGCTTAATACCATTTCTATTGGCCTCTCTGACAAACTTAAAAGCACCGAACATATTTCCATGATCCGTCAGCGCTATGGCTTTCTGCCCATCCGCAGACGCTTTCTTCATCATAGCACCGATCTCCGAAGCACCATCTAATAGGGAATACTGAGTATGATTATGTAGGTGACAATAGTCTGGCATAGCTTAGGTTCTGCAGTTTTAGAAAGAAAGGCAAAGATAAGCAAAAGATTAGCCACCATAAAAGCATTATAAATAAGAACTCATTTATTCTCCCATAGTGCATGCTCTATAGATTTTTTTTATAATTTCGCGATACGTATCCGCCCGGGTGCTGGAATTGGTAGACAGGCATGGTTGAGGGCCATGTGTCCGTATGGGTGTGAGGGTTCGACTCCCTCTCCGGGCACTTTTTTTTTTTTGAAGAATTCATTCGTACGGGTGGATTCTTCTTTTTATTTTAGGGCGTTCCTTCTGCTCTTATGTCCACCCTATCCATCTTACTAAGCCATACACATGAGTATGATCAGTATAACTACTACTCATACTCAGCCCTACCTCCGATAGATGGGCTTGTCCACCGAAACCCTCGCGCAGGCGGGTCATCCGGTACTCCACATACGTTGCGGTGCTGCGCACAATCTTCCATTACATTCCAGATTTACCTACTACCCCTAACGCAATATATGGAGAGATGGGTGATCTTATGAATTAGTGGATTTGTGAAGTTTTCTCTTATTGAATGCCGAAACTAGTACAAGTATTTCTCGATTAATCTAAGAACTGATATAGATAAGACTTTCATAATTTATACTTTCGCACTAGCCCACATATCTACTTGAGTATTTTATACATTCACCTGAATAGAAAGAACTGAACTAGTCTTTATTCACTCTCTGCATAATCCAAGGAACTGTTAGTCCATGGATAACTATAGAAAACAGAATTACAAATGCCGCGACAGAATAAATTATATTTTTCTCGACAAAACGATCTGATTGCAAGAATGCCCATGATAGATAAAATATAGAACCAATCCCTCTAATACCACAGAAACTAATTGCCAACTTCTGGATTCCATTCAGGTCTGATTTCCATAAACCCAAGTAACCCGCTACTGGTCTTATTACTAAAACGAATATACCAGCAAAAACAGCCCCCTTCCAACTGGCAATATTTAAGATCCCGTTCAACAAAGAACCTCCGAAGATTAATATCCATATAACCAGTAATAATTTTTCCATTTCTTCTACAAAATCATGCATTTTTTCTTTGATACTCCCTTCCACTTCCTCTCTATATCGAATGCTCAGTGCCGCAATGAATACCGCTAGAAAACCATAGCCATGAAGTAATTCAGCAATTCCATACGTCATGAATGTAATAGATAAACTCACAAATCCATGAGGATTACTGATCCCTCTGATTCTAGGCAATCGTTCTATAAGATACCCAACAGATGTACCTATAATGTAACCAGTCAAACAACCAATGAAAATTTTCAACAAGAACTTATCTAGAAACCAATGTGAAAATTCTAGCTTACTATCAGCAATCAGAACAGCTAAAAAAATAAATGGAAATGCAAGCCCATCATTGATACCCGCCTCAGCAGTCAACGAAAATTCAACTGCATTATTCTTATCAGACGAAGCATCATTGATCTGTACCTCAGCCGCTAATACTGGATCTGTAGGGGCTAGAGCAGCAGCTAATAATATACTCGCTGGTATCGACATCAGCAGGAATTCAGATGCTAAGAAGTAGACCGCTATCATAGTAAGTGGCATCGTAATAAGAATCAGTCGAAAAGGAATTTTCCAATCTTTGATAGAATAATTCTTACCGATTTTTAAACCTGCTCCCATCAACGAGATAATTACAATCGCCTCAGAAATATAAAGAAGCCATTGGTCAGGCCAAAAAGGATCTGGCCATAAAAGTGGAACGCCCAAATAAAACAAAACAGCCCCGATCAAAAGTAACAGAATAGGATAACTAATTTTTATTTTCTTTGAAACAGAAGGAAGCCATGCCATGATGAGCGTAGCAGCACCTAGACCTGCCATTACTGCTATGTGATCTTTCATTATTAGTTTTGTTGTTTTAATCTAAGAAACATAATCCCTCCCAAAACAAATCAAATAATTTGTGATAATCAACCCTAAATGAATATTTCTCTATAGAATATTTATCTTGTACGTCCCATCAACATACCTCCCATAGCTATCCTTTATTTACCTACAATTAAAAAACCTGATCATTTTGCAAAGGATCAAATCTATGCTGGAATAATTAGTAACCTTAGATATATAATAATATCATCGTATGTAACTCTATAAAGTATCTAATTTACACAGGCTCAATATGAGGTTTCGCGGAATTATTATAATAAATTATAGTAGAAATCGAACACTACTATAATATATAGGTATATAATGACAATCAGAATATTGTAAACAGCATAATTACTCTTCGTGAAGTAGTAAAATTACAAAAGTCAAAAAAAGAATGTAATGATATGCTGCGCAGCGCATTCGATAGTTCTTCATTTAACTACCACATCTTAAGAGTAGTACAAAAATAATTTTAAATGGCAAAAAAAAAGAATACGAATAATTCAGTTAAACTAAAAGACCTAGAATCATATAAGACAGATTCTAAAGATAAAGTAATGACTACTAATCAAGGTCTTAAGATTAACGATACGAACAATTCTCTCAAAGCAGGTACAAGAGGCGCAACTTTATTAGAAGATTTTTTGCTGCGAGAAAAAATAACTCATTTTGATCATGAGAGAATTCCAGAAAGAATTGTTCATGCTAGAGGAAGTGCCGCTCACGGTTATTTTGAATTATATAAAAGTCAAAAAAAATACACAAAGGCAGGTATATTTACAGATACATCTAGAAAAACACCAGTATTTGTTCGGTTTTCGACAGTAGCAGGTTCTAAGGGGTCTCCAGACTTAGCTAGAGATGTTAGAGGATTTGCTGTGAAGTTTTATACAGAAGAAGGAACATGGGACTTAGTGGGAAATAACATGCCCATATTTTTCATTCAGGATGCTATGAAATTTCCAGATCTCATCCACTCAGTTAAACCAGAGCCAGACAGAGAAATACCGCAAGCTGCATCTGCTCATGATACATTTTATGATTTTGTTTCATTGACAACAGAGACCTTACATAATCATATCTGGGTAATGAGCGATCGTGGTATCCCTAGAAGTCTAAGAATGATGGAAGGTTTCGGTATTCATACTTTCCGTATGATCAATGAAAAAGGAAAAGCTTGCTTTGTGAAATTTCATTGGAAACCTTTACTAGGTGTTCATTCAGTTACTTGGGATGAGGCCGTTAAGATAAATGGAGCCGATCCAGATTTCCATAGAAGGGACCTATGGGACGCAATCGAATCAGGTCAATTTCCTGAGTGGGAACTAGGATTACAAATCGTCCCAGAAGAGGATGAACATAAATATGATTTTGACCTACTAGATCCTACAAAGTTAATTCCTGAAGAAATGGTTCCTGTCCAGATCGTAGGTAAGATGACGCTCAATCGTAATCCAGACAATTTCTTTGCAGAAACTGAGCAAGTTGCTTTTTTACCAGGACATATTATTCCTGGTCTAGATTTTACAAATGATCCACTTTTACAAGGTAGACTTTTCTCTTATAGAGATACACAACTATCCCGTCTTGGATCTCCTAACTTTAACCAAATTCCCATAAATCAGCCTATAGTACCAGTGCATAATAATCTTCGGGATGGACAGATGCAAGGTAAAATTCCAAAAGGAAATACGGCATATTTTCCAAATAAGCTGAGCGGAGGTTGCCCACATCTTGCAAAAATAGCTGAAGGAGGTTTCCACTCTTACGAGGAACGTATCGATGCTAACAAAATAAGAGAAAGAAGTGAAAGTTTTTCTGATCACTTCTCGCAGCCCGCATTATTTTATAGAAGTCTAAAGGATTGGGAGAAGGAGCATGTAGCTGATGCTTATACATTCGAACTAGGTAAGTGCACAGACCTAAGTATCCAGCAGAGAATGCTGTGGCTTATAAAACAGATAGATAGTAACTTAGCAAAGAAAGTGGCGGACGGCTTAGGAGTCTCTATTCCTAAAACTATCGATAAACCTATAAACCAAGCAATAGGAGCCGACGCTAATGTGAAAAAACATCAACCAGGTAAAAAGAAAAATTATTTAAATGTTTCTGAGGCCCTTAGTCAGACACATATAAAAACAGATTCTATAGCTACTCGACAAATTGCAGTATTAGCTGCTGACGGTTTTGATATGAAAGCCTTTAAAAAAATGTCCAAAGCCTTAGAAAAAGAAAATGCAGTGGTTAACATTGTAGCCCCTCATGGCGGAGAAATTACGTGTAGTGAAAATATGAAGCATAAAGTCGACGCTGCAATTATGACTACAGAAAGTGTATTATATGATGCGGTATACATTCCAGGTGGAGAAAAATCTATACGACAACTTCAGAATAAATCAAAATTTATAAAGTTTATTAATGAGGCATTTAAGCATTGCAAGGCCATAGCAGTGAGTGACGAGGGTGAGAAACTATTAGATGCAACTTTTATTAAAGATCATAAAGACGATCAGGCTATAATTATTAACGGTACAGCTAAGAAATTTATCACAGCTATTTCCAAGCACAGAAATTGGGAGCGGGCAAGTATTGCAAAAGAAATTCCTGTCTAACCTAACTTTTAATTGACATAATATAAATACTACTTCATCTAAAAAATTAATCTCATGGACCATAAAATGCTGCTATCTAAAGAACTAAGTAATATATACGCTATCTATAAGCAAGTCAATAAATTTTTGGACGGTAGTGATATACACTTTTTGAATGAACAGCATCAACTATTGTTAATGGACTACCTAAAAATATTGTGCAAAAGTGAGGAAGATATATCCAACATGCTAGAAAAGTTGCAACTTAATCCTACCAATACTGTAGATTCTATAATAGAAGAAATAACCGAAAATTTAAGAGAAATTACGCACCAAGATATCAGTGAACAGGTGAAATCTTCAGGATATCGGATGTCTATGAATCGCTTACTAGCTTATCAAATATCTAACTTAGAGAATGCTCAACATATCGGAGATGGCTTATTAGACACAGGAGCTATATCTGAAATGATAAGTTCTACTACATCTATTAAGGAAAGATTATGGAATTAATCATTTAGTTTATATCTTATGAGCACCATTTATTGGCTGAGAAATGATCTACGTTTACATGATAATGAGTGTCTACATCGTGCCATTCACACACAAAAGCCCTTGCTCATGGTATATTGTTTTGATCCGCGACATTATGCCATGTTAGATTTAGGTTTTAGAAAGACTGGTTACCTTCGTCACAAGTATTTATGTGAAACATTAGAAAATCTGAAATTAGAAATAGAAGCTAAAGGCGGAAAATTAATGTTCCTACAAGGAGAGCCTGAAAATGTCTTGCCCGAACTTGTCAGGAAATTAAAATCTAGCCATCTTATATATCAAAAAGAAATTGCTAGCGAGGAAGTAGAAGTTGAAAATAAACTATTAAATAATCTTAATGCTCCTGACATAGATTGTACTACGGAAAGCGTATGGGGTAAAACTTTATATCACATAAATGACGCACCATTTACTCCTATCAATACACCTCTAACTTCTAAATCGTTCCGACTTAACCTAACTAAAAATACAGAAGTCAGAGACCTGTTTGACACGCCAGATGATCTTTCCAACTGCGTAGAATTTAACGACTGGGGAACCATACCAACTGATCAAGCGTTAGGCTTTCAGCCAGAAGAAATGATCACAAATAAAAATGCAGAACTTACAGGCGGAGAAGAATCAGGATTACAGAGAATACAATATTATCTGTATGATAGTGAATTATTAACCAGTTATAGATGGACTAGAAATCGTTCGTTAGGTATGGACTATAGTTCTAAGTTTTCTCCATGGATGGCTCTAGGTAGTCTTTCTCCTCGAAAGATATATTGGGAAGTAAAAAATTATGAGAAGACGATTAAGAAAAACATAAGCACATGGTGGCTGATCTTTGAAGTAGTATGGAGAGATTTTTTCAAGTATTCTACTCTACGGCATGGTAAAAAAATATTTTTCAAAGGTGGCATTAAAGATCGGAAAACTGCTTGGAAATATAATAGAGATTTGTTTGATCGATGGAGGTTTGGGCAGACAGGTATTCCTTTCATAGATGCACACATGCGAGAGTTAAACGCTACTGGCTTCATGTCCAACAGAGGAAGAGTGAATTGTGCTAGTTTTCTAACACGAGATTACCAAATAGATTGGAGATGGGGGGCAGCTTGGTTTGAGACCCAATTACTAGATTATGATGTTTGTAGTAACTGGCTAAACTGGAATACCCAAGCTACTGAAATCTGGTATACTAATCCAGTCCATCAAGGTCTAAAGTATGATAAAAGTGGTGAGTATGTAAAAACATGGTTGCCAGAATTATCTAATATCGAAGGACCCATAGTACAAGGTCCATGGCTCATAACTGAGGAACAGCGTAAAAAGTTTTCTATAAAAAGTTATCCTGTACCTCATGAAATTTATAAGAAATGGACAAGGTCTATTAATAATATTATAAAAGAACAAACAAAGTTTGAGAACAAAAATCCTAATACCTCCATTCCGCTAACTCTATTTCCAAAAAAAACCTAATGGAAAGTATGAATCGAAGTACACCTAGAAAATTCTATAAGAAAAAGAGATTTATTATTCTAACATCGATAATTTTGGTTCTACTTACAATCAGAATTTTCCTTCCACTTATTGTAAAATCTTATGTCAATAAAGTATTGGCAGATATTCCTGGTTACCATGGTCATGTAGAAGATATTGATATTGCCCTGATCAGGGGAGCATACGTCATAGATACTTTATACTTGAATAAGGTCAACGCAAAAACCCAGGTGCCTTTCTTAAAATTAGATAAAACAGATATTTCTGTGGAATGGAAAGCCCTACTGAGTGGAAACATAGTTAGCGAAATTTATATGACCAATCCTGAGATAATCTATGTAGCAGAAGATATGAATAACAGCTCTTCGGAACTTAGCCCTACGGAGAATGATTGGTCTAAAGCACTAACGGATATTGTGCCACTAAGCATTAATCACTTCGAAATTATAAATGGGAAATTAGCATTTGTAGAAGTCAATGCAGATCCTACAATAGATCTACAAATATATCAGATAGATCTTGTAGCTGATAATCTAAGAAATACTACTGCTAAAAAAAGAACTCTACCGTCTACCGTAAATGCCACAGCTAAGTCCATCGGAAACGGAGACTTGTCACTTAATGGTAGGGTTAACTTAATCAAAGAAATACCTGATATGGATATTGCATTATCTTTAGAAAATGTAAATGTGAGTGCATTAAACGATTTTTCAAATCACTATGCTAAAGTAGATTTCGAAAAAGGGAATTTAGGTTTTTTTACTGAAATAGCCATTGCAGATGGTTTTCTAAAAGGATACGTAAAAGCATTACTAAATGACTCTAAGTTTGTAGGATCTGAAGATGGATTTCTAGAGACTTTATGGGAAGGGTTTATCGGGTTTTTTAAGTTTATTCTTAAAAATCAGAAAACAGGAACATTGGCCGTAAAGGCTCCTTTAGAAGGGGATCTTAATGGCGTGGATACCAAAATTCTACCTACTATAGGTAGTATATTCAAGAATGCATTTATTGATGCTTTCAATGAGGGTGTGGACGAGGAAGTAGAATATCAAGATGCTTTTCAAGAAAAACAAGAAGAAGAATTAAAATGGTGGCAGTTTAGAAAAAAGAGACAGCAAAAGGAAGCAAATCAACAAAAAAATGACTAATTGAGTTTATCATCTTAGTAAGAATAGAAAACTTTTTATGAAAGGCGAATTAGTATTAAAATAAAGTTACAATGAAAAAAAATCTATCATATCTAAATCCACTCATAAAGTTATCTCTTGTTATTGCAACATGTATTTTTCTCGTCTACGGTAGTGTGCTTTTAATTCCATTAGCTTATGGAATGATGTTCGCTTTCTTAGTAAATCCTATATATAGCAAACTGAGATCCTGGAAGTGGAATAGATATCTTTCCGCTATCCTAAGTACGTCTTTGATTGTAATTTTTGTCCTTGTATTATTAAGTGTTTTCGGATGGCAAATCCAACAACTAGCAGAACAGAAAGACCAGATAAAAAAAGAACTCGTCGAGAAACATAGTAAGTTTCAGGATTTTGCTAAAAAACAGTTTGGGATATCGACGTCTAAACAGGAAAATTATGCAGAAAAATTAATGACTAGCTTAGAAAAAAAAGCGAAGACGTTTATAGGAAGTTTTACCTCCTTGATCACTAATTTTTTCCTATCCCTAATTTATACCATATTGCTGTTAAGTGAAAGGAAGCGCTTAAAGGAATTCTTTCATAAAACTTTTAAGGATAGCGAAAAAGCAAACGAAACGATATCCGAGACAAGTGAGGTGATCCAAAAATACTTATCTGGAAAACTTATAATTATAGGAATTTTAGCAACTGTATATGCTATAGGTTTTTCCATTGCAGGGATAAAATACGGAATTTTGATCGCTGTATTTGCCGCTTTCTTATCCTTCATCCCGTACATAGGCAATCTCATAGGAGGCAGTATCGCAGCTCTTATTACTTTTGCTACAGGAGGTATGATGACTGATATTTATATCATTTTTGGCATTATGGGAGTAGCCCAACTGGTGGAATCTTATATTCTGGAACCATGGATAGTAGGTGGAAATGTAGATTTAAATCCCCTTTTTGCAATCATTGGCGTTATAGGTCTAAGCCTAATATGGGGAGCAGCGGGATCTATTATTGCCCTTCCTTTAGTAGGTATATTAAAAGTGATATTTGATAAACTAGAGCAATATAAACCACTCGGATTTTTGATGGGAAATGATGAAGTTACCGTAACATAATATTTTAACCTGAATGTAATCACCACCATCATGGCGTAAGACTTACGCCTTGCAATAAACGATCCATTAATTTTTTGTCATCAGAGCTGTGCAGTACAGAAACATCGCCAGTGGATTCCAGTACAACTGCAAGGACTTCATCGAAATTTATGACATTGGCTTCTCGCAGCTTGGCGATCAGATCATCTTCGCTAAGATTAGCGCTGTGCATATTTTGCTTTAATATTTTTCCGTCCCTCATTATTAATAAAGGTTTATTCGTTACTAATTTTTTGAATGCTGGAACCTTTCGTATCAGATACGTAAACAAAGACTGAAAAGCTATAATACCTCCCACTGCAACTGCACCTTTTAAGATAGATTGATCTGGATTTAAGACAATAGCAGCTATAACAGAACCTATTGCTATAGTGGATGCAAAATCAAAACTAGAAATTTTGGCAAAGGTTCTCAATCCAGATAATCGTGTGAATAAAATAACAATCGAAAATATAGCTATGATCGTTACTAATACTTTAACTATTGTAGGGAATGATGATATAATCCAGTTATCCATAATTAGGGTATTTTTTTTTATGTAATACAGAAAAATTTGACATTTGCATGTATTTTTCTATTCATAATCTATCAGTTGATTTATTATTATTCTAGCAACTGATTCCGCATTTTGCAATTTCCAATAATAAAATATGGGAAGAAATAAAAAGGGTATAGACTAATTAGATATGTTTTAGTACCTCGAGTTCTGCATTGCTAAGTTCCCAACTATTAGGGTTTGGTTTTTCTATAATTTTTCCTGGTAAACTACCTTTTTCTATGCTTTGCATAATTTTAGGATGGACATAATATGATTTGCAAACCGTAGGTGTATTTCCTAGCTCGTCTGCTACCATCCTTATAAGTATACTACTTAATTTACTTCTAGGATGTTCATCAAGGACTTCTAGAGTAGCGGGATACAATTCTACTGCTAACCTTGTTGCAGCCCATGTTCTAAAATCTTTACTACTAAACTTGTCTCCTATGGAATTACCAATATATTCATTTATATCTTCACTATCTACAGACTGAAAATTCCCCTCGCTATCCTTATATCTAAATATTTCGTAGCCAGGTAGTTCAGCTGTTTTCTTTATTAGCTTTCCTAGATCTGTGTTGTCTATTTCTACATGTCTTACTTTATTACTTTTTCCTTTATACTCAAACATAATTTTACCATCCTCTATATTCATGTGTTTTCTTCTTAGAGTAGTCAGACCATAGGTTCCGTTTTGCTCGGCGTATTTTTTATTACCTATTCGAATTCCCGTCTCATCGAGCACAAGTATTGCTAGAGCAATTATTTTGGACTTGCTCCACTCCTTCTGTGCCACATTTTCTAGAACTTCTTTTCTCAGCTTAGGAAGTCCTTGCCCAAACTTCTTCATCTTGGCAAACTTTTTTTCTTGTCTCTTTTTCTCCCAGATAGAATGATATATATATTGTTTTCTATTCTTGGCATCTCTTCCTGTTGCTTGTATATGACCGTCATCCCATTTACATATATTTACCTCTGTCCACATCGGAGGAATCACTAACTTTTTGATTCTACCGAGAAGCCTTTTATCTTTAATTACGTTATTATCTACATCAATATATTGATAGCCCCGACCATACTTTCTCCTTCTTATGGATAGCGATGTGTCATCTACTTTCTTTATATTTTTATACACTGATTTCATAGAATTTATAAATAAGATTAGAATGCTTTTTCTACGTTGTATCTATGCTCCATACAAATGTTACTAAATTTATTAAGAATTGATCGAACAATACGCATCATTTTTAATTTAGATGAACGAACCAAATTATAAATTACTTATAAATTCGCTATTTATGAACCCAAATACAAATAATACTGCACTAATCAAAATACAAGAATATCAGAAAAAGGGATATACTGCGTCTTACCAGATGGGAGAATATGGACTCAAGGATCTAGAAACCAATAAGGAATACAAAGCAGAAGAAGTAATTATAGAAGACGAATTTAGGTATGAAGGTATGTCAAATCCCGATGATAACTCAATGCTATACGTTCTAAAGATGCAGGACAATTCTAAAGGTACTATCTTAGTTCCTTATGGAGCAAGTGCAGACGGAACGTTAGCTTGGTTCTTAAAAGATGTTTCCCAGAACAAACACAACAGGGACAAGACCAAGCTAAATAAAGTTTCTTAATCCATAATATGGTAAAGGGGTATTTCAAATAGAGTTTTGCAGCTGATGGTATTTTATTCTATCGTCAAGAAAGATTTCTTCGCCGCAGTCGAATTAATAAGAATCATACTCCATGCTGAACCATTTATTTCATTATTTTATGAAGAAATGTGTTTCTTATAACAAAATATTTTCTAAGCCCAAAACGGATTGAACAGTCTAGTTAGAGTATTGTACATTGTTCAATTCCACAAGATGATACTCTCAGCGCTGTATGTGCTGATGGTTCAAACCACGCATAAATTAATGTTTTAATTCTATACCCCTTCACTATAGATTTACAATTCTATATATACAGTTACCCACTCATACTAGCTTTTAAAATTATACTTAATCTATTACGACAAACACATTATGTATTTGGAAAGGAGCTTCTTCCCATTTCTATCTTAAATCTAAATTTTACCCAAGCTCTAGGAAGTCATTATACATAGCATAAAATATAATATGAAATGCGTCGTTATACGCAAAATCTTTATAATCTACTGTCTTGAAATATATTACACATAGAAAACTTTTTTATAAGATTTATGTTAATATGATTGATTATGTCAGAAAAGTATTATACTTTTACCTTATCCAAAGCAGTAAATCCCTTCTCAAGAAGATATTTACAAGCTAAATATGTTCTCTAATAAGTCAAACGTATTATTCCCTAAAATCTCTACAGCAATGTAATTTTTGCTATAGATTAAAGATGTAGTTTTCTTATTTTGAGACCTTAGTCGAAAGAGCCCGAGCTTGTTAATTCATCCTTGGGCTTATTTTTTGTATACATAACAAGCGCCATAAGAATACAAGTGATTCCCGCTCCTATCCATAGATAATAAAAGCCTACAATTTCTGATAACTGTAAGCCTATAAGTGGAGCGAAAACATGCGCTACCGAAAATGTCATCGTATACAGTCCCATATACTTCCCTCGATTATTGTTCTGCGTATACCTGAGTGCCACCGTATTACTAAAGGGAAAATTAAGGACCTCCCCGATGGTGATCAATAGTGTAAAAAAGAAAGCCGCTAATATAGCATGACTAATAGAAGCTAGAATCAAGTAAGAAAGACCAATCAGTATAGCACCAAACACAACTAGATGGATATGCTTATATTTTCTTTCTAGCTCGTGGACCAAGGGCATCTCGATTAATACTATAATAAAACCATTCATAGCCATGAAAATACCGATCTGCGATTCATCAAAATGAAATATATTCTTGAAAAACAAGGGTATGGTATAGATGAGCTGGAAGAATACAATTATAATGACACAGAAAGGTATGAGATATGTTATATAATCTAGGTCTTTCCATGGTAGTTGTATGATCTCCCCCACTTTCTTCTCACTCGATGATCTTTTTTCCTTATTTCTAAAAAGCAAGAAAAATATAATTCCGCCTAGAAAGATAGCCGATCCATTTATAATAAACAGCATGTCAAATCCCAAGATAGAAGCCACATATCCGCCGAGGAAAGGTCCAATAGAAAATCCTAGGTTTACCGCTAGTCTTACTAGTGACAAGGATCTAGTAAGATTTTCTGGTTTAGAAAAATGCTGAATCGCCGTCATATTAGCTGGTCGTATGGTATCCGCAAGGAAGCTCAGCACAAATATGCCGGCGCATAAGGCAGCAAAACCTTGTAAATACATCAACACGACAAAAGAAAGTGAAGTTGTAAACAAACTAGCTAACTGAACCTTATAAAATCCAATTCTATCTGTTAGTAATCCTCCCAAAAAGGCACCACATACAGATCCTAAACCATAAAATGCCATAATAATCCCAATATCGCCAATAGCAAATTCTAGATCTGCGTAAAGGTATATACTTATAAATGGCAGGACCATAGCCCCGCTACGGTTAATCAGTAATACGATAGATAGATACCATATCTCTGCTGATAGTCCAGAAAAAGATTGTAAATAATGCTTGTAGAAACGTGATATATTATATTTCCTCAATATGCACCAAAAAAATTATGACAAGACCTTATTTCTAAGACGCTGTAAGAACGGAGAGGCAAAAATAAAATCTTCTAGAGTCTTATTATCAGTGTTCATAATCTCACTTTTTTTGCCCTTCCAAACTAGATTACCCTGATCTAAGAGACATATTTTTTCTCCTATTTCCATGACAGAATTCATATCATGAGTATTGATAATCGTTGTGATATTATTATCGGCGGTTATCCCCTGTATAAGTTCATCTATGGTAATCGAAGTCTTAGGATCTAATCCTGAGTTCGGCTCATCGCAAAACAGATACTTCGGATTAAGAACAATCGCTCTTGCTATACCTACTCTTTTTTGCATTCCTCCACTTATCTCTGATGGAAACTTATTGTTTATTCCCTCGAGTCCTACTCTTTTTAGACATAAATTTACCTTATCCCTCTTAACACTAAGCTTATTCTTAGTAAACATGTCTAGGGGGAATCTTATGTTTTCCTCTATGGTAAGAGAATCAAACAGGGCATTACCCTGGAATAGCATTCCAACATCCATCCTAATGGCTCTCTTTTGCAATTTAGAAAGCGTACTCATTTTGATATCATCATACCATACTTCTCCCTCCGTAGGTTCTAGCAATCCTACTAAAATCTTTAGGAGAACTGTTTTTCCAGCACCACTCCTGCCTATAATTAGATTTGTCTTACCTGTATCGAAGGTAAAATCTATACCTTTCAATACATGGAGATCAGAAAATGACTTATGAATGTTTTCTATTCGTATCATAGCCTATGTTAGTATTATAGCAATCAAATAATCGAATAATATAATTAGAGTAGCAGAAAAAACAACTGCTCTAGTACTAGCATTTCCAAGCTCTATACTACCACCTTTTACAAAATATCCCTGATAACAGGAAACTGAGGTAATTATATATGCAAAAGTAAAGGCTTTGACATACATGATCAGAAAATTATTAGGTATAAAAAATGATCTCAGTCCTTTAAGATATTCTGAATTGGTCAGTATTCCAGTACTTACACTACCTGCATATCCACCTGTAATATTTACAATAGCAGAAACACTCACTAGTACTGGAATAACCAGCATAGCGGCAAGCATCTTAGGCATAATGAGATACGCAGCCGTGTTGACTCCCATAATCTCCATAGCATCTATATGTTCTTTCTGTCGCATCCCACCGAGCTCCGCTGCCATATTAGACCCTACTTTTCCTGCTAGAACTAGGCAGGTAATGGTCGCTGCAGTTTCTATAATGGCCATATCTCTGACTACATAACCGATATAATATCTAGGAAACAAGGTGCCTTGCAACTGATAGTAGAACTGCACTGCTGTTACCGCTCCCATAAAAAAAGATATTAGTAATACAATCGTCAGTGAGCCTATCCCGATGTCATACATCTGTCGCATCGTTTCCTTATAGTACATACTCATATTCTCTGGCTTACGGAATATTTGTCCGTGCCATAATACAAATTTACCTAGATGGAAAAATAAATTCTTTACCATAAACTGTATCTAGTCTTATACCAATTGTACTTTAGTGCTGCAAAAATAGACTATTTTATCTGACGAGTTTAACGATCTACTAAAAATACTGAAAAGATGAACGCAATTATCACAGGAGCTACAAAAGGAATAGGCAGAGCAATAGCAAATCTATACGCAAGTAAAGGTATAAATCTTGCCCTTTGTGCTAGGTCGCAAGAAGATCTAGATCAGCTCCGCAAAGAATATCAAGAGGATTATCCTACAGTCCAAGTTCTTACAAGCGTCTGTGATGTAAGCAATAGAAAGCAACTAGAAGATTTTGCCTCATATGTCAAAGAAAAATGGGACACCATAGATATTCTGATCAATAATGCTGGCGTATTCTATCCTGGGTTACTCCTAGAAGAAAAGGATGATGCGCTAGCTTCGATGATAGAAACCAACTTGTATAGTGCGTATCACCTGACTAGGGCTATTGTACCCAGGATGATCACTAAGAAGAAAGGTCTGATTGTCAATATGTGTTCTATAGCGAGTAAAATAGCCTACCCTAATGGTGGATCATACAGCATTTCTAAGTTTGCCTTGCTAGGGTTCTCTAAAGTTCTAAGAGAAGAGCTCAAAGAAAGTGGTATAAAAGTAACGTCTATACTACCTGGCGCCACCTGGTCTCATTCATGGGAAGGTATAGATCTACCGAGAGAAAGGCTGATGGAAGCTAAGGATATTGCAGAGATCTGCTATACTTTAATAAATCTAAGTCCATCTGCCGTCTTAGAAGAAATAATATTAAGGCCGCAGCTAGGAGATTTGTAAGGCAATAGATTTTCTACATAAAATTTCTATAGAGATAAAAAAGATTACACTCAGGAATGAATAATGATTATGAAGATCCAAGCTGAGAGTTGTCCATCGCCTTTATAGGTATCTATAGAATCAAATACCTTCATGAAAGCATCATTAAGCACTTCGTATGCTTCTTCTTTTGTCCTAGTGTACCTAATTGCTACGCCTGACATTTTACCAAAATACTTCTGGTAAAGTTCCTTCTGGGCAGCACGATTACCCAAAGCTACACTTCTTATTAACTCTTTTTCTGTCCTGCGTTCTATACCCAAAATCGGAATTGTATTTTTTAATTTATGTACTCTTGCTAATCCCATAAGTTATGCTTCTAACCTTATAGTTGCTTATAGAACAATAATGGTTGGTAGGAAAGCCTTTTTTTTTTTAAAAAACCAATTCTTAGTAATATTTAGAAGATGAGGCATTTCATAAACCCATATCCATCGGGCAGTATATACGCTTAACGAAGAGAAGCATATTACAAAAGCTAATGATCTTAGATAGGATTAAAATTTCGTTTTTAACAGTTCATTCTCAGCTTACTAGGCTGCAACTAGATCGCCTATAACTAAAGGTATACATAAAAAAAAGTCATGGTATTAGCATGACTTTTCACAATTTATACACCCTGGGATTTATATTATCTAATTCTCTTCTAATTGTTCTTGTAGTATTGTCAAGAAAAAATTATAAAGAAAAATTATTCCTTGTCTAGAACTTTCTTAAGCTCATAGCAATCAGGACATTTGTCTTGGTTGTATTCTATTTTTACATCACTTTCTATCTGCTTAATGATGTCTGATAGATCAGAATTAAGGTTAACGTTTACAACTATCTTTTTATCTATTTTACACTTTCTGTTTTTCTTGAATTTTCCTTCAAATTTTCGCTCCAGTTCCTTAATAACTGTCTCTAGTGTGTATTTTCCTAATTTTACAGCTGGCTCCTCTACAACAGGTTCTGGTACTGGTTCTGGTTCTGGCTCTGGTTTCGCTACAGGTTTAGGTGCCGGCTCAGGTGTTTTTTCTATAACAGGTTCTGGCTCTGGTATCGGATCTGGTATCGGTTCTGGCTCCGGTTCTGGCTCCGGCTCCGGCTCTGGAATAGGCTCCGGCTTTGGTGTTATATTATTCATTTTACCATTAACATATTCTACAATATCTCCAGTGTTTAGCATCATTGCACTACTTTCATCATCTCCTACATAGAATTTCACCTTTCCTTCTATCACTGCTACTTTGGAGTAGCCTGGATCAGCGGCTACATCTATGGTAGTCCCCATCACTTTGACTGTTGTTTCATCTGCTCTTATAAGGAAAGGCTTGATAGCATCTTTCGCTACATCAAAACTAGCCATACCGACTAACTTAACTTCTCTTAATTTTTCTTTTGTGAAATCTTCAGGGTAAGTAAAAACACTATTAGCGTTCAGCAATATATTACTACCGTCTGATAGACTTATCGCCATATCACTGGCTCCTGATTCAACTGTTATCATATTATCCTTAGGAAAGAAAAGATATATTCCTGCTATCAACGCTACTGAAGCAGCAGCTGCGTAGCTCAAGAATTGCCTGAGCCCAAAGACTTTGGCTTCAGTTTTTTTCACAACAGTAAGTGGCGAAGTTGCGACTGGTGCTTCGATACTGGCCATAAATTTCCCCCACTCTGCATCTACATCTGGTAGATCAAAATCGGCAAGATGGTTAGATTCCTGATGAATAGTCGCAAGGAAGTCATATTCCTCACGATTTTCTGCAGAGGCATTGAGCCACTTATCTAGCTCCTTCACCTCGGCTTCTGAGGCCGTCTTGTTTAAGTATTTTAATATATTGTCTGGGTGTAACATATCTTTAATACGAAGATTTTATGTTTAGTCACATCTTTTAATAAAATAATTCTCTTTTATCTTTCAGGTCTTCTTTTAATTGCATAAACGCTTTAGCCATGTTATCTTCAACAGCTCTTTCAGAGATATCTAAATGCTTAGCTATTTCCTTATAAGTGTATCCCTCTAGCTTATTCATCATGAAGATCTTTTTTCTCTTAGGCTTCATTGTATCTAGAGATTTCATGATTTCCGACCTTATGAGTAAAGAATCCATCTCTGACTCATCTACGACATCGCTTATAGCTTCAGCGTTTGCCTTATCCAAAGATTCAGTATCCTTGCGAGATCTTACGAAATCTATCAGCGTATTTCTAGCTGTCGTGAATAGGTAACTTTTTATAGTTGGTCCATTCAAATCTACATTATCTCTCTTCTTCCATATTTTTATCAACGAATCTTGGACAATTTCCTTGCTGTCCTCTCTGTTTCTTAGGTTCTTATTGACATAATTGAACAGCGGAGCATAGTACAATTTGAATAATTTTTCAAAAGACAGCTTTGCTTCTTGAGTATTCTGGGACATTTAATTTCTTGTTTCTTAAGTCTTGGCTTTGTTTTGAAGAACTTATAATTAACTAATTAAGCTTAAACTTACTAATTTTCCCCATATTGAAGGGATTTTGGTCATACTTAAATATACCTATGCTACAAGTAAGGTCTACATATACTCAGTTGTTTCATCTAATTACTTCATAATTCCCAGTGCATGTGCTTAGTCAGTTACATACCTTTACCGGATGGATACCTTATAAGTTCTAATAGGGATGAGGCTCCGTCTAGAGCTAATACCCCGCTAATAAAAGATACTTCTTATCCACTCACCACGATATATTACCCTAAAGATCACAAGGGTGGGAGCTGGTTAGTTGTCGCACAAGATGGCAGAGCTGTCTGTATACTTAATGGCGCTTTCATAAGACACAGGAGAAAGAATAACTACCGCCTAAGCAGGGGTATTATGTGTAAATCTTACTTTTCGTATGAGAATACGCAAGATTTTTTAGAATCTTATGACTTTACGGATATGGAGCCCTTCACTATGGTTATTAAAGATAAAATTGGGCTATATGAGCTGAGATGGGATGCCGTATATAGATACATAGAAATACTTGATCCTGAGTCATTACATGTATGGTCTTCCTGCACCTTATATGACGATCCTATCATAGAGAAAAGAACACAACTAGTTAAGCAAATGTATGAAAAAGAAACAGGTGACGTAGCTAGTAGAATGAAAAAAATCCATCTTACCGGAAATATAGGAGATCCAGAAAATGACTTCGTTATGAGAAGGGGTCATCGAGTAGCAACTATTTCTCATTCTTATGTCAAAATAACTAAAGACACCGGAGTGATCAATATCGAGAACTTGATTCGTCCATCAGAGGAAGAAAAGGTATTCGCTCTACGGAACTGATGAACAGATCTAATATACGTCTCGCAGTAATTATTATTAATCTGGAAAAAAGTGATTATGCAACCACTAATGATGATCCTTATAAAATCTCTGTTCCACTTCCACCCATCGATCTCCGTCAGGATATAAAAATATCGCATTATCCTGTTCTTTATTAAGATGTAAAAGATAGTACCATCCCTTCAGCTCCACTCTGTATTCTTCTGTTTCATAACTGGTTGCCCCTATGCTATTTCTCCAGAACCAAGTGCCATCCTGAGCGAAGAAAACTTTTATTCTATCTGGCGTCTCATAGTATGCATTAAGCGCACTATCATCGTTTGTCATATTATATTGCATTATATCATATATCTCTGCGCGGCTACACACCGTCCTATCATAAAACAAATCTAGTGACTCGTGGAAAGCTTCTGCTCTTCCAGAGAAATCCCTAAACATAGGATGCCCTCGATAATTATCAGGAAGACCTAGGAGAAACACAGATTTGCCTTCTACTTTTTCACAAGGGAAATTTTCTAGCAATCCAGCAGTCATGTGTGAAGTAGAATTTGCATCCTTTATCATAGAACCAAGTAAAAAACCTTGCCATACGATATACCAGAATAAAAACGCATATCTAAATGCTCTGGGTACATTAAAAATAAAACTCACGACAAACAGATAAAAATAAGGACTTGCATAATAACCATATCGATCATTTTCATAAGGCATTGTGTGCAAAAAGTATAGATTAATTATAGGAAAAAGAGCCATAAAAAACATTAGTAGACTTACGCCCCCTATCTTGACATTAGGTGATAATTTTCTATAATATAACACACCCGATATAAGACAAGATACTGCCACAATAAGAAGACTATAGCTCACTAACGGTCTAGCAAGATATGCATATAAAAATGTCTTAGAATCTAGTGGTAAGAAATGTAAATTACCAAGATACTTAGCAAAGTATTGCCACCCATGAGAAACCAATATTAGTGGAGAAAAAATCAAGTGTTTCTCCGCTCCATAATGCCCTACCCAATCTCCTAAAATAAGTTTGTTTAACAAAAAGTAGATGATTAAAAATACAAGTTGTGGAAGAAAAACATACTTAAGTGTACGTTGCAAAGGTGATACCTGTTCTTTTACATGATAATAATCTGCGATTATGAATACTAAAAAAATAAACGGTGCAGCAAGACCTATCTCTAGCGTAAACATACCTGTAATCACTAGTGCATGATGGAGCAACAAATAAGCCTTTTTTTTTCGCTCCAGATAACGGATCAGCACTAATAAAGCTCCTAATGTATACGCTGTACTCAGCAGATAATGAATACATACTTTCCAGACAACTACTTCTACCTGATAGGGGGAGATTAAGAAAAGAAAGGCCGCGGCCAAAGGATAGATTATGGAAGAATGCTGGCGCCATCTTTTCCTCCATATATCTGTAAGTCTGAAAAGTAGACCCGTGTTTATACCATGCAATATTGCATAGAGAAAATACCAAGCAAAAGGATCCATCCCGACTATCTTGTAGAAAGAATAGTTGAGCAAATGAAAGGCTTGATGCAAGCTGGGAAAACCGAAACAAGTAGCTATATCAGTAAAACCACCAGCTCTATATCTCAACATCCAACCTGTAAAATCCGTCACCATCCCTCCGTTTCTGGTAGGATAGAATATAAGCAAACTAAGAACTATAAATAGAAAATAGATTCCATAAGAGTTCCTTATCTTATTTAGACTGTTCCACATCTTCTATCAGGACTTTTCCTATATATTCTACTAGTCCTTTATTGCTTCCAGATTTTCCTATTTTGATACCTTTCCAGTTATGCCCGCAGTCATTATGTAACAAGGCGTTATTAAGGATCAGCTTACCTCCAGGTTCTACCGTAATAGAACCACCCTGAGCCATAGATAATCGGCAACTTATAGTCAGCTCACCTCCCTTCGCTACAATAATATCATTAGAGATATCCTTAGCCCCTCCCCACGTTTTTTTTGTATCTATTACGAGTGCTATGGATGGATCTAGTTCGCACCAATTAGGAACAAAAAGCTTACGCTGCATACTACTACTTTTAGATATATTCTTATACATTATTCCTATCTGACAAGGCGTAATTGCTCCTTGGCTATTATTATAATCCATCATATTATTAGAAGCAAGTCCATCGCATCTCGAATCATTGTCGTCCCAGCAATTAGGATGTTTAGGAGTATCATCACATCCATCATTGTTAATCCAAGAATGCCTTAGTCCTAGAATATGACCTATCTCATGATTTACTAGTGTAGCATATTTCCATGACTTTCTTTCATTAGAGTACAAACCAGAAACCTTAAGATCTGATCCTAGTGCAATACCTGATCCATGTCCTTTATAAGTTTTAGACTTTACACTATCAGGGTGATGAGGCAGAACAAATATATTAATGATAGAATCGCTACCTATCTTGTACTTGTTGATCACTTTTCTATCGTAATTATTCCTATTTTTTCCCTTGTTGATAAAATAATATAACTCATCATCATTATGATAATAGAATCCATCATCGCTCGGATCATCCGTAGAGGGTGTTATCACGTACTGGTAGTTTATAGGCAAAGCAGGTGTATCATTTCCTTTGGGAAGTTTCATTTTCTTGTTTTCAGAGATTCGTTCATTTGCATTATTAAGTAACTCGATCATAAACTTTTTTCCTTCCGCTTTTCCAAAATTTCCTTTTCCTTCTCCATTATACATAAAGTGTATATTGACACGCAGATCTAGGGGCTTATGTAGGTCAGGAAATTCCATATCTGGTATATAGTTAAGCGGATCGGAACAGCCTTTTTTCCCCTTACTTTCTATAGGGCTTTCAGTTGCCAGAGTTTCTAGTTGCTCCACCTGTGTCAGGCTTATATATTGCAGCTTTTGTGTCTTACAAGCAAGGAGGATACAGATGATGGCTACCGCTCCTACTGCGGCTATGTATTTAGTGCTCCACATACGCTGAGGGTTTGTCCTGATATATAAGTAGATAGATCAGAGGCTAGAAAAATACATGCATTAGCAACATCCTCTCCCGACCCCATTCTCTTAAGCGGTATCGCATCTTCATAGGCCTTGATTACTTTCTCATCCAGTTCTCCTGTCATTTCTGTTGTGATAAATCCTGGTGCTACGGCATTACATCTTATACCTCTAGATCCTACCTCCTTGGCAATAGATTTAGTAAATCCTATTATTCCAGCTTTAGAAGCAGCATAATTAGCTTGTCCAGCATTTCCGAATACACCTACTACAGAAGACATATTGATTATAGACCCAGCTCTATTCTTCAGCATATGCCTAAGTATCTGTTTCGTAACATTAAACACAGATTTCAGATTGACATCGATAACCCGATCCCATTGTTCCTCGCTCATTCTTAGCATCAGTGTATCCTGAGTGATTCCAGCATTATTGATCAGTACATCTATCTTAGGATGATTTTCTGTCACTTGTTTTACTAGTTGTTCCGCTTGCTCATAGCTACTAGCATCCGATTTTATTGCATGCACTCTATCTCCTAACTCTGCCACGATAGCTTCAGATTTTTCTGCAGATGATCTATATGTAAATATAACTGTCGCTCCCTCCTTGTGAAAAGATCGCACTATAGATTCCCCTATTCCCCTAGATCCACCAGTAATAAGACAAGTTTTTCCTTCTAATAATCCCATATTTTTTCTTTGATTTGAATCAAAAATAAGAACTTTTTGTTTTGACAGTACTAGAGAACAAAGATTAGTATGCAAAAAAATAGAAATGAAGCATTTATTTGACACATATAATCATATCGAGTTTCGTTAATTTAGGGTATTATTTTCTCAAAATAAGGACAATATGAGTACAAAAGAAATAGAAAAAGAAAACTTCTCACCTGGTATACTGAGTATGTTACCCTTGTTTTACGTAGGGTGGTCAGACAGTGTGCTGAGTCCTAGTGAAATGAAAGTCATCCATAAGACCCTAGAAGATTTCCCTTTTTTGACAGATGACGATAGGAAATATCTTGTCAAATGGACTAATCCTCTACATCCTCCTTCTGATAAAATATTTAAATCATGGGCTCGGGAGATCAGAAAATATTCTCAGGATATTCCTTATCAGAAAAAACATTCCCTAGCAGATCTAGGGTTAGAAATAGCACAAGCAAGCACAAATTATAGAAATGATATTGTTTGGAATTCACCTAAGACAAGAAAAGCATTATCGGAAATAGAAGAGGCGTTAGGCATAGATAATTCTATAAGTCAGAATTTAGTTTTTGGAGGTTCCGGGACAGACGAGATAGAAACTCAGAAAGCTTGTAGTTTTTCTCCTGTCAAATTAGGGGCAGCTCTAGAGGGACCCTATGCTGTTACGAAAGAACGTATGCGTAAGCTTATGAGAGATCCTTTTTTTGCTTACCAAACGATCAGAGATAAGGACGAGTATAGAAATCACGTGCTTGACCAACTTAAGGCACTAGCCGATCAAGGATTAAGTGCATACGCTTTTCCTAAAAAATTCGGTGGCTTACAGAAGGCTGGGGATCATATTACAGTCTTCGAGATGCTAGGTTATCACGACCTGAGTCTTACCATAAAATTCGGTGTACAATTCGGATTATTTGGCGGTGCTATCCACGGACTAGGGACAGAGGTGCACCATAGAAAGTATATCGCGCCACTTATTTCTACTGATCTTCTCGGATGTTTTGCAATGACAGAAACAGGTCATGGGTCTAATGTCAAAGGCTTAGAAACGACCGCAACGTACAATAAAGAAAATGATAGCATTATCATCAACACACCAGTGCGAAGTGCTGGAAAAGAATATATCGGTAATGCCATGCACTGCAGTATGGCAGCCGTGTTTGCTCAGCTTATCGTAGATGGAGAAAATCATGGCGTCCATGCTATTCTCGTTACGGTGAGAGATGCAGAAAACAAATTATTGCCAGGTGTAGAGATAGAAGATTGTGGTTACAAAATGGGACTGAACGGTGTAGACAATGGCAGATTATGGTTTCATGATGTAGAAGTACCAAGAGAAAACTTGCTTAACAAATACGGTTCCATTACAGACGAAGGAAAATATTACAGCCCTATAGCTGATCCTAACAAGAGATTTTTTACCATGTTAGGTGCCTTAGTTGCGGGGAGAATATCTGTAGGACTTGCAGGACTTAACGCATCTAAGACAGCCCTTACGATTGCCATCAAATATGGGCTTAAAAGGCAGCAGTTTGCTGGAAAGGAAGGAGAACCAGAAACCATTCTGATGGACTACCCTTCTCATCAGAAAAGATTACTTCCTCTCCTAGCAAAAACATATGGACTCTACTTTGCTATGAGTGATGTTGTTGTAGACTATGCTAACTTAGAAGAAGATGGGGACACAAGAAAAATAGAAACAGATGCTGCTGGACTTAAGGCGATTGCTACCTGGCATACCACGCACACGATACAAGAATGTAGAGAAGCTTGTGGTGGAAAAGGTTACCTAGCAGAAAATAGATTTACGGATCTCAAGGCGGATACAGATATATTTACAACATTTGAAGGGGATAATACTGTTCTCCTGCAGCTAGTTGCAAAGGGACTGTTAACTAAGTTTAAAAAATCATTCAACGATGAAGGCTTCCGAGCTGTGATGCGATACTTAGGAAGTAGACTTTCCCAAAAAGCAACAGAGTTTAATCCTGTTTTCCAGAGAAATAGTAAGGTATCACATCTTATGGATATCGAGTTCCATAAGGACGCTTTCAGATATAGAGAGAAAAAGTTATTGCTGACGGTCAGTCAGAGAATGCAGGACTATCTGAAGAAAAGAATAGATCCTTACAAGGCATATCTGAAATGCCAGAACCACATGATCGAACTTGCCAAAGCCTATGTCGATAGAATGGCGCTAAAAGCATTTATCAAAAGATTAGAGGCAATGGAAGAAGGTCCAGAACAAAAAGTATTGCTCAAAGTATATCAACTCTATGCACTTTCTACCATAGAAAAACACAAAGGCTGGTTCCTCGAAAATGACTACATGGATGGTACAAAATCTAAAGCCATACGACGAGTAACTAATAAATTATGTCAGGAACTACGATACGAAGCTGGAGGCCTGGTCGATGCTTTCCTGATTCCAGAGGAAATGTTGGGCGCTAAGATTATATTATATAATTGATATCGCAACAGAGTAACCGAAAATGTATCAGTTGAAGTTAATCAAATTTTCAATGATTCTTGTGCTCTATTATTTATCTGATGACATAAAAATGTAAATAATAAAGAGTAGATGATAACGAATACCATCTACTCTTTTCTCAAACAACATTTCCTAGGGATTTTATATATTTCCTTTAAAAAATAAAGTCAGGATATAATGTTTATCCACTCCGCTTACATGAAATATATTGCTCTTATATATTATGCCGCCTTAGGTTCTAATACAGAATAAAGATTATTTATCTGCACATTAGAACTGCTTAAGTAAGGCTGGACTTTGTAATCCATTATTATTTTGAATAGCATACCTGGTATTTTCAAAGAATCTTTGACAGAAATCTTAGAACCTTCTACATGAACCCACCTCTTAAGAGGAACCTCTTGTATTATGCTCATAATTCCTATACTTCCATATGCTTTTTTTAATTTTAGAAAGATTTCTACATCGAATAACCATCTTGTTGTAAAAGATCTGCTAAAACATAGATTAGCTATTTTTCGAGTGAAAATTTTTGCACCGCACTGGGTATCTTGTATAGGTAATCTTAAAACCGACTTAATTAAAGACCCTACGATATTACTAGCCACATCTCTAAAAAGTGATCTCTCTATTGTACGCTCTATTCCCAGCTTTCTAGAACCAAAAACACATTCCAAACTATTGTCTTTAGAAAACTTTGTAATCAGATTTTTGTAATCCAGAAAGTCTGTACTCAGATCTGCATCTAAAAAACCCAGCGTAAGGACTCTTGTGGTTTTCAACATATGATTCATCCCCTGTCTAACCGCTTCTGCTTTACCTCCATTGTGAGGCATATCATACACTTTTACATTTTGTATTGTTGCTGCAAAGTTTTTTAGCATTACTAAGGTATCATCATTACTTCCATCATTCACAAAACAAATTATATAGTCGGGATTCTTGTTAGCAAATTTTCTAAATGCATTTAGATCCAGTCTATTTGCCTCATTATAACAAGGGATTATTATTCCGTTTCTTTCAGTGTTTATAGATTTTGTAAGTTTCATGTCTTATCTTTTTTGTTGTTTGATACCCCAAAGATGCAGGCAAAAAGACCTTGAAATTCAAGTATTCGATTTATGACATTCTATTCCCTTTTTTAGGTAGGATTTACCAGTTTAATGATTATATCAGTCTTGGTTTTAACATGAAAAATCGAAATTACAGCAGGCAATAGTTATATATGATGCATTTTTTTACAAGCATTTATGGAAAATAATGTGAACTTGTACTCGGTAAATTATCAAATGAAATTATCCGGAAAGACATTATTCATTATAGCCTTACTTGTAGCCCTTTTACTGCATGGGTCAGTACTGTTTTTCACCTTTGAAAAAACCTATGATGCTTATGTTCATATTTTCTTTGCAGATCACTATGCTAGTAGCTGGTTTGATAATTGGGATTATAGGTGGTACACTGGTTTTACGGTCACTAGTTATCCCCCGCTAGTGCATCAGGTCATAGCACTTTTGTCATTTGTCGTTGGTCTCAAAATGGGATTCTATATATGGGCTATGATAATCGTACTAGTCTTTGTAAGAGGAATTTATCACTTTTCTAAACTCTGGGTCCACGAATTGGCCGCTGGCTATGCAGCACTCCTAGCCGTAATGGCATCCTCATTTGTCGAATCGTTACATCTATTCGGGCAATTACCCTCTATTACTGGAATAGCTGTATTGCTTAATGCATGTCCCGAGATATATAAGTGGGTAAGATTCAGATCTATTCCTAGATTATTCAGCTCACTAATCTTACTTGCAGTAATAACCTCCGCTCATCATGTATCTACTATATTTGGAATGATATTTTTTGTTCTTCCTACTATGGGTCTTGCCCTTATAGATAATTGCATTGTTGCTGAAGATGGCCTAGATAATGTAAAGATTAAACACTTCATATACGAGGTGAAAAATAATATTGTACGGATTATACTTTTTGGTATTTCTTCTATTCTTATTACGCTATGCTTTGTATTTGCCTATTGGTATTGGTCAAAAACTGATCCTATCTCACAAGTATCTATACCTCATGGATCTAGAGATAATTACTTAGAAGTTCTTTCTTCAGGATTAGTATTTTTTCTAATACCCTGGGGTATGATGTTGCTCTGCCTTCCGTATATTTTCATGCAATCATGGAGAAAAAGAAATCTATTTCTTGGGATATCTATATCCTTAGCATTCTTTCTAGGAACTGGTGGCACTACCCCTTTTCCGAGAATGCTTTTAGGTGCCACTGCATTCGATATTCTGACGCTAGATAGATTTACATACTGGGCATGTATCATGTCCTTACCCTTTTTTGGAGATTTCGTTTTGCAGCTGACCACAGGAGAAATTTATCAACAGTTAGCAAATAAAGTTTCTGCTACCTTTGCAAAAACAATTAGATTCTTCTTTTTATTCCTACTCCTTATTTCTACAGCGTTCATATTAAATATAGGGTATTTCAGACCTCTTCAGCCAGATCCTATTGACATAGATCCTATTACACAATTCTTGTCAAGAGATGGCCACGACAACTGGAGATATCTTACCCTAGGCTTTGGTGACCAACTGGCGTGGTTATCTGCTAACACTCAAGCAAAAACAGTAGATGGTAATTATCACTCCGCAAGAAGGCTACCTGAACTTACAACTAGATCTGTAGAAAGATTAGAAAATGCAAAGTATAGAGGCATGCCAGGGATCGGTGCGCTTCAACAATTCTTGACAACTCCAGAAAAATATCACTTAAAATATATATTTTGTAATGATGAGTTCTATGAACCTATCCTCTTTTACTCTGGCTGGAATAGAAAACAGCAATTAGAAAACAATATAATACTGTGGGAATATCCTGATGTCAGTCCACTACCTACTATTCTCCCCAGAAAAAATATTCCTGCCTATCAGCGTATTATGTGGGGTGTCTTACCCCTCACTAGTCTGTTCTTAATAATCCTGCTAAGATTATACTTCCTGATTAGAGAAAAAGATCCATTAGAATCCGCTAAATCGATTTACATTTCTTCAGAAAAAGAAAAAACAAGTGGGAAATTCTGGAAAATTCATATTTCTTGGATGATTGTTGTACTAAGCATTTTTCTTATCTCGATGTACAGAATATGGAATAACGAGAAAGGATACAAAACTCCAGAAAATACAATTACTGCATACTATGATGCCCTAGATTATAAAAGATTTGAAGATGCTTATAACTATTATGATCCAGCGAATCGACCAGATCGAGAACAATATGACTTAGAAAATTCTGTAGAGAATGGCATTTTAAGTTCTTATGCTAAACTTGCGACGATAAATTTTTCAACTATTACACAAACTAAAGATGTAGTAAGCCTGGAGGTTTCTACAGAATGGGTTACCTCCCTAAAGTCATATAACCAAAAAGAAATTTTTCAACTCATAAAAAGGAATAATAAATGGTATATCGTCTATAGAGATCCTAACAAAAAAATTGCTCCAGATCAATTTTTTAATATTCCAAGTATAGATTTTAAGAATCAAGGGCGAAGAACAATCTACAATAGCAAGTCCTCTAATGAAGAAAAAGTAGATCGTCCTAAGGCCAAAATATTGCAAGCTAATCTTATCAAAAAGGATACGTCTTATTATATAGTAGGCGAAATATTAAATACCGATAATGTGCCTTGCTACCTTAGCGGTGAGGCTATTATATATGACCCCCGTGAAATAGAAATTTTTCGATATAATTTTTCGGATGTTATAAAACATATTATTCTCCCTAAAGAAAAAACACCCTTCAGGATAGATCTTTCTGTAGCTATACGACAGCTAGAAAAATCTAGAAATAGTCAGTCAGCGGAAATTATTCCACATAAGTTTTCCTTATTTGTTAAAACAATGGGAACAGATCAAGAAATCTACCCATTTACAGGAATTAGCAATCTAAAAATATCAAATAATTATATAATAGGAGGTTTAGTAAATTATGGTACAAGCGAAATTACTATACCACAAATCCTTTTCAGTTATAAAGACTCTGAGAATAATAACACATGGGTAGATGCACATTATATGCCAGAAGGCGTAAGGCCGCAAAAAAAGAAATTACTACAAGTGGAATTACCAGATCTATTAGATATTATTCTAGTATATAAAGGACTAAAATCTAGACTTATTGTAAATGGGGTAAATATGGAGGAACAAGTACATATCCCTACCACTGTCTATAATGGAATAGAACACGAAGATTTCAGAATAGAAACTTTCATTAACCCCTTCATCTCATCTTCTACAAATTAATGATCAAAAATATATTTCATATATCATGCATTTTGCTATTATGCCTCATCTCTTGTAAAAAAGATATAAGCCCCAAGGTCAATTATGCCTCCATATTACGTATCGACATAGATACAGTTCAAGCAGCTGGCAATCTGATAGAAGGGAGAATTATCTTAGAAGAAAACTCTTCAGATCCGACTATAGTTTTAATCATTACAGGATTAAATCAATATCAACAAATAAAATTATCTCCTCCATATAAATTTATTCTTCCTTCCAGCTTTACAGAAAAATCCGGTATTATATCACTAACTACTCGTCAGGCAGATTCTACTTTACACAGAGAAAAAATAACTGTCATGCCAGCAAACCCCGAAGGTGTCATAGAAGTGTTTACTGGCCCTAAAACATTAGAAGTAAACGGACAAGAACAAGCAATGACAATATCTATAGCACAAGATCGCTATGGAAACCCAGCATCAAATACTAAAATAAAATATACCGTAGACAATCCTGATGGAGGATATACAGAAGAGAAATTTCAAGATAAGTTGCAATCTAATATCCTACTAGAAAAATCTTCGAAGACTGGAAAAGCATTAATAGGTGTTAATACAGAGAACAGCTATGCTAAAGAATCTGAAATAAAATTTATACCTAGCTGGCCCACAAATTTCACAATAGAACTTATGGAACATTACCCTTATGCAGATGGTAGACAGTTCTACAAAATAAGATCTTCAGAAATAAAAGATAAGTATAATAACTTAGTAGAAAATGGGACTATAGTGTATTTTTCATTTTTAAATGATGCTGAAGAATTAACAAGTTATTCAAGTTACACTATAGGTGGAACAGCAAACGTCGCTATGGAAAACCCTACATATTCCGGCAGCATTATAGTGTCCGCTCATTCAGGTTCTTCACAGAGCAACAAGATTAATATTGATTTCAATAAGAGTGTGCTTAACTTTGAAATCAATTTTGACAAGAATACCAACTTACTTAAAGTAGGACCTTTGTTTGGCAAACTTAACCAACTTGTTCCTGATGGTTTTATTGTTGAATGTTCCGTAGACAATAAATACATTTTTCTAGAAGAATGTTATAATGGTATCAGTACGATCGATCTTTATACATTACCCCCAGGCAGGCATAATATTGTATGTACAACAGGTGGAGTAAAGGAAAATATAGAAATAACACGATGAGTAAGCCTTATAAATATAGTAGGTTATTGTCTATTATTATCTTGGCGGTGATACTTATAGTATCTATTGGTAGCCTAGCTAAACTTGTAAGTTATTTCCAATATGGTGCTGATCAGAATACTGCACTTAACTTATCTGAAGCTTTATCTTCTGAGCATAAACCTCAAATATTATGGCATAATGACTCAATACTATATAAAGAAAAAATAAACAAATATCTAAGAAATAAGATAACAGAAAACTATACCCAAGCTTGGCAAGTAACTAATATAAGCCTACTAAGTAAAAACCTTGATGGTCTAGAGGATTATTATTGTGACAGCATGTTGCAGTATATGGAAAAAATAATACCTAGTAATAATCTAATCATAGAAAGAATTGACCTTAGCCACTCCATAACCCCTAATCTTCTGAGCATAGATCAAAATTATTTTTCTTTTACAGATGGGCCCGTTCATATAAAAGAAAAAATTACTTCAAAAGATGGATCGTTACAGATGAGTGAAGAATATATAGACTTCTACAATATCATAATGACAAGAGAAGATGGAAGGTGGAAAATCAGAAAAAAAGTACTTGAAAAAAGAAATAAAAAAATACGCGAACCCGTAAATAAAGTAAAGCTTAATAACAAGGTAAAAGGAATAAATTATTACCCTAGAAAGACCCCGTGGAAAGCCTTCTGGGTAGCTTATGATAGAGATGTAATCAGAACTGATCTGTCAAAAATAAAGGAGGCTGGTTATGATCACATAAGAATATTCTTTCCCTTTGCAACCCTAGGCAAAGGACATGTAGATCCTACATATCTCGATAATATAGAAGACCTATTTGCACAAGCAGAGAATTTTGACATAAGTATAACCGCTACCCTATTCGATTTCCCGATAGGCTTTAGTCTTAAGCATTATACAGCTTACGACAATCAAATGACAACGCTTATAAATACATTAAAAAATTATAAGAGTCTCTATGCATGGGATCTAAAGAACGAACCAGACTTAGATTATAGATACCATAAAAAAGAAGAAGTCGACGAGTGGTTAAAATTCATAATCTCTAGGGCAAAGTCTCTAGATGATAGTCATCCTATAACATTAGGATGGTCAGATATAGCGTATGCTACAAAATTTGCAGAGGAATTAGATTTTGTCTCATTCCATTATTATAAAGAACCTGAAGATCTTAGTCCATTGTTACTCAAACTACAAGATGAATTGGTAAATATACCTATTGCTATCACCGAATATGGAAGATCTTCCTATAACCCCTGGTGGTATCCCGGTTATTCTGAAGCCGAACAGAAAGCATATATTCTAGATATAGAAAACATCATAAACGAAACGAATATACCTATCCATATAGCTTGGTGTTATTCAGATTATGATGTAGCCCCTTCTGATGTCTTTGGCTGGAAACCTTGGATAAGAGCTCAGCAGAAGAAATTTGGCTTAATAGAATAATTTCTATATAAGAACAGGGAATTGCATACGTTTATACAACTCCCCTTAATACACTTGACAATAAGTTTTATAAGAGGTTGTTTAAAATCCATAGCATCTAAGGAAGTCATTTTTCCTGCCAAGTGGATGTATGTTTCATTTTCAAATCTGTCAATTGTAAGTGCTAAATTTTTCATTTTAAAATATTATTGTGTTTAAATAAATCATTTCTTCTAAATACACTACAATATTACTGTTATGAGTGTGTATATGCCTCTATTTTCGTTAACTAGCATCAAATACTCGTATTTTGGAATGTTTTACAGAGAATTTGGAAAAACGTATTCTATCTTTATAACAATGAAGAAAACTAGCAGGTATTGCCACACTTTAATTCTAAGCTTGATTTGCTTTTATGGGACCTATGGACAATCGCTTAACTTCCAAGAGGGTTTCGATTATTTAGAAAATGGGGCATACCAAGAAGCTGAACTATTTTTTGAGAAGGTATTGTTAGAAGATAATAATAATAAAACCGCTCAAATATGCTATAATAGAGCCTTAGGTCTTCAAGGGAAATCTAGTCTAGCACTAAAAAACTTTGTGCTTCTAGATCAGCAGTTTCCGGAAGACTATGAAATTCAGCTTAATCTTGCCGAAGCATACATGTGGAATAAAGAGTTTAGTTCTGCTTCAGAACTATATGCTCTACTGCTAAAAAAAGATGCTAATAATTTTGTAGCTACTATGGGTTATGCTAACGCCTTATCTGCATCTAATAATTATAAAGAGGCTCTAAGATACATAGAGAAAGCCATAGAACTTGACCCCGCAAATAATGGTGCCCTGCTATCTCAAAAGTTTATTAATTTAGGATATGCTGACCGATTAAAAAAACTAAAGTCATACAAAGAATCGGAAACTATACTTTTACAACTAGATGAAAAGTACCCCGAAGATAAAGATGTCTATATCAGTATTGCCAATCTATATCTGGCCTGGGACAGAGCATCTGATGCACAAACCATTTTCAAAAAAATGGAAACACTAGACATGAATCTCTTCCAAACTTATAATGGTCTATCCTATACAAATCTCCTTTTACATAGACACAAAGATGCTTTTCATTATGCGGAAAAAGCCATAAATCTAAAAAGCGAAGACCGTACAGAAAGGATAAAGTCTGGAATTAGCTATACTAATGCACTAGGCATAAATAATAGGTACTCAGAAGCTATATCTTTCCTTGAAGAACTAGAAGAGAACGAAGGCTCAGATTTACAAATAGATATGGCTAAAGCCAGGATGAAATTATGGAATAGATCATTTAACAAAGCTTACGAAGAATACACTCAGCTTGAGAAACAAAAGCCAAATAGTTTTGAAGTGAAAATGGGGGTTGCAGAAACACTTGTCGCTCTAAAAAAGAAAAATAAAGCAAAAGCAAAAATCAGAGAGGCTCTTATTCTACAACCGGGTCAGGCAGATGCAGAAAGATTATTAGACAAGCTAAAACTAGAGTCCAGACCACTGTTACATTTTTTTACAGATAGAAATACGGATATAGGAGATAATAACTCTACAGTAATAGGCCTAGATGTAAAACTTAATCATAATGAAAGATTTACACCTAGACTGTATGTCAATCGAAAAAATACTACCCAGCCTATATCTAATAGTGCAAATGTACTTAGAGCTGGTATCGGAAATAGCTTACAACTTAGACCTTCTCTTAAACTCATTACCGATCTCGGTGCGGCCAGAATATCTTCAGCTAATGTCTCCGGACAAGAATTTTTGTATAAAGCAGCTATTAATGGCCAACTGGGCAAAGCTTTAAATCTAGAACTAGGTATAAATCGAGATATACAAGATTACAATTCTGATCTTATAGATAATACTATAAATCTGACAAATTATTACTTGAGCTATAATTTTAATTTTTCCAAAAAGCTAGGTGCCTATTCTCAGTTTATCAGAACGAGTCAAAATGATAGCAACAAAAGAAATCTGATCTTTGCTTCCCTATATTATTCTATAAGACAATACCCTAATATAAAATTAGGTGTAGATTTTCTAAGCTTTGAATTTTTGTTCAAGTCTGCTGATTATTTTAGCCCTGATTATTATCAGAATATCGAAGGATTCTTACAAGTATCTAATATAGATTATGAAAAACAATCTATTCTTTACGATGTATTTATTGCAATCGGTAAGCAAAAAATAGAAAACGAATCATCTCAGTCCACTCGAAGAATAGAACTAAAGGCTGGCTATAGATTTAATCCAAAAACTAAAGTATTACTAAGCTTTCTAAATAGTAATGCATCTAAAGTTTCCGCCGTGGGATTTTCATTTACAAACATAGGTTTAGATCTTCATTATTATTTGTAAAACACAATAGGAATAGACATCTAAGCCTGTTCCTATTATACTAAGATTAGGTATACTTTTGTCTATATTTTTGTGAATTTTCCAGTAAGCAATTGACCGTCATCAGTTTGTAAACTATAAAAATATATCCCCATTGGAAGAGCTGAAGTTTTCAGAGTTAATTGATTATAACCAGCTACGACTTCACCAATAGAACTTTGTAGTTTCTCTCCATTCATATTTAGAATTTGTAGTTTGTATGACTGGAAATTAGATGATTTTACCATTATCGAAGCATTTTCTATTACAGGATTGGGATAGACTACAGCCTTATTTTCTATATTTTGAAAAGGATTTTCAGATGTTCTTTCTGTAAAATAAATTTGGCCTAGATCTAACTCTACTTCTGTATTTTCACTATTATCAACTACAGTAAAAACTAACATTTTTATGTCGTCCCATTCCAGTTCTTCCTCATCTGAGTTTAGAAACATCGCTTTAGAAATATCTACTCTCTGCTCTTCTTGTGAAAGTTCTATAGAAGTTCTAAGCTGATCATTCCAGTTAACAATACCATCCTTAACCATGGTAACATGCAGCGTACCCTCTCCTCTTGCTAAAAAAGAAAGTGTATTATACATGGAAAGATCTTCGGATCTATAAGCTGGATTAAAAGAACGGTACACATTTATACCTTCTTCTGTTTCTGCCTCCAGATGAATATTACGCTCTACCCAAAAGTCAGCTTCATCTTCGAACGAACTAGAACTTACTAGGAATTCTTGAATATGATTACTATTATTTTTTTCTATTCCCCAAGCGCCATCAGCTATAAATATTGCATCCTCTACACCTCCTTTAGGTCCATGTATGGTCATTCCCAAGTTAAGAACTCCACCTGTCTCTACTTTCTTGTCTTGTACTGTAAGTTTGCGATCTAGCTGATAAGTAGTCTTGAATTTTTCGCTTTCTTGTGTTTCTGTTCTAGTTCTTATTGCATTGACATACATCATATTTGCCTCATCCTTATTCTCTACTGTAAAATATAGGTCCCCATTATAATACTGCCCTTTTTTTACATAGAGATCCGGCACTCCAGACATTTTATAGTCACTTATTTTTCTGTCCACTTTTAGTAAGTCTAAAGTACCATTTACAATTGCTGAAAGATGACTTACATTACTGGCCCAGATCTGGAAGTTATAATAATCTTCTCCTTTAGTATATCTATCTATATTCCAATGATTTTCTAAAATAAAATCGTCTGCCTTTCCTTCCCTAACGGAGAAGTTACAATTATACTCTATATTTCCATTTTTTCTCTTAAACTTTACAACAGGATAGGTGTTTTCTCCATCGATAGGAATAGATAGAATATCTAAAATTTCAGACCCACCTAATCTATCACATATATACTTAGTGTGCTCATATACTCCATTGTCTGAATGTATGGCTAATACAGAAGCTAATCTATCATCTTCCTCAAAAATATCAATTGCAAAGACTTCTTTTGCGTTAGTAATTTGCAATAGATCTGAAGGTGTAGAAATATAATTTTCTGTCCCCGAAATAACATTTTCTGGTATATAAGTCGCTATTGTTTCTAGTGTCCAACTCAAAGATTGCTTAGTAAACAAATCCATTTCATTTTTAGAAGGATCTCTATTTACATTGTTCTTAGCTCTAACAAAGTTTCTATAACTTATCTTTTCAGATAATCTACCGTTACTTTCTAGACCTCCCTCACTACCCGGAGACGTCGGAAGATCAGGACAGATATCCGTTCCACCGCAAGAAGGGTCATCGCAATCTACTAATCCATCACCATCATCATCTATCCCATTATCACAAATTTCTTGTGGTACTGGAGCTTGTGGACATCTCGCTCCATCATTAGAGTTACTCGATGGACCAAAGGCAAAAATACTAGATACAATATCACTCTCGCTATAGACTTCCTGCGTGTTACTCACCTTATATATAGTACCTGTCTGATTAGTAGATATATATAGATTTCCTACATTGTCAAAATAAACAGCACCGTAAGTATAATTATTCCCCGCCATAGCAGATATCGCTCCCAGTTTTTGTACTGCTCCACTAAATGGCGTAATTCTGATAAGCTGGTTTGTATTTTTCTCAGCAGTATATATCATCCCATCAATAGGGTTAAATGCCCAGTCGGCAATAGAAAGTCCAGTAGAAAGTGTATAACTACCAGTCTTAATTAAATAATCTACTGAATTAGGGTCGAGATCAATAGTTGTAACTTCTGATCCTCCGGGCTTCATGTGATAAATACCGTTGTTATCTATACCACCTATGTAAGCGTTGGAAGATCCTAAATTTTCTATAATATGTACTTCCGCATTATAATTATTATCTATTCTCACGATTGCTTGATCTGGGGTAGATAAGGCTCCCCATATATAATCGTCAGTAGGGTTGTAAGCTACTGCATTAATGTTCCCTGGAGTTGCATCGACCTTAGCTAACGTGGAATAACCAGAAGCTAGATCTATTGTGTAGATATCATTTTGCTGAAAAAGAAAAGCATCAGTAATACAAGATATAGGATTCTGTCCTATGAGGTTTGTTATTATTGAGAATGATAAAGCTAAAAAGGTAAATATATTTTTCATCTGAATTAATTTTGATACAAATATCAGGTAACAGATGAGCTTATATCTTGCTTTTTCGATTTTTGGTAGGTCCTACACTGTTTTTGGTAAAAAACTAAAGTAAATTAAGACTACTTATAAGAATAGGCTTGTGCGCACGACTAATAGGTATTACTTTTTTCTCTATCACTAAAGTGTTGTCTTGTATATCCTTGATTTTATCTAAGTTGACGATAAAAGATCTATGTACTTTTAGGAATCTTGGATGCTTAAGCCTAGCATCTATACTCTTAAGTGTTCCATAGATAATATGATTTCCTGTATTCTCTGTATTCAATTTTACATAATCCCCCACATTCTCAAAATACAGAATATCCAAAAATGGAATTCTTATATACCGTCCATCTGTCTTTATGTAAATTTCGTTCTTTGCACTTTCATTTATAACAGCATCTAGTCTATTCTTATACTCTAGAACTTTTTCTAATGACTTCAGAAACCTGGGTTGGCTTACTGGTTTTTTGATAAAATCTGTTACATCGTATTCATAAGCTTCATATGCATATTCTATATTAGAAGTTGTAAAAACCACTTGGGGCATATATTGGATTTTATCTAATAATTCCAATCCCGATAGTCCAGGCATTTCTATATCTAGAAATATGAGATCTACCTTTTCTTTTTCTAGCAAAGTCAAAGCATCTTCTGCATTTTCCGAGATTCCTACTATCTCTAAAAATTCAGATTTAGAACATAATCTTTCCATAGCTTTTCTAGCCATCAGTTCATCATCTACAATTAAGGTCTTTAGAATCATCCTTTAGTTTTAATAAATCTATTCAGCGCTGCAAGTTCCTCTTTGACTAATTTCATCCCACTATCCACCTCACTGAAAAACTGCCTTATCGAAGTATTAAGTTTTTCGAGTTCCTCACCTGAAGCAAATTTTTCTATACGCTCTAAATCTATACTCAGTTCTCCTAAACCTACCATCTTGAAGGTAGGTTTAATTTTATGGGCAATACTTTTGACTTGACTGTAATCTTTATCATTATATTTCTGCCTCAGCCTATCTAACTCATCAAAATTAATCTCTAAAAAAGTGTCAAACATTTCAGCTGCATACTCATAATCATCTTCATAAGTTTCTAGCAGAAAATCTACTTCTAGTTTAGGATTGTATCGATATTCGGCAGTCACTGAGCATCCTAGTTCATCACTTTCAGCATCTATTTCTTTTCTGTCTATATACTTATCGATCATATCCGACAGCTGATTAGGATTAAAAGGCTTAGCCAGAAAATCTGTCATTCCTGTTTCTAGAGCTTCAGCTTTTTTTGATAAAAGCGTAGAAGCAGTAAGAGCTATGATCGAAATTTCTGAAGCTCCGTTCTCATATTCCCTTATATATGTAGTCGCTTCATAACCATCCATAATCGGCATCTGTAAATCCATAAAAATCATGGAATAGTGATTCGCTTTAAACTTTTTATAGGCTTCCCATCCATTATTCGCAACATCATATTTCAGCTCCCATTTCTCAAACAACTTTTTTATATACTTTAAGTTCATAAGATTATCTTCTACAATTAGCACGGGCTGAAGAATATCTCTGTAAATAGATTTTTTTATAGGATTTACAAGCTCTTGCTCTATTTTCTTATCTGTCAAGCCTAGTTCTAAGGTGAAGAAAAACTTAGAACCCTTTCCTTTTTCACTCAACAATTGTATTTTACCTCCTAGTATATCTATAATTTTCTTTGTAATTGAAAGCCCTAAACCAGTACCTCCATATGTCTCCTTTATTTTATTATCAGCTTGTCTAAATTGGTCAAAAATTAGATGTTGATATTTCTGATCTATGCCTATTCCTGTATCTTCTATTTCGAAATAAATATTAATTTTTTCAGACGTTCTACTCTGTTCTAGTAACCGGACATAGATATATCCCTCATGTGTAAATTTTTCCGCATTACCTATTAGATTGAGTAAGATTTGATTTATCATTAGTTCATCTCCAACAAGAATCTCCTTAATACTTTTATCTATCTCTGCAACTATAGTGACTGGTTTTGCATCTATTTTTACTTCAATGGTTTTCACAAGAGAACTTATCAATGAACGAATATTGAACTCTCTGTTATGAACCTCCAGCTTTCCAGAATCTATTTTTGAAATATCTAGAATATCTGCAATAAGAGATTGTAATATATTTGCTGAACTAAGCAAAATATCTAATTGCTCCCTCTGCTCATTATTTAACTCCGTATCTCCGAGCAGATGAGACATTCCTACAATTGCGTTAAGAGGTGTTCTTATCTCGTGGCTCATATTTGCCAGAAATGACTTCTCTGCTTGTTGAGCTTTTTCTGCCTTTTTTTTAGCGTTCTCCAGATCTTTTTGCAATTCTTTTTGGTAACTTATTTCTCTAGCTACTGCTGCAAAATATTTTTTACCATCTACCCCTTTCAGAGATTGCACGTTTTGACCTATCCAGACCTTCTCCCCATTTTTTTTCATAGCTAAAAACTCAAAATATGATTTAGCCTCTCCGCTTTCCCTTAATTTATAATAATGTGTCGCAACCTGTTCATGATGATCAGGTTCTACAAAAAGTAGAAAAGGCTTGCCTACGACCTCCTCCCAGCTAAAGCCCATAGTTTTTAGACCTGTCTCATTTACATAAGTGAAAAATCCATTATAATCTATATTAAATATAAAGTCCGATGCTTTTTCTACAAGAATCTCATATTTTTCTTTACTTGCTCTTAATGCCTCAGTCCTATTTTTAACTTGTTTTTCTAGACTTGCATTTAATTCCTTTAACTTTTCATTAGTATGATATAACTCTAACGCTTTACTTTCTAGAATAGACTCCGCCTGCTTCCTAGCCGCGATAGATCTTTCTAATCTCTTCTTAATAATATCTACTTCAGACATTTTTATTTTTTAGTCAGAGTAAATAAAACTTGTTTCCCTTTTTCGTCTATGTTCTCACGTTCTATTGCTATTGTCTCTCCATAATGTTCTATCGTTTTCTGCATCAGGCCCAAAGCAAAATCAGACATGCTTCGCTCAGAAATATACTTCATCTTTAAGATATTCTCATCTATTCTTTCCGTCTCAAAACTGGGTAACTGAGCATCAGGATATAATTTTCTCACTTCCACGTGTATGTGATCTTCTATAGATTCTAAAAAATCGAAACTATTATCCACTACACTAAAAAAGGATGGGTAATTCTTTATAAATGTATTAAACAAATATTTTCCAAAAGCATTTAATAAATCGGGTATTGGAATATTAGATTTCTTATGTAAATATCCTAGCAAATCTACCATTTCTGAATGCTCGTAAGTGCCTATAGAAGTATAAATTCCTTTACTATCTAGATCAGTATTTTCTATCATGTCATCTACCATAGAATACCCAAACTCCTGCTCCACCATCTCGAAAAACTCTGTAAATACAATTCCTTTCATAATGTTCTAGATTAATTTTAATAAAGATCACAATCCTATAATTTCATACAAAATAGCCAAATTAAATTATAATTATAACAATAAAAAAACTGTTGATTTTAGAAAAAGAATCTATGTAATATATATTACAAAAATCCGCAATGCCTTACTATTGTGAAAAAGAGCTGCTCATCATAATATTATTCCATCCCTAAAATAAGAACAATAACACTGTGGCTTTTCTAAAACTTTGTCCAGCCTCATCATCTTTAATTGTTTCTGAGATAATCAGTAATTCTTGTACCACTAGATCGGTAGGAAAAATTTCTAATAACTTGAAAATAGATTTTTACCAGATATAAATAGGAGTAGGCTTCTAATAGTTATCTTCTAACGGCTCGCACAACGCACACACTTAGAACTCTCTGGCATAAATAATAATCTACCTTCCTGAATATCATTTTTACAGGAAGCACATTTTCCAAAAGATGGATCATCCAGATTTTTGAGGGCTATCTTAAGTTTGTTCAGTTTGCTTTTCGTATTTCTGAGCGTAACCTCCATAACGCTTTTATTGTTGATAGCATCCATTCTAGATATACGTCCTAGAGAATTTTCTGGCTTGACTGGTTGGGTCATATCTTCTACGCTCTTAAGATCTGATTCATATTGATTGATTAGTTTTTTGATCTTTTTTTTCAGTACCGTTTTATCCATTATTCGTAATTTCAACAGGCGTTTCTACAATATATAAAGAATTTAAACGTCAAAATAGTCATATTCTTTCACTCTTAGCTAGCGTAGGTGAGTCAAATGAACTGGACATTCCTGGATTATCGGGACAATAAATATGAGATCGGCCTCTATCACGGAGAACGCTCAGGTAATGTATTGCTCTACTGCAATGAGAGTATAGTCGTGCTAGATTTTGGTGTTCTAGATACAAAAAATTATAGTTTTTATATAGGAGATGAGCTAGCAGAGCTAACAATAGAAAAGGAATATCGACAGTTCAGTTATAAGCTCATCCAAGATGTGGAAACACTTACACCGCTTAATCTTGCTAGAATCCAACAAGAGAAAAGATATATCCTGTACACTTTTCTTTTATTTCTCTCATTAGTCGTAATAATTGCATTAATCTCCTACATTCTAATAACTTTGTAATCTAAAAATCTAGACCATTGGATAACCTAACCAGACATATAGAGAGCCTGATCTTTACGACTAGTGACACGATTTCTTTCGAAGAAATAAAAGCTGCGCTAGAAGGTGTATTTGATCAAATTATACAGAAAAAAGCGATAGAAAAAGCCTTAGATAGTCTCGTAGATAGATACAAAGAAGAACATTACGCCATAGAGATAGTTAATATCTCAGGGGGATATAGGTTTATGACAAAAGCCGCCTACCATAATACTGTAGGACAACATTTAAAGATCCTAAGTAAGAAAAAACTATCTAAAGCAGCTATAGAAACATTAGCTATCATCGCTTATAAACAGACCATTCCAAAGAGTGAAATAGAAGCGGTAAGAGGGGTCAATTGTGATTACTCTGTTCAGAAATTACTAGAACACGAGTTGATAGAGATTACAGGAAGAAGCGATGGACCGGGAAGACCACTTCTATATGCCACCTCAGAGAAGTTTATGGACCATTTCGGATTGTCAGATCTTAAGGATCTGCCTCAGCTTAAGGAACTAGAGCAAGAAAATTCTATAGGGGGAGAACAAGCCCCTGGAGAAAACAATAATGCAGAAGAAACTGTTTCTATCGATAATATAGATCGCATAAACAAAGAATTAAACTCTGTAAAGGATACTAACAATGTAACTAGTCCTACTGAAGAATACACTGGTTCCGAGAATGAAACTATTTCCCTAGATGATACGGAGATAATAGAAGGACCTGATACAACGGAAAATGAAACAGAACTAGTGGAAGAAATACCTAAGCTAGAAACGGAAGCATATACAGAAGAAATGATCACAGATATAGAAGAGTATGAGGTGAATAAGGAACTATCTGAAGAAAAATATGCTGAAATAGAAGTAGAATATGAAGAAATTGACATAGAAAAAGATTCAGATAGAGCTCCTCTAATAGAAGATATAGAACAAAAAATAGATAATAATCAAGAAGAAGAATGAGTACATCAGAGAATATACTTGTAAACAGAGTTGCTAATAGTGGGTTAATTACCATCAATCTAGAAGATTATTATCCGCAAGAAACATTTTTGACCTTCGATGTCAAAGATTTTCTGTTTAAAGAGCTGATACTCAAAGAAAAAGATTTTAGAGCAGCTCTAAAAGAACACAACTGGTCCCAGTACGAAAACAATGTATTACTTCTCTACTGTAGCGCGGATGCTATCATCCCTGTATGGGCTTACATGCTCGTATCTGCTTACGCAAGTCCTTATGCATCAGCTATCTACATGGGAAAAGAAGCCTCTTATGTGGAACAGCATTATTATAAAGTTATCGCAGAAATGGATTTTTCCAGTTATGAAGGTAAGAGAATCGTTGTAAAGGGATGCAGTACTAAACCTGTACCTCCGAGTGCCTACATGGCTATAACTAAAGGCTTACAAGCTCATGCTCAGAGTATTATGTATGGAGAACCCTGCTCTACAGTTCCTATTTTTAAACGACCGAGGAAGTTAGTGAAATAAAAAAACCGTCTCGGCGAAAGAGACGGTCCACTAAGCTTTTAAAAAGAACAATGAATAAGTTTTTTATTAAAAAAACTCAATCTCACTTTGTATATAACAAATTGTATACCAATTATTTGTTATGCCCTAATACCTTTGAAAATACAAGGAAAGACACTACCTTTGCCCTGCTCAAAAAGGAGCCTTATATTTTATAGAAAAAATACAGAAAATTACAATGGCGTTAATAGGTAAAATAAGAAAGAACTTTTGGTTTCTATTACTCGTAATCGGGTTTGCACTTGCAGCCTTTATAGTAATGGACATGACATCAGCAGGAAATGCAGGTGGAGCGGGTGGAGCTAATCCAATATTAGGGAATGTAGCGGGTCAAAATATATCCTACACGGATTTCAGTGTAGCAGAATCTGTGCTCTTCCAGGGGTCAACTGCTAACTCATTTGCTACAAAGACTAATCTATGGAATTACTTCGTAGAGAAAGCTATCGTAGAGAAGGAAGCAGAGAAACTAGGAATAGGCGTTTCTAAATCCGAGCTTATAGATCTGCAGTTTGGTGCAAATAAGAGTCCCCTTATAAACCAGCAGCTCCAACAAGGTCAACTGACGGCTCAGCAGCTAAACGAGATTAAGACCGCTATAGAAACAGATAACCTTACAAATCCTCAGCTAAGACAGTACTGGGTAGAACAAGAAAAACAAATCGTCAAAACTCAACAACAGCAGAAACTTAGCAATTTAGCTACAAAGGCTACATTCACGCCTACTTGGATGGCTGAGCAGAGTTTTTTCGAAAGTAATAATAGAGCAGATGTTGCTTATGTCAAAATACCATTTGACATGATAACAGAATCTGTAGAAGTTTCAGACGCAGATCTATCTAGTTACATTAATGCTAACAAAGCAAAGTATACTATAGATGAAGAAACAAGAGTTGTAGAATATTATGCCTTCGATGTAAAAGCTACACCTGAAGACTCGATGAAAATAAGAGAATCGCTTCTGACAAAGAAAAGAGATTTTATCAATACGGATAACGACTCTACTTTTGTTATTAACAACAAAGGAGAGTTCAATAACATCTACTTCACAAGAGATCAGATTCCAGCAGTGGCGCAAGATGCTGTTGTAAATGCATCAGTAGGTGATGTAATAGGGCCTGTCCTGAGTAACGGAAGTTATCTACTTATGAAAAAAATTAATAGTAGAGTAGTAGCAGATACAGTAAGAGCTCAGCATATACTTAGAAGAGTTGCTCCAGGAGATGCTACCCAACTTAGAGAAGCTAGTGCCATGATAGACAGTTTAATGGATGTTGCCAGAAGAGGAACAGAAAGTTTTGATCAACTTGCTATAGAATTTTCTGATGACGGTTCTGCTTCTAAGGGCGGAGATTTAGGTCCTTTCACGCAAGGACAGATGGTGCCTGAATTTAATGAAGTAGCTTTTCTTACAGGAAAAGAAAGAGGCTTGTATAAAGTGACAACACAGTTCGGTGTACACCTTGTTAAGGTCAACAAGCAGATATTTAACAATAATGATCTTAAATATAAATTAGCTAGTATTATTACACCTATCATTCCTTCTTCAGAAACACAAGGAGCGGTATATGATGAAGTAATAGATCTAGTATCTAATAACAGGAGCTCTACTGAACTTTCTGAGAAACTAGCATCTAGATCTGATGTAAGTGCTGTAAGCACAGCTCCACTAAAAAGAAATGACTATATACTAGGAGCACTAGGTGCGGATAATTCTTCTAGACAAATTATTAAGTGGGCTTTCGATCCCTCTACTGAAATAGGAGACGTATCTCCTGAGGTATATCCTTACGCTGACAAAATCAATTTCTATGATAACAAGTATGTTATAGGTATGCTTAAGAGTATAAGTCCTGCAGGACCTATGGCAGTAGAAAATGCGAGAGATAGAATATATGACATCGTACTGAATCAGAAAAAAGGTGCAGTTGTAAAATCTAAAATAGCATCTAAGGACTTATCTAGTATTGCAGCCGAATACAACGTAGAGATAGATACTTCTATTAACTTAAACTTTGCATCAGCCTTTGCAGCAGGAATAGGAAACGAACCTAAAGTAGTCGCTGTAGCTAGCTTACTAGAAGAGAATCAGAAGTCAGAACCTATAGTCGGTCAAACTGGAGTATTCGTAGTAAAACCTATAGCAAAGAGAGAGGCAACTACACCTATCAATATACCGCAAATGCGTTCAACAGCACAGACAACCGCAAGAACTTCTATCGCAAGTAGACTGATGGAAGGTCTTAAGAAAGTTGTAAAAATAGAAGATAAGAGAGCAGACTTTTTCTAGCGTACTGTTTCTAAAGACAAATATAAAAAGCCACTCATCTGCAAATGAGTGGTTTTTTTTATAATTTGCTCTTACCTCCCTACGTTTAAACTTTTTTATACATTAATACTTAGATATAGTGAATTTTCGATCAGTTTTTTTGTCTTTTACAGTAATATGCCTTTTGGTTGCCTGCCAAAAAGAAAACAATCATAAAACTTATTTTGAAGATGGTACTCTAAGAGAAGTCATTGCAATGACGAGTGATTCGTTGAGGAATGGTCTATATATCCGTTACAATAATAAAGGAAATGTTATAGAAAAAGCTAGCTACCTTAATGATAAGCTTAATGGAGAACGATTGCTATATTTTACAGATACGGAACAAGTGGAGATAGAAGAACATTATGTAGATGATGCTTTTCATGGCGTTTATAAGACCTACTACCCTTCTGGAAAACTAGAGTTAGAATTTATGTATGAAAATAATGTACTAACCGGCATATCAAAAAAATATTACGAAAATGGAAATATACAAGAAGTAATCAACTTTGTTGGAAACGAAGAAAATGGGACTTTTACGGAATACCATGACAACGGAAAACCTGAGTGGAAGGGAACCTACAAGAATGGAGAAAATGAAGTCGGTTTGCTAGAGAACTTTGATGAAAATGGTGTCCTTATAAAAAAAATGAAGTGTACACCTAGTCCAATTGATTCCTCCTCAGTTTGTCGTACGATATGGACCTTAGAAAAAGGCGATATCGAATTAGAAAAACTCTTTGATACAAGCGAATGATAAGAAATATACTCTTTTGCCTACTCGTCTCTTCTAATTTTTGTTTCAGTCAGATCGGCGGGTTATATAGTTTTGAGTTTCTACGATTACCTGCTTCAGCAAGAGCAACAGCTCTGGGTGGAAGTCTTACCGCAGTCAGAGATGGAGACATCTCACTTGCCTGGCATAACCCAGCGATTCTAGATTCTCTTACGCACAGAAAAGTAAACTTCAACCACAATTTTCATTTTTCTGGAATAGCTAATGGATTAGTTTCCTATGGACACAACATTGCATCTCTAGGTATCGACGCTCAGGTAGGTGTGCAATATGTCAATTATGGAGACTTCCTACTCACAGATGAAATAGGTACCATCAATGGTGAATTTTCAGGACAAGAAATAGCTATAGGTATAGGAGCTTCTAAGCAACTTAATGAAAGAATAAGAGGAGGCGTAAATCTTAAGTATATAAGTTCTGCATTGGAATCATATAGTGCAAGTGGTATCTTAGTAGATCTAGGCTTTATATATCACAAGCCTAATTCTAATGGAAGCTGGGCAGCAACATTTAAGAACGTAGGTACCCAACTCTCGGGCTATACAGGTGAGAAAAAACCCTTGGCATTCGATCTACAATTATCTTATTCTGCTAAACTTAAGCATCTCCCATTCAGATACTCCATCACTGGACAGCGACTAGACCGATGGAATATCCGATATGACGACCCAGATAGAACAAATAACACAGATATATTTGGTGAAACGACAGAGGATAGTGATTTTTCTAAAAGTGTCGATAATTTTTTTAGACACTTCGTCATAAGTGGTGAGTTCTTACTGGCCCGTAATGAGGCATTAAGATTTCGCTTCGGATACAACCACCTACTCAGAAAAGAATTACAGGTAAGTTCATTTAGATCACTTGGTGGATTTTCCCTAGGCTTCGGACTGAAGTTAAAAAAGTTTTCTCTAGATTACGGTGTTGGATACCATCACTTGGCCGGCGCAACGAACCATATAGGCTTCAGTCTTAACATGGCGGCGTTTTCTAAGAAAGTGTAAATAAAACGCTTATTAAGATGTATAACTCCGCAAACACTTTAGTGCCTATTCTGAAAAAATACCAAAGTAATTTTGCGCCTATCTCAGATATTCCGCTTACCGATGATTATCTGTATGTCATGGATCTTACGGAAAATAACGCTAGCTTATCTCAGGAAATTATCAGGCATTCTAATAAGCTAGAAAGCTACATAGAGGCTAGGCTACTCATAGAAAGGAAAAGTATTGCAGTAGGCGGCTACTTAGAAAAAAGAGTACTGTATCAGCGCAGTCCTCTATTCGATACAGTTGCATCCGAACATCGTAATATCCATCTAGGTATCGATTTATGGACCTTAGCCGGAACAACCGTTCAAGCTCCTCTGTCTGGAAAAATAATTGGTCTAAAGGATAATAATAATTTTGCAGACTATGGGCCTACTATCATTTTAGAGCATAACTTAGACGATGTTAAGTTCTATAGTCTTTATGGACACTTGTCCAGAAAGTCATTACAAGATAAACGCATTGGTGACCGTATAGGAAAAGGAAAAGCGTTTTGTACAATAGGTAATTACCCCGAGAATGGGGACTGGTCTCCTCATCTTCATTTTCAGCTGATGACAGATATGCTGGGTCATGAGCACGATTTTCCAGGCACATGTTCTGCAAAAGATAAAACCTATTATGCTATGATCTGCCCTGATCCTAATCTGATACTTGGATTAGCGTGCTTGAAGTAATTACTTGTTTATGTGAAAAAGACGAAACGCCATACAACTTATCCTCTTCATTATAAGTTATCTTACCAAGCTTCTACAATATGCTCCGAAAGTTAAATTTACTTTTTCTCATTACTTTTATTTGCTCCTCTGCTCTATTAGCTAAGCATAAGGTTAACCACTTTTTTATAGAAATGGAATCCCCTACTGCGAAGCTTAGATTTGGATATGTAGAAAAAGATGGAGAGCGTTACGTGCAAAAATATTATCTCAATAAGAACGGTTCTGATATTGGGTGGAGGGAATTTGAAAAAATTTTTACAAAAAAATATAAGAAAACCAAACGTAAGAAAAATGATCTACTTTTTTATACACACGGATTCCAAGCACATAAGGTTTCTTATCAAGAGGTAATCAATGAGCAGATGCACCAGCATCTATATGAACTGAAAGACAACTCTTATAAAACAACTGTCTCCCTTGTATGGCATAGCAATATTAACTATAAAGCGATGAGAGGTAAAACCATAGATATGGGAAAACGATTTGCAGGAATTGTAAATGTACTTATAGACGCTAGTAAGGAAAAGAAGTCAAAAAGGAAAATTAGTTTTCTAAACCACTCTATGGGAAATAGAATATTCGAAGGTATTTTTCTTGGGCTCCGTTCTCTAAGAAAAACGAATACGCCTTATGTTTCTAATGTTATTTTCGCAGCACCTGATATCGAATCTAATACTTTCGACGAAGGAGGAACGCTAGAACATATAGATAGATTCTGTAAACAGGCAACCGTCTACCGACACAAAAGAGATCTGACACTAAGCATGTCTAAATTAATCAATATTAGAGACAGGCTGGGACTAGATGGCATTACTAATATGGAAAGCGTTCCTAGTAATGTATATCTCATAGATGTATCTTCGGCAAAAGAAACCGAGGACAAACCAGACAAAATTTCAAGACATAGATACTTTACCGGAAGCCCAATTGTTAGACAGGACATATTTAATATACTGAATCCTAAAAAAGCCAAATCTTATCCTAAGCGGACCGTCCTAGATCATGCAAGGAAATTTTCTATCGAGGATGTAGATGACCTATCGACTAAATCCAAAAAAAGGTATAAACGTAAATAAACTACACCTCCAAGGTATTAAATGTCTCATATCATATTGATGACTCAGGAGTTCTATATCATCTCACGATTACATTAATTTGTATGATTGTCCTCACACCACAAGAGCATTAATTATTATAAAAAAACAAGCTAACAGACAACTATTGACATAACAAATGAGTTTTAAATAAAATTGTACACTTATGTCTCGTATTATACTATTCATACTAATCATCCTTATTGCAGACATTAGTATGATATCAGCACAACAAGAAGTCAAACATTTTTTCATAGAAATGAAATCTGTAGCGGATACGCTAAGGTTTGGTGTCATAGAAAAAGAAGATGGAGATTATGTCAATAAGTATTTTGAAACGGAAGGAACCAACAAAGATATCAGTTGGGATGAATTCAAAATTCTTTTTACCAAATGGTATCATCAGATGGATGAAACGGGTGACAACCTATTATTTTACACACATGGTTTTCTAGCGCATAAACATCATTATCAGACCATGATCAATAATTATATGCACAAGCATGTTTACGAAAAAGAGGATAATGCCTATAGATCTATTGTTTCCTTAGTCTGGTATAGTACGATGGATTATAAGGCATCAAGGACAACTACGATAGAAATGGGTGATAGGTTTGCAGGGCTAATCAACGAACTCTTAGACATAACAGAAAAGCATCAAGAAAATAGACAGGTTAGTTTTTTAAGTCATTCTATGGGTAACCGACTCTTTGAAGGTGTATACATCGGCCTTAACAAAATAGTGGCTGCTAAAGAGCCTTATATAGAAAATGTCATTTTCGCTGCTCCCGATATAGAAGTCAATACTTTCAATACAGAAGGAACACTGGAAAATATAGATAAATTTTGTAATAGGGCCATTGTTTACAGAAGTAACAGGGATTTCACCCTAGGTATGTCAAAATTTATCAACAAACAAGATAGACTTGGTCTAGATGGAATTAAAGACATGGACGAAACGCCTGATAATGTTTTTCTGATAGATGTATCTATGCTAGAAGCATCTGATGATAAGCCTGATAAGTTTACTCGACATAGATACTTTACGGGTAGTCCTGCAGTTAGACAGGACATGTTTAATATTCTCAATCCTGAGTTCGCAAGTGCTTATCCAGAAAGAGAAGAATTACAGCACTCGAGACGGTTAGTGATTCGCGATCTAGAAACAGAAGTAAAGGATAAGTCTGATCAAGTGGAAGTTCTTACTCCAGCTAAGAATAACAATAACAACAAATAGAAATCTGTATGATGATCTATGTAGGTTGCTATTATAGGATACTAATCTGATTAACAATAAAGAAAGCCGACCCTATACTATTACTTGATTCCTAAGCTTTGTATACTATTTGTCAAAAGCATGTAGTACTTCTATAATAGAGGTGACCTACCTAAGTTCCACCGTCTTAAAAGTACAATTGCGAAAGCAGTACAGCCTTAACACCTTACTGTTTTTCTAACACCCTTTAATTTTGACACCTTTGTTTTATTGAGAATGAAACACCCTTTTTGAGAATTGAAACACCCTTTTAGTTCGAGAATTGACACCCTTTAGTTTGAGAATTAACACCCTTATGATGCGCTTGTCTTGGAATACATCAATTCCGTAATAGATCATCATTATTACATTTTTAGCATTACCAGCGGATTGACTTTTGTCTTCCGCTTTTTTTTTACATGGAAAAAATTCCACGGGATACAAGTCAACTTGTTCTATGAATAACATGGTAATAAGTTTATTCAATCTGTAAATACTAATGTTTTACATGCATAAGTATAAATTAGAAAATATCCTAAAAGGATAAAAAAGCCATTTATCAGGCTTAAAATGACGTTCGTCGAGATTCTGCTTGGACAATCGTTTATTTTCAAGCACTAGTCTTACAAATTTGCAGTGCATTGGGTTTTACCCCGATATTACAATCATATCATTCAACTAAAAACAAAAATATATAATATGAAAAATACTGCATCAGTCAAAACTTGGGATCATTACGGACGATTAAGCTTTCTTATAATAGTGTGGATAGGTGTAACATATACAACTTGCTTAAGTATGATGCTCCTTTAAAAAAACTATAGAATGTATCTACGTTTTATAATACCACGTACCGCTGTGCTGCGGTACGTAGTAAGTTCTAGGAATTATTCACAATGTTACAAGCCAAAAAACGCACAGATAGCCTAGCTATAACGAGTATACTTAATGAAGAATAGTACTATAAATTAGTGATAATTATGAACGTAACTTTATAAGGATATCATTATAAAACAATTCGATCAAATACCCCTCTCCTCACCAAGCGTAATATTCTATTCTAGCTCAGACGAGAATAATTTAATCCGCTACACCTTTATAACTATCCCCCTCTTGTAAAGCACTGAAGAAAATATCCAAACCAAAAATCCAAAACTTACTGCAAATATCAATGAACCAGCAAACGAACCAAAAACATTTTGAAAGACAGAACCATATAACCAGGCATATAGATTCTTATCTCCTATCGTTATCATGAAGAATATTTTGACAAATAAAACTGAAAGTATGTAGGAGAATAAAGGATTCAATCCAAAGACCCTGAAAAATCCAGTCCAAGATTTCCATTCTTTGACGTCAATAAGCCACAATAATAAACCTATAAAAGTCATAGCTAATCCTCCTGTGAACAATACATACGAGCTAGACCATATAGGTTTGTTAATTGGGAAGCCTGCATAATGCCAGATAAGAGCAACAGTAATACTAGCCAATCCTAATAGTACAAGGTGACGTATATTATCCGTGAGTGTATTATCCGATAGTAAAATATTACCTGAGGAATAGCCCAACAATGCTGTTCCGATAGAAGGAAACGAACTCAACAATCCTTCCGGATCGAAAGACATACCATAGCCTCCATACATATGATTTTTTCCTACTAAGAATAAGTCTATTTTCCTGACTAGATTATGTTCTAAACTTAATGGATCAGGACCACCGTAAAGTACTAAGATTAAATAATAAGCAATCAAAATAATCACTAATACAAAGGGGATAAATTTTCTTCTGAAGAATATTATAAGTAGACCTGCTCCTCCATAGCCCAAGGCAATACGTTGTAGAACTCCAAATATTCTAAGATCTCCAATAGACTTATTATAAAACGGAAACCAATTCAACAATAAGCCGATTATAAAAATCATAAGCGTTCTCTTCATCACTTTTGCAATCCACGCTCCTCTTGCAGCCTCAGAATATTTCTTAAAAGAATAACTCATGGCAACTCCGACGATAAATAAAAAGAAAGGAAAAACTAGATCTGTAGGCGTACATCCATCCCAGGGGGCATGTCTAAGGGGCGCATAAACATAAGACCATGATCCTGGAGTATTGACAATGATCATTAAAAAAATGGTCATACCTCGGAATACATCTAAGGCAAGAAGTCGATTGGATTGGATCATTTGTTTCAGGTTTTTCTATCCTAAATTAAGAAACAAAAGGAAGTTCACATCATGTAGAACAATAAATGTAAATAGACGTTCTACCTAAAAGCCGATTGAAAAAACATACTATATTATATGTTCTTGCCCTAATCCAAGCGATCAATATAGTGGACTCTATGATCATTATGCCCCTAGGGGATATATTCATAGAACTCTATTCTATTAACTCCTCTCAGTATAGCCTTCTTGTTTCAGCATACGCCATAGCAGCAGCTTGCTCTAGTATTTGTGCTATGTTGTACTTAGATTTTTTCGACAGAAAAAATGCTATCCTATTAGCGTTTACTGGCTTTTCTGTTGGTACGCTCTTATGTGCATTTGCAAATTCGTATCTTCAGCTACTAGGATTACGATTTTTCACAGGTCTGTTCGGAGGAGTCTTAGGCGCTATAATCCTGTCTATTGTAGCAGATCTTTATCCTTTTAAGGAAAGAGGTAAGGCCATGGGAATAGTCATGGCTGCATTTTCTGCAGCCTCTGCTGTTGGAGTTCCTTTTGGTTTATATTTAGCAGATATTGCAGACTGGCGTTATCCATTTTTTATACTAGGTGGTGTAGGAATTTTACTTAGTATCCTGATCTATTCCTATTTCCCTAACCTAAAAGGACACTTAGATAGTATAGATCAAGAAAGAAAGCCAATCGATACAGTATTGCTTCTGGTAAGGGATAGTAATCAGATCAATGCACTTGTTACTGGTATGATGCTAGTACTTGGTCACTTTCTTATCATACCTTTCATCACTCCATATATGATCAGAAATGTAGGTCTAGAGCAAGAACAAATAAAATTCGTTTTTCTTGTTGGAGGTATAGCCACTATTTTTACTGCTCCTTTTATAGGTAGGATGACAGACAAGTATGGAGTTATGAGGGTACTCATAACACTTATGGCATTATCTATTTTTCCCGTCATAGGTATAACACATTTAGGAGAAAACCCTATATGGATAGCACTGATTGCTACGACTGCTTTTTTCGTTTTAGGGAGCGGAAGATTTATCCCTCCTAATACAATAATAAGTGCTGCTGCCACCCCTCAGAATAGAGGAAGTTTTATGAGTATGAAGTCAGCACTCCAGCAGTTAGCTATAGCGCTATCCTCTGCGATAGCAGGTTACATCGTCTATTTTGATAGTACAGGTAGAATTATAAATTATAACTATGTAGGTTATATCAGTATCCTCATTTGTATCTTTGCAGTATTTCTAACTAAACGTATAAACGTTGCAGAAGGAAATTAAAAATGAAAAACTTCTTACATATATTTAATGGAGACTGCACCGCAGATCTTGCAAAAGGAGCTGGAATCCAAGGCACCTATTTTGTATGGAGAGAACTCTTATGTCAAGGTTCATGTGCTTATGAGATTCGTTCAGATAGATTTATCGAAACTAGAATCCGCTATTTTGTACAAGAAAATTATGCAAGTCCCAGTAAATATAAAAATGCTTTCTCCTCACAGTTTGCACTTCTCGACAATAGTTACGACGAGATAGTGCTATGGTTCGAACATGATCTTTTCTGCCAGATCAATATGCTTGGAGTATTAAGTCTATTACATCAAGAAAAAGTAAAAAGCCCATTATCTCTTATCTGCGTAGGTGACTCGCCTAGTCAAAAAAGACGTATAGGACTAGGAGAAATAATTGCTGATGAGTACGCTAACCTACTAGAAGCTAGAGTACCTCTAAATTCTGATAAATTGCAATTTGCAGACAGCGCATGGAAGTATTATTGCGAGGACATGATCCGCTTTGATACGATAGAACATATACCAGATGTATTTCCATATCTAGCAGATACGATAAGAAATAATAGATTAAGATTCCCCATACTAGGAAGTAATTTTTCTGTCTTAGAAACAAATATACTGAGATGGATCGAAACAGAAGATCACACAAAAAAGACGCTCATTGCCTTCATGCTAAGACAGTACAATGATCTAGGATATGGTGATCTGCAATACAGTAAACTTATTGAATCTCTATCTCAACTGTTCATTGAAAATGATGACAAAAATCTTATTCTAAATACGCTAGGAAAAGGAAGTATTTCTAAGACCTATAATACGGCACTCCAGCAGCTTAGCAAAGAAAAATCTAATCCCACCTGGGCAAAATATGCCTACGATATCGATAATGAAAAACTTACTATTGTAGGACTATCTCCAGAAACGGAATACTAGCATAATCAGTTGTCATACTCTAAAGAATATAAATTCAACTAATCATCTTCTAATTATTATGAAAAATGCTTAAGCATGACGATTTCTTTCTTATTGAGAAATCTAGACCATCCCCTAGGTAGATCTTTTTTAGTCAAGCCTGCGAAGTATACACGATCCAGTCTTTCTACCTCATAGCCTAGCGCTTCGAAAATTCTACGGACTATTCTGTTCTTTCCCATATGAATTTCTATCCCTACTTCCTTCTTAGACTTATCTTTTACAAAGTCTAGTCCATCCACCTTGGCTATTCCGTCTTCTAGCGTAAGCCCTTTGAGAATTTTTTCCATGTCTTTTTCTTTCAGGGTTCGGTTCAGCGTTACATGATATATTTTCTTTGCTTTATGGCTGGGATGTGTAAGTTTCTTGGCTAGGTCACCATCATCTGTAAGTAATAATAAGCCTGTCGTATTTCTATCGAGTCTTCCTACGGGAAAAAGTCTAGTATCTACTTTCTGCTGGACCATATCCCATACCGTCTTTCTACCTTTCTCATCTGACATGGTAGTGATTACATCACGCGGTTTGTTGAGTAAGAGGTAGGTACGTTTAACCTTAGGCTTTACAACTTTACCCTGGAATTTTACCTTATCTTTTTCTGTAACTAAGATAGCTGGGTTTCGTTCCTCTACCCCATTGACTTTTACTGCACCTTCTTTCACTAGATCTCCAGCCCTTCTTCTGGAACAGATTCCAGAATGAGCTATATATTTGTTAAGCCGCATCGGGAAAAGACTATTTCTTGGTTCTGGTTTTTTATTCATGGGTACTCTTGTCTAAGGATATATAAACTAGAAACTTATATCTAGGTCTTCATCTTGGTTCATTCTAGATGGCTTCGTAATAAAGCTATTTCCACTCAAGTCAAAAGGATCAGCAGATCTATTTATATCACTGAAACCTGTATCCTCAGCATCGACAAATTTGACATAATCTTTTAAGAATCTTAGGTGGACACTTCCTAACGAACCGTTTCTGTGCTTAGAGATGATAATCTCTGCCTCATCTGGAGGTGCTGTAGATAAGTCATCATCTTCCATCCCATAATAATCAGGTCTATAGATGAAGGTTACGATATCTGCATCCTGCTCTATCGCTCCTGATTCTCTAAGATCCGATAGCTGAGGACGCTTATCCCCTCCCCTCGTTTCCACCGCTCTACTCAGCTGAGATAAGGCGATTACGGGTACGCTCATTTCCTTGGCCAGTCCTTTCAGTGCTCTAGAGATAGAACTTATCTCTTGTTCCCTGTTGAACTTATTCTTACCGGGCGGTCCTGACATCAGCTGTAAGTAATCTATGATGATAAGCTGTATGTCGTGATTCTGCTTTAGTCTTCGACATTTTGCTCTAAGTTCAAATATATTGATCGCAGGCGTATCGTCTATGTAAATCGGCTGTGAGGAAAGTTTCTCCACAGCGGCATGTAACTTAGGCCAGTCTTCATCTTCTAGTTTACCACTTCTCATCGCCTGACCATTGATCATGGCCTCCATAGAAATAAGACGTTGTACAAGCTGCGTGTTTGCCATCTCCAGTGAGAATATAGCTACAGGTAGATTGTGCTCCGCAGCATTCTTGGCTAGTGATAAGGTAAAGGCTGTCTTTCCCATACCCGGTCTCGCCGCAATAATAATTAGATCCGATTGCTGCCATCCACTGGTCATCTTATCCAGTTCTTTGAAACCCGTTGTTACACCGGTAAGTCCTTCCTCTTTGGCAGATATCTCTTCTATGTGCTTCTGTACTTTTGCTGCAACCGCACTTACTTTCTCGAATCCCGTATTCAGGTTCTTATCTGTTATATTATATAGACTTTGCTCCGCCTCATCTAGCAAACTCAGCACATCCTTAGTATCTTCGAATGCATCTTTAATCGTGTTAGAGGAAGTTCTAATCAGCTCTCTTTGTATATATTTCTGTACGATGATCCTCGCATGAAATTCTATATTGGCTGCCGATGCTACCTTATTCGTTAGGTCCATGAGATAGTTTACACCTCCCGCCTTATCTAGATTACCACTTTTCTTCAGCGCCTCATGAACGGTAAGAATATCTATAGGTTGCATTCGCTCAAAAAGGTTCAGCATTTCCTCAAATATCACGCTGTGCGGTGTATAGTAAAAACTTTCCGCTCTTAGAAAATCTACTACTGCTGGTAGCGCTTCTTTATCCAACATTACCGCACCGAGTACAGCTTCCTCTAGGTTCCTCGCTTGAGGCTGTATTCTTCCAAAAGATAGATCTACCGCTTGCTCGTCATCTCTTACAGGCTTAAGATAGCCTTTGTCATTCTTCCTTATATTTTCTAAATCTGCCATGTGATACGGAATGCATTTTTAATGAATAGGTTTACAAATCTAAAAATTTAAAAAAGTAGCTGGCATAATCTTGATGCCCTCTATTTTTTACCGTGTTAGTAGAGCACCGCTCTTTGTGGATAACTTTTAGCAGAATGCTGTTTTGTGAAAAACATCATATAGACAAAATTACGAATATGTTACTACTAAGTCAATAAAGACCGTGATTATTAAAATCTATTTCGCTTACCCTCAGTTTATAAGCAGAAAAACTTACTGTTCTCAAGGCTATAAGTCCTCTTAGATCTAAACAGTTGGATGACTGTTCTCCTTAGCATGGTCTGTGGAAATCTTTCACATATATAATTTCCTTTAATATGATGATGGGACTAGGACTTATACCAATTATAATTCTATCCTAACCATAAGAAAAAATTATGCTAAGTAGATTAATTGCAAGCAATTGAGATTCTTATATCTATATATTTTAAGAATCCCTAAAATAAAACATCCTATTTTGTAGCGAATTAGTAGTTAGCCTTGTATAAAGGGTATATGATTGCAATCATGATATATTCATTTACAAAAAAGAAGATCTAATTATGAAAAATATAATATATATACTATTTCTCTTTCTAGCAATCGGGTGCGGTAAAGATGATGAGGTAACAAGTTCAAAACTCCTAACTAACGAGACTATATCTGGAACAGTTTCTTACGATAACGGTGATCCATGTTGCACCGAAATTACTGTTTCTATAATAAAACGTGCTATTATTGATACTGTCAATGATACATTAGCCACAGTAGAGATAGGTCCAGACGGAGCCTATCTATTCGACAATATACTTCCTGGTCAGGCTGACTTATACATTACAGTTAACATAGATACACACATAGTTTCAGCAACAGATGAGACGCCAGATGGTGATCCTATTGAAGGATTTTTGGGTCTATGGATCGGTGTCTTCTTAGAAGAAGATGAAAATGATGATGGCAACAACTTTGTCCTGGGTACATCTGCTTGTGAGAGCTCATTAATACTAGGAACTGTATATTCTGTTATAGACCAGGATACTACAGAACTACCCGAAGAGATTATTATCAATTTATATAATACAGATGCTAACGGAAATCTACTAGATCTAGAAGATTCTAGAAATACAACTGGATCTTTTTCTTTCACTGTAGCCAATGGATTTAACGGTACGCTCGATATAGATTTTGGGAGCACATCTCTGATGCCTTTTGCTCTCTCAGTAAAAGATGAATCCCCGGATGATGACCCTACTTTTGGTTTAGAGATCACACACTTACCCGTTGTCCTTGACTCTTGCGAAACTGATGCGGATAATAACATCTATCTGTTTTTCGATGTCAATCAAACTTCTATTAGCGGGACTGTATTACTTGACATAAATGAAGATGGAATAGGAGATGAAGCTATAGATAATCAACGTATAGAACTATATGAAAGAAATTCAGATAACGTTCCTATGATGCCATTGATAGATGCCATCAATTCAGACGCAGCAGGAAAATTTGAGTTCTACGATATTCCAGAAGGTGAGTATGTATTATATTTTATCGGAAACGGACAGTATAATGTTGTCCAAAGTTATGATGAGGACCAAGAATCTGGCGAACCAAACAATGACAATCCACTGTTCATATCTGTCGATATTATAGATAGTGAAATTTCAGATGATAATAATTTGTTTTTACTAAACCTAGACACAGGATGTAATGCTATGCCTACGATCATGCCCTATCCAGCCTTATGTGATACCTCCATAGTATGTTCTTATGATGAACTACCCATATTTGTTATAGATGAGATGGGCGTGCAGATTACCACAGTAGGCGGAATATACCAGTTAGAATGGACAGATCTAGTAACGGGTCAATCCACGGTTGGAGACTGGACTTATCAGACTACTAATCACCCTATAGAATTAAGTATAAGCTATCCAGATGGGTGTGATTATACTATAACTTACCTAAGAGATTGCGACCAAGATCTTAATGGTACTTTCTCTATGCTTACCATGACGACAGGTTTTGGTCCCACTTACGAATATGAGATAGAAGAGGTTCAATGGACATTTTTTCCCTCTTCAGGAAAAGTTGCTATAACACATAATATTGTCAACACAGCTAATAATCCCAGTTTACTTCCTTCAGGGATATACGTTTATACCTTGATAGAAACTACAGATGGTCTAAATCTTACCATGCAGAAATTAAGTTCAGGTATTACTTTTGATGTAGGACTTGTTAAATTCCAAAATGGACAATTACTTCTGGATGACGACATTGCAGCAGATGGTATTGGTAGATTCTTTGAAAAGAACTAGAAATAAAACTTAGGATAACTTTAGAGTAAATACTTGTACTTGAGCAAAATAGATCATAGAGAACTAAAAGCTATACTAGATGGATGCAAGCAATTGCAGCCCTTATGGCAAAGGCGTCTCTATGATCTACTTTTTGATCCTATCTTGATGACTATTTCTCAGTTCCAGATTACGAGCACGGAAGGTGAAGATATCATGCAAGAAACTTTCATCCGCATATTCCAAAATTTAGAAACTTACAATTCTACAAAGTCGGAAATTACAACCTGGGCTTGCACGATCGCTAAACGGCTTACGATCAATTATTGTAATTCAAAATACAAACGTAACCTCAGCCACTATATCGAAGATCTAGAAAATCATCACATTAGTTCCACATCCGAAATAATAGATTTTGATTGGGAGCATATAAAGAGAGCTCTAGTAAATATTCCTGAGAAGTATCGAAAGGTATTTGAATTATCCATCTATAAGGGTATGAAGCACAAGGCCATCGGAGAACAATTAGGTATAACAGAAAGCTCCTCTAGGGTATACCTATCTAGAGTAATCGAGCTCATTAAGAAAGATTTTAAAAGCATAGCGTCATGAAAAATAAACTAAAGATAAACAAAGAAGGCCTATGGGGTAAGATCGTGCAAGATGAGCGCATGCCTAAGAAGGATCAAAAAAAATCTGTAGTAAAAAAATATTGGCTGGGCCTATTTATCCTTACATGCCTATGCTCTACAGCTGGATACTTATTACTAGAGAGAAAAGAATCTCTTGTGGAAAAAGTAACTTATGAATTAGAACAGAACGATCGTAAGTTTACCGAACAAACTACTAAAGAATTACCTGTCAAGAATAAAAAGAAAAATACAAATTTGATCAGTGATAGCGAGTCTACAGATCAAAAATCTCCTACATCGTATCAGCAGTCAAAATCTCCAACTAAGCATGGTGTCAATCGCGATTCATCATCAGAGAACAATGATGTTTCTAAATCCCTTTCTAAGGAATCTCATACACCAAAAATTATTATTAACAATTCTTCTGCATCACCAGTTAGTATTCCGTATAATACCACAGAAAATAATTCGCAAGAAGTAGCGACTAAGCCCGCTGACGAAAATATATTACAAGGGAAACCATCTAATCCAATCGAATATATTTCTGGAGTATCTGACTATATTTTACGCAATAGTAATAATCAGAAACTAAAAAATAAAGCGACCTCACTTACTAGTCGAGAAACCTTAACCGACTACACGGAATTACTAACTACAAGTGAACTTTCGCCTGATAATTATATGGATAAAAAATATCCTAAAATAAAAAACCCAACAGACCGATTAGACAATTCAGATCAAGCCTACACGAGAGACAAACTAGAAAGATTAGCCTTTCTTCCAGGTAGAAAACCAACTATAGGTAATCAGGATCTACATCCTACAGTCCGAAAACCTATATTCGCTAATCCTACAAAAACTAAAAAAATAAACCTCTTCTTTTCCTTTGCCTATGGTTCCGGAATTAGAACATCTTTTGATAGCCTAGGAAGAGACCTAGGAGATAATAACCCTTACGAGGAAAGAGTGGATTCCTATCAGTTTGAATTAGGCGTCAGCAGAACATACGGTTCTTGGAGTGGTAGAATTGGTATAGGAGCTGATATCACCGAGGGACGAGGAGTCTGGGTAGAAGTAGATACCCTATACACAGAATTCTCATTGAGAAATTCCTATGAGCGTCTCGAAAATACTACAGATCACATCGTCTATCAGCGATACGGAAATCTGTACCTTAGTTCTGGTATCGACTACCAGTTACGCCACAAAGCATGGTCTATTGTCCCCCGATTAGGTCTTAAATACAATCTCTTCGATTTGACAAATGGTAATATAATAGAAAACGATGCCTTTCAGAAAACAGACATTAAAAACCTAGGCAAAAAACAGAAAATTGTATACAGCTTTGCTTTAGAATTACAAAGAGAAATAAGCCAACATCTAAGTCTTGTTCTAGGTGCTAAATATGAAACCAATGTCACCTATAATGTATCTTCTCAACTAAAACAATCTATAAGGCCACTCTATCTATCTGTAGGAGGACAGTATCGTTTCTAAATATTTCTAGGTACCACACACCTTTTTACGATTCACATTTACAAAAAAAAGAGGTGCCTTAGTAAGACATCCTCTTTAAAAATTTCTCATTACGACTAGAAATACTAATCCTTTTTCCTTCCGATACTATTCATTCTATCGATAACTTTCTGCACCACTTTCTTCTGAGATTCTATCTCATAACGCAAATCGTCTTGCTCCGTTAAGTTCTTTTCTATATTATCTTCCGCTTCCCTGATTTTTTTCTCTGCCTTATCTATATCATTCGTATAATCCTTGTGCTTATCCTCTAATTTTGATAAATTTTTCGTTAGTTTTTTTAGCGCTTTTTCCTGATCTTCTACCTCATCAGAAACAACAGACTTAGCTACAAGATTCTGATAATCTTCTAGAAAGCTATAGATTCTTTCTGACTCTTCTGGATAGTCCTCCGAGTTAATGTAACCACTGCCGTCATCAAAGAAAAAATGCGTAACCGTTTGGTTTTTATTTTCTTCATATTTGATAAAAACCTTGAGCGCATCGAAAGAAGAGATAAATTTTATATTCGCCTCTTCCATGTAGTACTCTTTGTCTTTTTTCTCATGTTTCACCTTTCCGTAATCCTTAGCATAATCTTTCCAAACCTTTTCTATACGCTTCCGATCGGCCCCATCATGAGCCATGGAATAAGCGTTAAACTCGCCGAGACTCATTATAATTTTGCCCTCTGTAATTTGTCCATTTAGCGTTATTGTAAAACATGCTGCCAGTAGTATAATTAGTAATTTTTGCATAATCTTTTATTTAGTTACCATAGAATAACAGTCCTCCTTATAGAAAAACCATCAGATATAAGACAAAATAGGAATAATACTGTCACATAACAAACGATTAAGGTTATGTTAAATCTTTTTATTAGAATATTTATTTTTAGTAAACGCATATTATTTGGGTGTTACCCCTCCATCTAGGCTCTAAATGCCAGGCGCGGGGTCATGCTATTCAGGACTCCACGTTCGTTCCGATCCCACATATATGCCTTCGTTACACTCGTCCCATAAGCGTGATGACTACGTCTCCTTACTATCATTAACACAAGAGGGTAAGGATAATATTATATTCAGCGTTATTTGTAAAAAGCATAGTATATTCTTAAGCAACGAGATACGGATTTTAAGATCATTCTTTAGGTGGCGAATTTTTTCTGCTTAACATATTCAGTATTGGTTTTCTTCCAACAAGTAGTAGCATAAGTAAAATTACGAATGGCCATAGACTCACTAATCCTATAAAAAAACTTAGAAAACTTTGGACACCATTATTGAACGCATGAGCAAGTCTTATACCAAATTTAGGTTTTTTAGATATTTCAGCAGTTAATAATTCCGAAATTTCGAGATTCAATGTCGAATATTTCACCTTATCGTCTAAGAACTTTAATCTACCTTTTTTACTATTGATTTCTTCTTCTATTCTTCTGATTTTTTCTTGAACTTCAAGGATCTCTTTTATAGTTTTTGCCTTCGTTAGAATTTCTTTGTACTGATTAAGATAAGCGTTATTATTCTCTAGCCGTAAGTTCAGGTCTACATATTCTTCTGTTACATCTTTTGCTCTTATGTTCTTTGATTTCATCTCGCCGATTCCTTTTTCTATTATATATATTAAGGAATCAAAATTCGTATTTGGAATTCTTAGTTGGAGTGCGTATGAGATTCTATTGCCATAAGCATTGTATTGTTCATTTTCGTAGTAACCGTCATATCTTTTTAAGATTTCATCCACTTTGTTTTTCGCAACTTCTAGTTTGGTAACTTCAAAATTCATTGATCCATTCTTTATAATTTTACTACCTTTCTCTAATGAGAATTCTGATGGTGCTAGCGGCTCTGCTGTTCTTGGAGCCTCCATCTCAATTTCTTCTTCTAAGGCTAATGCATTGTCAGGTGTATGATACTTACCCATTTCCAAGTTTGATTCAGATGAATCATGGTCGCAACCCAAAAGTGTTAGGCAAGCTAATATTATAAACATTTTTGTATTCAGCATTTCTTTTTGCCTCTAAGATGCTATTTTAATAATTCTTGGTGTTTTTAGATCATTATGACATCTATAAGGTCTTATACCAATTCTAGTTTAGAATGACGGTAATTATTTATTTTGTTCTTCATGTTTCTTCGTTAAAAAGCCTCGCC
>ENA-ORXR01000069-ORXR01000069.1-marine-metagenome-genome-assembly--contig:-NODE-69-length-153791-cov-5.876940_pt1 | contig 153791 bp, 134 predicted proteins | sample MGYA00237866_ERZ511479 | MGnify/ENA metagenome assembly ERZ511479 | reverse complement strand
GCGCCGCTGACACCGCTGGCGATGTAGATCTCCGGGGCAATGCGCTGACCGGTCTGACCAACCTGGTCGGCGTGGTTGCGCCAGCCGAGGTTCGTCACGGCACGCGAACAACCAACAGCACCGCTGAGTTCGTTGGCGAGTTCTTCGATGATGCCGAAGCCCTCAGCCGAACCAACACCGCGGCCACCAGAGCACACAACCGGTGCGGTTGCCAGGGTCACACCAGCGGCAAGAACCTGACGATCTTTGATCATGGTGGCACCCACGGAAGCATCGAGTTCAACGTCGAACGGGGTGACAGAAACTTCAACAGCTGCGTCAGCCGGCGTGGCGACGGTTGAGTGGAAACCGAACGTGATCAGCTTCGTCTCGGCGTCCAGTGTTGCGGCCTCCAACAGAGAGCCACCCCACTGAATGCGATCCATGGACCACGTGTCGCCAACAGAGTCGATGCTGAGGCAGTTCGCCACGAACGGAAGATCCATCCGCGCTGCGACCATGGCCATCACTTCATTGCCTCGGTCGGTGCCCACAGACATCACGGCATCCGCGGCGAGAGCGCCGGCGATCTGCACAACAACATCGGCCCAGGCGTCCGGTCCGTAGTCAACGAGAAGGTCGTTCGTGACAGCGAAGACATCGGATGCGCCATAGGCACCCAGCGTCTCGATCATGCCCGATGCGTCGTTGCCGATGACAAGCGCCACCATGGCGGCACCCATCTGGTCGGCCAGTCCGCGGCCAATGGTCAGCGCCTCGAGAGCGCCTTCGGGGAGTTCGCCCCGGTCATGTTCAAGTACACACAGGAGCGTCATCAGATGAGTCCGATCTCTTCAAGAATGTCCACAACAGCAGGAGCGGCCTCGGGGCCTTCGCCCAGAATGACCGTGGTCGACGCAACCTCAGGGGCACGGTGCAACTTCACCAGACCCTGACCGCCAACAGGACCGTCCGAAGACATCTCCATGATCTCAGCCTTCTTCGATGCCAAGCGGCCACGCATGGTCGGGTACCGCGGAAGATTGATGCCTTCCTTGATGCCCAGCACTGCGGGGCGGGGCAGGTGATACACCTCGACGCCAACGTCGACGGCACGCATGGCCACGACAGTGTCGCCTTCAAGCTCCACCTTTTTGACGCCGTTGATGATCGGGCGACCCAGCGCGTACGCAGCGCGGATACCAACCTGGAAGCCGCCGCTGTCAGCGGACTCGTTGCCGAACATGATCAGATCAAACTGTCCGTCTTCGGCTTCAAGCTCGTTGATGGCTGACGTGATGGCCGCAGCGGTGCGCTGCGGGTCAACAGCGGCGCCGTCCGTGGGAATGAGCACAGCCTTGTGCGCGCCGACTGACGCCGCGTAGCGGAGCTGCTCAACGGACTCAGCCGGACCCATGGTGAGGACGGTGACTTCGCCCTCTTCACGCTCGGCGATCTGCACGGCTTCTTCCAGCGCACACTCTTCGTGCGGGCTGGTGGTGAAACCAAGGTTGTTCGTATCGACAGCCAGGCCGTCTTCCGTCACGTTGATCTTGGAACCCGGCGCGCACACCCGCTTCACACAAACAAGAATTCGCATGACTATGACTTCATCCGGGCGTCGGTTGGGTCGAACACGGGCGTGGAACCGGCGGAGGCAACCTTCACGGGGTACAGCTCGTTCTGGTACATGACCTGCAGGTCCTTGCCCTCAACAGCGTGCTCCGGGGGGAGGTACGCCATGAGCAGGAACTTGCCGACAGACGGGCCATCAGCTGCGGTGGTCACACGGCTCACTCGGCCGTGCGAATCCAAGATGCGCTCACCGTCGAGCGTGAGGATCGGCTCGTTGCCACCCATCGGGAAGCGTGCGTAGCCAGCGGCGCACGTCTGGTCTTCCATGGTGAGCGTGCACATGATGGCAGCAGGGCCATCTTCGCGTGCCTTCACGTAGGCAGCCTTGCCCTTGAAGTCTGCGTTCTTGACCTTCGGGCGGGCGAGCCCAGCTTCAACAACCGTGTACTCGGATTCGAGCTCGGAGCCCATCAGGCGGTAGCCCTTCTCCACACGACCGGTGCCGCCGTACACGCCGATGCCAACGGGGCGGATGTCGAACTCTTCGCCTGCTTCACGCAGTGCGTCCCACACCTTGGGTGCTTCGTCCCATGGGCAGTAGATCTCCCAGCCGTTCTCGCCCACGTAGGAGATGCGCAGCATGTGCACGTCCACGCCGCCGACGGTGGCCTGCATGACCGAGCCGTAGGGGAAGTCTTCGATGTCCAGAGCCTGGTCGGTGATCTTGGCCACGGTTGCTTTGGCGTTGGGGCCCCAGCAGCCAATGGTGCTCCACTCTTCGGTGACGTTCTTGAACGTGACCGACCCGTCCTTGGGCATCTCGTTGGTGAACCACCATTCGTCACGGCCACCGTCGAAGGCGCCGGTGACAACCATGTAGCGATCTTTGGCCACCCGCATCATGGTGAGGTCCGAGTGGAAGCCACCATCGTCGTTGAGCAGCGGGGTGTAGATGGACTTGCCAACTTTGACCTTGCACTGGTTGACCGCCATGTACTGCAGGAAGTCGGCGGCGCCGGGGCCGGAGATGTCGTAGATCTGGAAGGCGGTGAGGTCCACCATGCCCACGCTTTCGCGCATGGCCAGGTGCTCACCGCTGATGATGGGGGACCACCAGCGGGCATCCCATTCGTGGGTGCGGCCTTCAAGGTTGTACCGCTCCACGAGGTCTTCGTTGGAGTTGTACCACTGCGGACGTTCCCAGCCGCGGGCGTCGTAGAACTCGGCGCCCAACTCTTCCTGGCGGGAGTAGTACGGGCTCTTTTTCTCGCCGCGCTGTGACACCCACTGCTCACGCGGGTGGACGATGCCGTAGGTCTTGATGAAGTGCTCGTCGCAGCGGGCGTTGATGTGATCCCAGGTGCGCTCCCACGGGTAGAGGCGGGCGATGTCGGAGCTTTCCGGATCGCACATGCGGGGGTAGCCGTAGGTCATCCACTCGGCGACCAACTGGGCAATACCCGGGCCCTCCTTCACCCAGACCGCAGCGGCGGAAAACATGTTGTCCACTTCCTGCATCGGGCCAAGCACAGGCATGGCGTCCGGCGTGAGAGAGAGGAGGCCGTTGATGGCGTAGGTGATCTCGGCGTCACCGAGCATGTCCATCAGTTCAATGGCCTGTTCCATCTGCGGATCGAAGTCGTCCTGGGTCAGCGGAAGCTCGGTGGGCGTCAAAGCGGTTTCGCCGATGGCCGGGATGTCGTCGGGGTGCATGAGGATGGCACGGTGACCGTAGGAACCAACCTCCATGGAACCGGCGGCCTGACGCTCGTAACAGAACGTGTCCATGTCCCGGATGATTGGGTAGGCCAGCTCCTTGTTGGACTCGACCAGGATGTCGATGGGACCAACGTCGGCCATCTGGTGCACGGCCGGGGTGAGGGGAATGGTGGCGCCGGCCATCTCAGCAATGCGGGGGCTCCACACGCCACAGGCCACGACCACGTAGTCGCAGGCGATGGTGCCCTTGTCAGTGACCACACCGGTGATCTTGGGCTTGCCGCCTTCGCCGGGCTCGGTGAGGATGTCCCGGACCTCAGTGTTGGCGAAGACCTGACAGCCCTTGTCCTGGGCTTTCTTGCGCATGATCGTTCCCATTTCCAGGGAGTCCACCACCGAGACGGTGGGGGTGTAGAAGCCGCCCAGAATGATGTCTTCGTTGATGAACGGAACCATCTCTTTGATCTGGGCCGGGGACAGCATCTCGGACTCAACGCCCCAGCACTTGGATGACGTCATGCGGCGCTTGAGTTCTTCCATGCGCTCTTCGGTCCGGGCAACTTCGATACCGCCGCAGGTGTTGTTCATGCCGGCTTCTTCGTACTGGCGCTGGCTCTCCCAGGTGAGGAAGGCCATTTCCTTGTTGTGGTCCACGGGGAAGATGAAGTTGGAGGCGTGGCCGGTGGAGCCGCCGGGGTTGGGCAGCGGACCTTTGTCCAGCAGGACCATGTCGGTCCAGCCCATCTGGGCCAGGTGGCCGACCAGGCAGTTGCCGACGATGCCGGCGCCGATGACCACAACGTTGGCCTTGGTTGGAAAGTCTTCGCTCATTGGTGAGCCCCCGTAGTTCTTTTCGAGTCGGTGGTAGACGTGTGATATATCAGTCGTCTATCATCAAGCTTATGTGTTGGGGCAAAGCGCCCGCAACCCCTGATCTGATCATCGGCAGGTTCCGATCACACCATGACCACATCTCTGAGCCAGCAGGCATACGAGCAACTTCGAGCCCGCATCGTGCATCTGGACTTCGCGCCGGGTGACGTCCTGCGTGAGGACGAGCTGCAATCGGTGCTCGGCATCGGTCGGACGCCCATACGTGAAGCACTGCAGCGATTGGAACGGGAGCACTTCGTCACGGTGATTCCTCGGCGAGGCATGTTTGTGGCCGGCATCGATGTGTCCGAACTGTCCATGCTGTTCGAAACCCGAACCGTGCTGGAGCCCTATGCCGCGCGGCTGGCCGCGTTGCGCGGAACGCCGGCTATGTGGGAGCAGATGGAAGACACCCTGGCGGGGACTTCTGGAGCGGCGGACGGGAACGCATTGCTGGCCATCGACCGGGTGTGCCATGAGTTGATGTGGGAGGCCGCCGGCAACCGGTTCCTGATGGACACGTTGGACATGCTCTACGCGCAGAGCGATCGGCTGTGGCATCTCTACCTGGCCGATGTGGCCGAACCCGAGCATGCGGTCGAGGAGCACGTGGCGATCCTGGATGCCCTGCGCTCCGGCGACGGCGACCGGTCCGCTTCGCTGGTGGAGGCGCACGTGCAGGCCTTCGACGCCGAGATCCGCACCGCCGTCACCGCCCGCCTGGAGTCACCGCTGGCAGGTTAGCGATTCAGCTTGGGAAGCTGATGTGGTTGGCGCTGTAGGTTTCGCATGATGAGCGTTCATGCGGTTGTCATATGAGCACCGCTCTTGATCCAGTTGCCGCCGCAAAGCAGGTTTTCAGCGTACTAATTGACGTGGCTATCATCTTCAATCCTTGGGGCGCTGCAGCGACGCACTGGCCGGGTCGACCTGAGAGGTCTGAGTCGTCGGCATGCGGCCGATAGTGCGAAATCCACCTCCCTCGCCACCTACCGTTTCACCTCACATTCCACCTCCCATCCGCAAGAAATCCGTGGGAGGTGAGGTAGGTGACCTCCTCTTTCACCTCCAATTCGTGTCCCCAAGGCAGGTCACAGGACGAGTCGCCCGCAACTTGGATTCCACCGGTGCAATTCCAAGTTTCATCAGCGAAGGGTGCGCGACCGAAGGACCTGAGGTGCCATGGCGACGTGAAACTAAAGTATTCGTGTAGGATTACGGGATGAGTGGAGATCGGCAAGCGCTGCGTCAGGCGCTCTACCGGCTTGCTGCCGGCCAGGCCGGTTTCTTCACTGCCGCGCAGGCTCTCGACCTCGGCTACTCGTACCAGGCGCAGAAGTACCACGTCGACCACGGCAACTGGTCTCGAGTGGATCGAGGAATCTTTCGCATCCCCGAGTGGCCGTCGAGCGTGAACGACTCGCTCGTTCGGTGGGTCCTGTGGTCCAAGCACCGGGCAGTGGTGTCCCACGACTCTGCCGCCGCCGCTCACGGGCTCGGTGTACTGAATCCGGCCAAGGTGCATCTGACCGTTCCGCCGGGGTTCCGGATGGACGATCCCGCTGTAGTGCTGCATCGGCGTGAGCTGCCCGACTCCGACGTGACGGTGATTGAGGGTGCCGCGATCACAACCGTCGTTCGCAGCGTTCTCGATGTGATCGAGAGTCAGTTCGATGAGGAGCTCATCGCAAGCGTCGTTGACGACGCAGTGGGCACCGGAGCGGTCGGTGTGCGCCAACTCGAACGCCGCCTCGACGAACTCGACGATGATGCGCGAGCTCGGGGCGAGCGAGTGCTGGCCAAGGTCTCGGCGTGAGGTACGCCGACGCCGAGGCGTTCCGGGCGGCACTCGAAACTCGGCTTCGTCAGGCTGCGACCGGAGATCAAGATCTTGCCCGGCGACGCCGGACGGTCGCCTTCGATCGCTTTCTCGCTCGACTCGCTGACAGCCAGGATGATGCCTGGATTCTGAAGGGTGGTGCTGCTCTGGAGTTCCGCATGCCGGACCGGGCACGCGCCACCCGGGACATCGATCTCGCTTTCACGGACTCAGTCGATCCGGCGGACCAGCTCCTCGATGATCTCGAATCGGACCCGTTCGGCGATCACTTCTCGTTCCGGGTTACGAGGCGCCGGGAGCTGTCTGAGGCACCGGATCGGGGCGTCGTCACCCGACTGTCCATCGATGCGCTGCTCGGTGGCCGCGTCTTCGAACGGTTCGTTGTCGATCTCGTGAGCACGGATGGCACATCCATTGAGCGACCTGAGCGGGTCGAGCTGGGGCGGGCGTTCGCTTTCGCTGATCTGCCGATCGTCGAACTCGCCGTGCTCGATCTCCGAACGCACTGGGCAGAGAAGCTGAGCGCATACCTGCGCCGGTACGAGGACCGGCCGAACACCCGAGTCAAGGACCTGGTCGACCTCGTTCTGCTCATCGAGCACGGACTACAGCCGGATGCTCGACTTCACGGGGCGGTGGTCAGCACCTTCAACCGACGAGAGCAACAACTCCCTGGCGAGCAGCTGCCCTCGATGGCGGAGGAGTGGGCGGAGCCGTTCACCAAGATGGCCGTCGAGCTGGCGCTCGGGGCGGCGAGCGCGTCAGATGCGCATTCACTCGTCGAGCGGTTCTGGCAGGAGACGGTGCGATTGGCTCAGCCGCCTCCGGACGAGAACGGGTGACCCTTCCTGGCGACGTGGCCGAACCCGAGCACGCGGTGGAGGAACACGTCGAGATCCTGGATGCGCTGCGCAGTGGCGACGGCGACCGGTCCGCTTCGCTGGTGGAAGCTCACGTGCAAGCGTTCGACGCGGAGATCCGCACCGCAGTCACCGCCAGGTTGGAGTCCCCGCTGGCGGGGTGAGGATCTCAGGTGAAGGCGACTCGTCCTCGTCGATCTCGCCAGCTGTCACAGCGACCATTGCTTGCTCGGCTCGTCGATCTCGGGTGTCCCTCTTGCCATGAGCCGCCGTTGAGGTTGCGACGGCTTCGGCCTTGTCTGCAAGATCATCGGGCAACCGATGTCAAGTTGATCCGCCGGGCTACGACGTGAGATCAGATGTCTTCAGAAATCCGGTGACCGGCGATGGTGCCGTTCTCGATCCCGACCAACCAACCATTTTCGGCTTCGACGACCAAGAGCGGTGACAGCTCCCCTTCCAGTTGCAGCGCATTGGCAAAGCTCACAGCGTCACCGTTGACGCGGCAGGGCGCGAAGAGCGGGCGGAAACTGAAGACAAGTTCCTTGCGTCGACCGTTGTAGGTAACGGTGATGTCCTCGAGGTCAGTAGCTGTGCAGAGTTCCAGGCGATCGTCCTGAGGCATCGGGGCTCCGCTGAACTGGTCGACGTGAAGGTTGACCCCAGGCCCATTGACCCGCACGGCTTCATCCGACAAGCGGAACGTGTACTCGCTGGTGGTCGTCCCGTTTGGAATCGGTTTGCGCCAGAGCTCGGATCCGGTGGAGATTTCAACGCCGGCAATCGACCGCAGGCGGATGTCCAATCCCTCATCGTCGGCCTTGAGGAACGCTTCGACTTCGCACAGGATCACGAGGTCGTTCCCGGTTGGCAAACAGATCAGATTCTCTGGTGCGACCCAGCCAACGTCACCCGACGACATGGCGTATCCAAACACCGCTCCGCTGGGCACGACGGCCCCCACGGCGAAGCTGCTCCGGTCTGCATCTGAGCCGAGGCCTTGTGCCACCCATCCCTCGTAAATCGCACTGTGCCATCCGCCATTGGCAGTCAAGCCGAAGTCTTCACCGGGAGCCACTTCTCCGAGCTTGATTCGCCAACGTTCGTCCGCGCCGAAGTTGCCCAGCCCGATCAGCGTCGCCTGCCTGCGGTCGGTCGTCCACTCGACCCACGGTCCCGGTACGACCAAGGCTCCCTCTCTGTCAGCTGCGACGATCCGGGTGTCGTGGAGGTCCGATGCGCTCAGAATTTCGCCGGTGCTGCCGTCGTAGCGGGTAAGCGTGCCAGTCGTTCTGTCGAGTGAGCAGACGTCATCACTGCATCTGTAAATGAGACCAGCGCCCCGCGACCTCCACAGCTCCTGTCCGGTCTTCGGATCGTGGGCCGCAACGAATGGACCATCGATGTCTCGTTCTGTAGCGATGAAGTTTGAGTCTTCTTCCACCAGGTTCACCCACCCAGCCATGCCGCCGAGTCGGTCCAACGGGTAGTGAGGCACGCGAAACAACTCGTCTCCGGTAGCCGCATCAACACCGACCACCACCAACCTGTTCGTCCCAGGTTCGATGGCCTCGTAGAGCACCGTGTCACCGCTGACGTTGAGACGCGACACCGGAGTCAGGAGTTGCGGGTTCTCCCAACTGTCGACAACCGGAGTTGGAGTTGGGGGAACGGCTGTCGGCGATGGTTGGGGGATCGAGTCTGCAGCTTCGGTCGGTTTGGCGGTTTCGATCGACGCCTCCGTTGGGGTGGGTGTTGCGACGGCCCCGCTGTCGGCCTCCGAAGATTGAGCACATCCGGTGATCGTCGCTACCGCGGCAACGGCGGCCAACACAACGAACAGAAGCGATGACCTTGTCTGAGCTGAACAGGTTTGGGAACCGGCGTACCGCATTTGTACTGATTGTCCCACCTTTCCCGCAATTAACTTTTAGTATATTTCGATGTTTTTCAAGAGTAACACAAGGGAAGCGCGCAACAAACTCGAGTATCAGCCGAGGTCGCCTTGCAAGGCATCCGTCGCCGGAAGTGCGGTGATGTGCTCGTCCAGGGCGAACCGGTGCCGGCCCGCGTGGACAACGTAGAGATGGTCGAGCTCCAGGTCGTCGATCGCAATCCGCATCGACTTCGTCGTTGACGGCCGGTCTTTCCGGACTGCCGGGAGCCGGTGAGCAGAACAACCGGCGCTCGCTCAAGGGCGGTCTGCACCTGCTTGCGGTCGCGCGCCCGATCGATAGCCATTGACGAAGAATGGCCGATTCACCGAATTTATCCGTGAAAATCCAAACTGAGAGTTTGAATTTTCGAGGAAAGAGGGATGTGGATGGTTGAAATTGGGTAGGCGTCAACGCTGGCGAGTCAGCAGTCAGGCAGATCGTCGAGGTTGTCGTCCTCGCCGCCTCCCGGCGCCGTGCGGAGGTAAAAGCCGTCCTCGACCTCCTCGCTTTCGACGACGGTCACAAGTGAACCGTTGACGTGGAATGCAGTCGCATCGGCGTCGATCCGATCACGTGCCGTCGCTTTGGTGACGAATCCCCAGCCTCCGCAAAGTCCAATGATGTCGCCATCCTCGTCCTTCGCTGTTGCTGTCACTTCCTTCGACAAGGAACAAGCACGGAGACGCTGATGATGGCCAGCCACTTGAGTGCACCGCCTCGCTTCTTCTCGACGTACACGATTTTGGCTTGCAGGATGCGCGGTACTTCCGGCCGGAGAATCAGAGATGGGAGGAGGGGGAGTGCGTTCAGTCACGGATGTCTCGCTTCGCTGGAGGGGTGGCGGAGTTCGCCGAATCGACTCTCGTAGTGCGTCGCCGTGACACATGCCGGCGGTGGGATCACCGCCGACCCTCATTGCGTCAGGAAGGTCAGCACCGGGTTGCTGGTCGCACCTTGGAGTTTTGCCAGCTTCGACCGGACTCGGCGGTCAATCTGCCGAACGTTTGCGGGACGAAGACCGAACTCTCGCCCGACCGTGTGAGCGGGTGACGGGTCACCGAGCGACTTCTGGGTCTGGTACTCGATGTGCACGTTGGCATTGCGTTCGGTGGTGAGACCTTCGACGACGGTGATCCATTCAGCGATGTCCGCTCGGTGGGCGGCAAGATCGCGAAACGTCACGTCCGCACAGACGGGTTGCCGATCGGCCGATCGCGGCCCGTGAAACTCCGAGATGAACTCGACCCGAGGATGACCCAACCAGCCGATGACCTCGGCCCGGATGGCGCGGTAGGCCCAGAGCCAGGGCACAGCTCCGTCGCAATCCCAGCTGGCGGCTCGGTCGTAGATGACCAGTCCAGCTGACAAGACGAGAAACTCAACGTCGGTTGGGCAACGGTTGGCATCCCGCCGGCCCACCGATCCCAGGATTGAGCGAACAGTTGCTGCCAGCTGGGGGCCAAATTCGTCGATGAACACGAACAGGGCCGCGGCGTCATTTTGCGCCATGGCGTCCATCAGCTCGCTCAACTCAGTGCCAGCGCATACTTCCGGTGTGATACCCATATTTGGTGACACTGACGGTGCCGCGTGACTTGAATGTGACCCGTCACACTTCCGCCGTACCGAGAGACCACGTGATGCGACAACTTCCCCGATGGATCACCCGCAATGTCGCGCTCGCCGTGTTGGTCGGCGGTGCGATCCTGATCCTGCTGTGGTTGCTGGCCTACGGAGAGCAGGCCGTTGAGTCGTATTGCAACGATGGCAGGTCCCACGATGTAGTTGGCAGTGGGGCCTGCACGCGGATGGAAGGTCTCGACCGTACGAAGGGCGACGACGGGTACCGGATGGTGGACACGTTCTTCGGCACTGAGCAGCTTCCCTGGGTCGGCATTACTCGGTGGCCGGCGCTGTTGCTTGGGTTCGCGGGTGTGGTATGGGGTCTGGTCGGGCTCGGCGCAACCACGCTGCATGCCTTTGGATTCGGATCGTCCGCTTCCAGCGAGACGCCGCCAGCCCCAGCGCCGCGGCCCATCGGTGAGCTCGGCCTGCTCGAAGGTGACAGCCAGGACCTGCGGGTGAAGATCATTGCGCACGACGACGGTTACATCGTGAACGTTGCATCGTCGTTCACTCAGGGAGACAACACGCTTCACGCGGACGCCCTGCCGGTCGACCGAGGACTGGCTGACCTGAACCAACTTCAGGCCAATACGAGCAAGCGTCGAATCGGGTCAAAGCGGGCAAAAGCAGTCGAGGCCTTCGGCGCCAGATTGTTCGACGCGATCTTTGATGGTCCGACGGAGCGGGCGTACCGGCAAAGCGTCAACTTCGTCCGGGAGCACAACGGCACACTTCGCATTTCGCTCGAGGTTGACGAGAAGTTTGCCGACCTCCCCTGGGAATACCTCTACGACGACCAGCGCGGGACGTTCCTTGCCCTCTCCCACGACACATCGTTGTCCCGACGGATCGAATCCATCGATGCGACTCGCTCCCACGACCCCATTGCCTGTCTCCGCGTGCTGGTAATGACTGCGTCACCGGCGCAGGTGAAACCGTTGGATGTGGCCGGTGAAAGAGGTCGCATAGAGGCCAATCTTGCTGCTGGCGTTGACCAGGGATCGGTCCGGTTGGACTTTGTGGAAGGCGGCAGTCTGGCTGCCTTGCAGGAAGCGCTCAAGAATGTGCAGCCCCACGTCTTTCACTTCGTCGGTCACGGGGCGTGGAGTGAGGAACACGACGACGGCGTTCTGTACTTCGAAGACGACATGGGGTTTCAGCAACCGGTCACCGGCCGCAAAGTCGGCGCACTCCTCAACCGTCCAGAGATGCGTCTGGCCATCTTCAACAGTTGCAATGCGGCGCGGCGCTCCAAGGATGATCGCTTTGCCGGAGTTTCCTCGAGTGTGGTTGCTCAAGGGGTGCCGGCGTCAATCGGTATGCAGTTCAGCTTCGATGACCAAACAGCGGCAACCTTCGGGGCCACCCTGCTGTCAGAACTGGCGGCCGGCGCCGCCGTCGATGTCGCCTTGACCGATGCCCGCATTGCGGTCCATGCCGTTCCCAATGACGTGGAGTGGGGCACGCCGGTACTGACCACACGCGTGGACCCGGACCTGATACTTCCGCGGAGTTAGTCGCTCACTGCATGGTCCACGGAAACGTGGGCCCGCTCCAGGACCGTCGGTGATCGCCACAGATCCCCGGGTGTGACCCACCGGCTGTCGACACCGAGTTCGCCCGGGGCCGGAGCGCTTCGGTGGGCCAATCCGCAGATGGCCGCGAGAACGACGCAGAGCATCTCGCTCCATTGCTGTTTGGTTGTGGTTCGCAGGAGGCCGACCATCTCACCCCGATCCACCCGTTCCTGCTCCAGATAGAGGTCAACCAGACGGACATCGTCATAGCCCCGAAGCTCGTCACCGGACATCTCGAAGAGCTCATCAATGAATGGGCTTCGCTCCGGCCAGGACATCGGTTCGGATCGCCACCGGGGGTGTTCGATCACGCACGGGCCACCGGCGCGGTCGTAGGCCACCTGCATGAAGGCCGAGCAGGTGAGCGACATCTCCCCATCGACATGCACCGGCATGTCCTTAGCGGCTTGCGCCGCGGCGGCGATGGCTGCGCGGACCTCATCAGGGTGGGCCGCCATCAGCCCCCGAGAGCCGGCGGCGATGACCCCGGCGAGGATGTAGTCGTCAAAGGGGTAGGACGTCTGTTCTCCGGTTCGCTCGCCTTGAAGCTTGGCCCTCATCCATTTATTGGCGTCGTCGATGCACTCGCGGGACAACTTGAGTCGGGCCGCTCCCCAGCTCTGGTACCGCTCGGTGGAAAAGAACACTCCGGGGTCGGTCAGCAAGAGCTTGTGGCCGCGCAGCTCCACAACCACCAGGTCGCTGTTCTGGTCGGTGGTCAGACTGCCGACGTGCATCCACGGTTCGTCTGCCGCGGCGCAGAGCTTGGCGAAGGGCCCCCCGATTCGTTGACCGAATACAAGGTCTCCATCCCGAAGGTCTGCGGGAGTCCACTGCTGGATCTCCGTCTCGTTCTCGATTGGGGGCCAGGTCGTCATGTATCTCCTCGGTCGTGGGACAGGACTGTGTACCGCAGTGCCGTGATACCGGAAGGTTTGTGAGGGCAGGTGATGTAGCTTCGGTTGCCGTGGTGCTCATCCGATGTCTTGGTGCAGTTTGTGTTGACCATGCGTCACCCGGCACCACCAGTCTCACCCATTCTCCGGGCCGCATTCTCAGTCTGCTTGCGGCTGCCGGCCCGGTTGGGATGACCAGCGAAGCGTGCGCCGAGGAGTTGTATTTCGATAGGGAGATACCGGACAAGTGGAACGGCTCGTTCCGCAAAGCGGTGCAGCGGCTACGCCGATCGGTTGACGTTCGACATGGCAACGGTCGCTACCGGATTGACGACCAGGACCAGCGAGTCGACCTGTGGCAGCTCCGTTGCGCTGACCAGCTCAATCTGGAAGTCATCGACGAGCGTGAACTACACCTGCTGTTGAAGGGCGACCCGTTTTCGGGGATTGAACTTTCGCCGCTCTTGAGCGATGTGATCGAGGAGGTTGCCTCGTGTCGCGTTCACGTTGTCCGGCGCATGGTTGCGGCCTCCCGCAGCGACTGGTCCCCGACAACGCTTCAGGTTCTTCGCACGCTGACTGCCCGACGGCACTACCAGGAGAGCCTGCTCGAACCGGTGGTGAGACTCCATGTTGATGGCGGGTACCGCGCCGAGGTGCTCCCCTTTGTCCGGATGGCCCGGGACTACAGCGACAGGGAGCTGGGTGTCCCGTTGGCCCCGACAATCACTGGCCTCGTTTCGTCCGGTTCCTTTGACGCTCCCGCCGTCGCGGAACCGGCTTCGATCGATGGGCGGGTGGTCGGAATGACCGTGCTGGGCACCTCCGGCTTCTCGGTGCTTCGAGGCGATCTCATGGATAGTGCAGCCTCGGCGATCGAAGGCAAGGGGGTGCAGCTGCACGGTGAGAGCGGTGCCGGCAAGACCGCGCTGTTGCAACAACTGGTCAACCGGTTGGTCTCGTCCGGCAACCACGTTCTCTGGTTGAACGGCGTTCGGGGTGGTTCGGCGGCCTTCGGTCCCTTCCTGGCCGTGGTTCCGCAGCTCGAAGCAGATCTGGCGCCGCTGCTGGAGGCAGGTCACGACGAGTTGATTCGCGCCCGATGCTGGTCCGCGGCGCGCCGGCGGCTAGCGGTGGAGTTTGCGGGTTTGCCGTTGGCGCTGGTGGTCGACGATGCCCAATGGTTGGACAGTCACTCTCGACAGCTCCTTCACTTCCTCGCTTCGAGTGAGGCCGACCCCCCGCTTCGCCTGCTGGTTGGTGGGCGACCGGCCGATGCGGCGGCCGGTTGGAAACTCCTCGCCGATGGACTTGAGCGGGTTGGCATTGCGAGCTTGAAGATCGGTGAGTTTTCCGAAGACGATCTGATGGAGTTGATTGGGGTCCATCATCGGCACGCCACATCGAAGCAGCGGAGGGATTTCGCCCGGGCGCTGGTGGACCGCAAGGCAGCCTTGCCGCTCATTGCTCACGAGCTGATTCAGTCGGCGGTGCCAGAGACGCTGGCGTTCGCCGAGCATCAGTCGACACTGTCGCACGCCCAGCTATGGGTGGACCGGGTCGACGACGCAACGAGCCGAGTTGGGGCCGTTGCCGCGGTGCTTGGCATTCGGTTTCGGGTTGCGGACGTTGCCGAGTTGACCGAGTTGTCGGTTGACCAGGTGGTGCAGGCTCTGGATGAGCTTCAGGAGGCGGAACTGCTCGTTGGGGAGCAACGGCCTGACGAGTTCAGCTTTCGCCATGTGCTCATTCATCGAGACTTCGAGGCAGCGCTGAGCGCCAGCGATCGACGCCAACTGCACATGGCGGCCGTTGCTCTGGCCGTCGGACCGAGTGCTGTCCACAAACGCGCCCACCATGTGCTGGAAGCTGGCGCGCTCATGAAGAACCACGAGGTGGTCGACGCCGTGCTCGCATCGGCGAGAGCGTTCGAAGCCGGTGGTTCGTATCGCGAAGCGGTTGCTGCGTTTGCCAAAGCGCGCGCGATATCGGATGACGAGATCCCGGTTCAGGATTTGCTCAAATACATCACGGCGATGGCCGGCGGCGGCGGCGACAGCTGGGAGGTCAGGTCGGCTGCTTTCGAGGTCGCGCACCGCGATGGCGACGCAGCACTCTGTCTGGAGGTCGCCCTGGCCGGAGTTCGACGGTCAGAGGACAGCATGGGAGACCAACGGCTCACGACCATGCTGGAACGTGTCGTCGTCGGCAACCTCTGCGAAGGCGACCGTGTCGTCCATGCATCGGCCCTGGCCAGGGAGCTTGGACTGCTGGGGTTCAACGAGCGGGCGCTAAAGACCAGCCGGGCCGCGGTTCGTTCGGCCACCACGGCAACCGGCCGACTCACGGCCTGGCTCGGCGGTTGGGCCGCATATCGAGCGGTGCCACCGGGGCAGTGGTCCTCGCCGCCCGCAGATCATCACGAGGTCACCGATCCAATACTGAGAATGAGGCTTGCCCTGGTCGAGAGTGCCCAGGCACTCGTCCGCGGAGATGATCCTGTGGCCCGGTCGGCACACCAGCGCGCGCAGGCCTACCAGCCCGTCTGTGCTGATCCGCTGCTTCGATGGCATGCCTCGCTGCCAACTGCACTCTTTGCGTTCGTTGATGGTGACTGGGAACGTCACATCGCCGCGGCAGATCAGGCGCTCATCGAAGCATCAAGCCACGGTGTGAATGCTGCGTTCAGCGCACGCGCGGCCCAGTCGTTCGTTCAGTTCTGGGTCGAAGGCCGGCACGTCGAACTCCTCCCACTCCTCGAGGCCGCCCCACCGGATCTACAAGACTCCATTCTCGCCCGGGCGGCTTTAGCGGCGACTCTGGCCGAATCGGCTGACCGTCAAACCGACGCAGTGCAGCTGATCGAGCAGATCGCTGAGCAGGCTGCACGGCGGAGATCACCCTTTTCGCATCCGGCAGCTGCGCTTCTGGCTTCGGTCCCTTCGGCGTTCTTGTCAGTCACCGTCCAAGCGCAACTTGCCAGAGTGCTCGAACCATTCGACGGGACCGCGATGACCGTCGGCGCGGGGATCTCCCACCTCGGGCCAGTCTCGTGGTCGCTGGCCAACCTCGCTTCCGATCTCCATCGGCGTGTTCGGTTGCTACGCCGGTCGGTGGATGAGGCCGATCGCTGGGCGCTCAAACTCTGGTCGGTTCGGTGCCGCGTCGATCTCGCCGCGGCAACAGGCGATGCCGCTCCGCGTGAAGAGGCGACACGTCTGGCTGCGGGCACTGCGTTGGTGAGTCTGCTCTCCAGGTGACCGTCGGTGTGTCACAGCTCGGTTCGACTGACAGATATCGCAGCTCTTTCTCGGCCGGTAACGGCCCATCTGATTTTTCATCACGCTGACAGTGACCAGGTTGACGGGTTTGTCCATCAGTTCGGGCATCTCTTTGCATCGCTTGGCCAGCGGGGTGTCACTGCGGGTGATGACTTTGTGTCGTCGCCGTCGGATGACGTGATCATTCGGTCGATTCGTGCTCGTTACCTGAGCGGAGTGTCCATCGCCATTGTGCTGCTCGGAAGCTCTACGTGGTCCCGACGATTCGTTGATTGGGAAATAGCGGCGGCGATCGGCGGTCCGGATGATGTCTCACTCGGGCTGATCGGTTGGGATCTCGGTTCCAGCGAGATCCGGCTTCCGCCACGTCTGGGTTTGACGCAGCCTCCGGTGGCTGCGGCGATGACCGACGATCACCCCGGGGCTGAGCAACGTCTCGTCGACGCCATCGAGCAGGTGCTGACTGATCCGAGTCCGCCAGCTGCGCGGCGCCCGCTCCAACGTATCGACCGTCGTTTGAGCCCCCGGGTGTCACGGCCGAGCGGTACGGGTGACATGAACATTTACGACATTGGTGAAATGCCCGGCGTCGGGAAGTACTGCTGCACTGGGGCACTCTGCACCTGGAGTGTCGTGCTCGACGATGACACAGACCGCCTGCCGCCGTGCGGGAAGTGTGGTGCTGGTCAGGACACGACCTACGAGGACTGTTGATGAATCGGAAACGGGTGGCGTGGGCCGCGTTCGGTTGCCTCGTTGTCGTAACCGCGGTAGCGAACCGCGCCGATCCTGTTGCTGCACCTCCCTCCGAGGTCAACCGGCGCTGTCGAGGCTGACTCCGGTTCCGGCGACAGCCACCCCGGTTCCGCCGACTGCGACTCCGCTTCCGCCGCCAACTTCGGTCCCACCCACCGCTGCGCCGGTGGCATCACCGGTCCGCGCCTACGCCAACTGCACCGAGGCTCGAGAGGCTGGCGCCGCACCCGTTCGCCGCGGCGAACCCGGATATGGAAGCCATCTGGACCGAGACGATGATGGCATTGGCTGTGAGTAGCACGGCGAGATCAGTTCAGACCGACGGGAGTCATCTCCCGCCAATGCGGTCGAATGTGGCGAGGTCAGCGAACCGTGGCCCGGCCACCAGACCTCGTTGAGTTGTCCACGGCTTGGGGCGTCGGCCCACGCGGGAACCTCGATTTGGGCATGAGAGAGTCCGGCCCGGTGTTGGTTGGCGTGGATCTTCCGGGGTAGTTGTTCCGAAGAGCCTTCTCATCAATCATGGGTGTGAGGTGTGACAGTTCCGGAGATTCCGGCCGGGGGGACGCACTCCCATCAGCTCGGGGAAGCTGAGACTCAGTCGAGTTTGCCTCGCAAGGCATCCGCAGCCGGAAGTGCGGTGATGTGCTCGTCCAAAGCGAACCGGTGCCGACCCGCGTGAACCACGTAGAGGTGATCCAACTCCAGGTCCTCGATCGCGATCCGCATTGACTTGGTGGTTGACGGCCGATCCGTGCGTTTGATTTCGAAGCCCAACACCTGTCGCTCGTGCTCGATCCGCAGGTCGAGTTCGGCGCCACCATGGGTACCCCAGAACGATGGGTCTCGTGCTCCAAGTTCACGGACGAGCGCTTCGATGATCATGCCCTCCCACGTTGCGCCGCTCTTGGGATGGCTGAGCAGCGCCGGTTGATCAGCAATGTTCAGCAACGCGTGAACCAGGCCTGCGTCTCGGATGTAGATCTTTGGGGATTTCACCTGCCGCTTTTTGACGTTGGCGAACCACGGCGTCAGCTGCTGAACCACAAGGGCATCGGTCAACGCATCCAGGTAGCGGCGGGTCATGGGTTGGGAGACGCCGAGCGCTGCTGCGAGTTCGGACCCATTCCAGGTCTGTCCGTTGTAGTGGGCGAGCATCGTCCAGAAGCGCCGCATCGTTGACGCAGGGAAGCCGAAACCAAGACCGGCCAGATCGCGCTCAAGAAACGTCGAGATGTAGTCGTCTCTCCATGCCAGTGAGCTGGCGTCGTTGGGAGCCAGAAAGGACTCGGGAAGTCCACCGCGCAACCACAGTCGGTCGATCGGACCGCTGGCCGGCGCCTCCAGATCGTCGACGTCCTCGAGTCGGAACCCCATGAGTTCACGCATCGTCACTCGGCCGGCGAGTGACTCTGCACTGAGGCCGACGAGGTCAGGTGACGCACTACCAAGGACCAAAAACCGACCAGGTCGCCGATCCTCATCCACCAGCACCCGGAGAGTGGGGAAGAGATCCGGCGAACGTTGGGCTTCATCGATCACGACCAGCCCGTCGAGGTCCGGCAGGCTCAGCGTTGGCTCGCCCAGTCGGGCCACATCGCGGGGGTCTTCAAGGTCGAACCGGAACTCACCGTTGGGCTGAATCTCGCGAGCCAACGTCGACTTTCCGGTCTGCCGGGGACCGGTCAGAAGAACAACCGGCGCTCGCTCAAGGGCGGTCTGCACCTGTTTGCGGTCGCGCGCCCGATCGATGGCCATTGGCGAAGAATAGCTGATTCACCGAATTTATCCGTGAAAATCCAAACTGAGAGTTTGAATGTTCAAGGAAAACGCTGCTGGCGGCCTAACAGTCGGTGGCCGGCGAAGACGGCGGCTACTGCAGAGTCACTTATTGTCCGGTGACCGGGATCACTTCTTCCCACGACAGCAGGGTGGGACGCCGTTTCGCTTCGCTGAACCGGGACCGCCTTCGACCTTTTCGCCACCAGTTTTTCTTCCATCGCCGTTGGACATTTCGAGCCGCTGGCGCGTGTATTGGACGTGGAAGTGGCAAAAGAGATCCGGCCGCCATCGGACGGGATGCGACAGTTGAGCATGGAGCGGCACGAGGTCGAGGCATTCGATACCTTCTTCGCCCGCGAGTTCGTGGCGTTGGTGAGCCTCGCTGAAGCAGTGTCCGGCGACCCCGGCGACGCCGAGGACCTGGCCGCCGAAGCGATGACCCGGGCTCACAAGGACTGGGCCCGAGTGTCGCAACTCGACAAGCCGGCGGCCTGGGTGCGGCGCGTCACGATCAACCTGGCGATTGGTCGACGGCGGCGTCGCAATCGTCAGCGCCGGATTCTTCGGTCGGTTCGCCCGGTGGTTGTTGGTCCGCCCGAACCGCATCATCCAGTCTGGGCTGCGGTCGCGCAGCTGCCACCCAAACAACGCGCGGCAGTGGCCTTGCACTACCTCGAAGACCTGCCGGTGGCCGAGATGGCCGAGGTGCTTGAGTGCGCCGTGTCGACGGCCACCAGCCACCTGTACGAAGGCCGCAAGAAGCTGGCGAAGCTGCTGGAGAACCGAGACTGGTCATGAACGACAACCCGGTGGATGAGATCGACGTGGTCGGCGACGACCCTCGGATCGAAGCGGCGTTTGCCGAACTCCGATCGCGTCGGGCCCAAACAACCGACCTGGACGCGGCCTATCGCTCGATCGCCGTGACTGCCAACGAGCGATCGGGGGGTGGTGGCCTTGGCATCGTGGCCGCGGCGGCCGGGTTGCTGCTGGTCGTGTTTCTGGGCGTTCGGCTATTCGGCGACAACACCCAGACCGTCGAGATCCCGGCTGCCGCTTCCAATCCAACGGTCCCCGCGGCGCCAACGGCGGTCCACACCGCCGTGCCGACCACAGTGCGCACCACCACAGTGCGCACCACCACAGTCCCCACCGTCGAACCCACAGTCCCCACCGTCGAACCGCCGGAACCGGACCTCGTCACCACCTCGCCCCTGAACGACCAGCACTACGAAACGCCGGAAGAAGCCATTGCCTCCGACTTTGCGGAGTCGTTCGGATACATCGGCGCCTGTCCCAATCCTGCGCCGCCCTTCGACGAGAGTCGATGGTGCAGCATGGACGTTGGCCTCCGGGATGACGGTCTTCTGCGGGACTTCCTCCTGATGCAGGTTGGCGATGAGATTGCCTGGGCTGGCGTTGCGCTCCGCGAGTACAACGATGGCTGGCACGTCGCCCGTTCGTTCTCGATTGGAACCAGTCAGTCAGATGCGGCCGGCAATCACTACGACCTCACGCAGGGTCCGCTGCCGACATCGTTGTACCTCAACATTCTTGACCACTTCGCTGCCTTTCCGGAGCTCTTCCCGCTGGTCGAAGGGTGGTGCCACGCCATGGCCGACGAAACCGGCGAGCTCTATGCGGCGGGGCGCTGCCTTCGACCTGACAAGTCGGCGTACCCAACCGAGGGTGGTCAGTTCTTCGTCGAGTTGACGCACGAAGATGGGACCGAGGCGACCGTGGCTTTCAGCGAAGACGGCGACCTCTGGCGGGTCGGGCTGTGACCCGGTCGCTCAGCCGCCGATGCGGGGGCGGCCGGAGGCGGTCACGGTCACCGTGCCTTCCACAAAGACCTCGCGACCTTCGACCATGGCGGTGACCGCATCCCATGCGGAAACGCAGGTGACATCGTCGGCGCCGGCGACCGCGGCTTCGGCGACAACGTCTGCGGTGACAGCCTGGGTCAGCTGCGCCACCGCGGCGTCCAGATCGCCGAGTTTGTTGTCGAATGCGGGATGATGCACCAGGAACAGGCCCTTCGACGGTTGGGTGACGGTGGCGGTCCTGCTGACTCGAACCTGACCGACCACCGCGCCAATGGCGTTGGCCACCTCCGCCCGGTCGGGGATGATTGCTGCCGCGCCCAACAACTCGGCGACAGCGGGGTAGTAGGTGGCCGCTGATGCGCCCAGGCCGATGACCGGAAGGTCGAGGCCGATGTGTACTTTCGCAGTTCCGGTGTGGCCGTCAATCGCTCTCTGAACAAGCGGCAACAGCGATGACTCGGCGATGCCGTCCTCCGCAAATGCGGCATCAAGGATCACCTCCGCCGAGCGGCGGGTCAAGGTGGCGATCACCCAGGTGGCGAACGCCTCGGCGTCTTCGGCCACCGAGGTTCCTCGGGAGTCACTGGCACTGGCCAGGTAGGTCGCGGTCTTGTGGGCGGCTTCCCGGTCGCCCACAGAAATTTGGCCAAGGACACACGCGGCATCGGTCGGCGTGAAGCCGGCGACTTTGACCACGCCGCGCCGGACCAGCGCGTCCATCGCCTTGGTTTGCAGGTGACCGGACAACACCTTGTCCGCCGCCACCCAGCCGTCGGCCAGCCGGTCAAAGAGCGGCTGCTCGCGCTCGCTCAATGCCAGCGGCATGGAGTCGCCGGAAACGGCGCGAGCGAAGAAGCGGCAGTCGGTGGCGCGTGGAGGCCAGGTGCGAGCGTCCAGATGGTTGTGGACCAGCTCCGGTTGGGATTCGGCCAGAACCGACAGCGGCACCAACCGTCGGGGTCCAAGCCCGAGCTTGGCGGGGAACGATCGATCGTCGATGGCTACTTCGCTGTCGCCGCCCAGGCCGTGGGTGTACATCCGAATGGCTTCGACCATTGTCTGATGACCACCGACAACGGCTCCGGTTTCGCTGAGCTCCGGTTCGCCATCCCGAAGGACGGCGATATCGGTGGTTGTGCCTCCGATGTCAGAGACCACTGCATTGGATTCGCCCGTCAGCCAGCGCGCACCAATCAGGCTGGCGGCTGGCCCGGACAGGATCGTCTCGATGGGGCGAGCCCGAGCAAAGGCCGAAGTGACCAGCGAGCCGTCACCACGCACCAACATGAGCGGTGCATCGATTCCGGCCTTGGCCATAATCGATTCGGCTGCGGTGCACAAGGTGCTGATCATGCCGATCAGTCGGGCGTTGAGGACGCAGGTCAATGCTCGCTTGGGACCGTTGAGTTTGGCGGTCAGTTCATGGCTGCAGGTCACGCCCCAGCCGCGTGCCACCAGCAGGTCTCGAACCGCCAATTCGTGGTCCGGGTTGCGCACGCTGAACTGTGAGGTGACCGCCCACGAGGTGACGCCGCGATCAGCCGCAACTCGATCGACCTCGGCCGCCAGGGCAGATAGATCCAATGCTGCCAACGGCGTGCCAAATGAGTCATGACCGCCGGTGGCATAGAGCACGGGGTCGTCGCCCAACGCAGCGGCCAGACCGGCCCGCTCCAGGTCACCTTCGCTGAAACCCACATAGATCAGACCGATGCGACCGCCAACCCCTTCAACCAGCGCGTTGGTGGCCAACGTCGTGGACAACGAGACCAGGTGGACGTCGGACGCCGGCACCGTGAGCACCTGCTCCAGAGCTTCGCCAATCCCTATGGTCAGGTCGTCGTGCCGGGTACGGGCTTTGGCTGCGTTGACCACTGCGCCATGAGCCCCGGCGCCCGGATCAAACAGAACGGCATCGGTGAAGGTGCCGCCCGTATCGATGCCTACAAACATCGGGTGAGCCTACTGAGCGAGTTGCGCGCTGAGCTTGCGAGCCGCGTCGGCAACCAACCGTCCGAACCGTTCAGCGTCAGTGGTATCGGGAAAGCGGAACTCGGGACCGTGCACGTGCAGCGCGGCTTCGGCTGAACCATCTGGTCCGAATACCGGCGCCGCAACCGAGTTGATGCCCGGATGGAACTCTTCGTAGACCCAGGAGAAGCCCCGCTCGCGAATGTCGGCCAGGCGGCTCCGAATTGCGGTCGGCTCAACCATTGACTTGTCGGTCATCTTCGCCAATGAGCCTCTGAGGTAGTTGTCCACAAAGCTGGTGGGCGCGTGGGCCAACATCACCAGCCCCGACGGCACGGTGTGCAGCGGCGCATGATCCCCCGTCCAGTCCCGCACCACTACGCCGCTCTCGGTCTCCACGTGTTCCAGGTAGAAGGCACCCTGATCATCGAGGATCGAGATGCCGCTGGTTTCGCCGGTGAGGTCGGTCAGCTCGTGCAGAAACGGCCGAGCCGCGGCCACCAGATTTCGCCCCGGCGCAGTGGCGCCGGCCAACTCCGCCAGGCCACTGCCCAGCCGATACTCGGTGCCATCGCTGACCTGCTCCACTGCGCCTTCGGTCTCAAGGGCGGAAAGCAGCCGAGACACGGTGCTCTTCGGCAGGTCAATCTTGTCAGCCAGTTCCGTGACTCCCGCCGGACCCGTCGCCAGCGACCGCAGAACCGCAAACGCCCGCTCGATTGATTGCACGCCGGACATTTCAGCGAGCGTCCGCCAGCAGCGCGCTCACATGGTCGACGATGCCAACAAGTGGAAGCACCTCGGTCTCGCCGGTGGCTCGAGGGGTGAACTCAACGTTGCCTTCGGCAAGAGCTCGGGGGCCAATGGTGAGTCGATACGGGAACCCGACCAGTTCGGCGTCGGCGAACTTGACGCCGGCGCGTGCATTGCGGTCATCAAGCAGGGCGTCCACGCCCGCGTCCAGAAGATCCTGATACAGCTGTTCGCCAGCCGCGGCGCTGTCGTCGTCCTTGATGTTGACCACGGTGACCACCACTTCAAATGGCGCCACGGTGGCCGGCCAGATAATGCCGTTGTCATCGTGATGGGTCTCGACGATGGCCGCCACTGCCCGGCCGATGCCGATGCCGTAGCTTCCCATGATGGGGGTCTGGGTTTTGCCGTTCTCGTCGAGCACTTGAATGCCCAGAACCTCGGTGTACTTGCGACCGAGCTTGAAGATGTGCCCCGCTTCGATGCACCGGATGATCGTCAGCGCAGTGCCACAGTTGGAGCAGGCTTCGCCGGTACTGACCTCGCGGAGGTCCGCCCACTCATCCACTCGAATGTCGCGAGCGATGTCCACGCCACGCCAATGCCAGTCGTCTTCGTTGGCGCCGGTGGTCATCCCGGATCGACCTTCCAGGATTGGATCGGCGATGATGTGCAGGTCGTCGCTCACACCCAGAGCGCCGAGGCTTCCGGGGTTGGCCCCCAGAGCCTTGAGTGCCTCCTCGGGAGACGCCGGACGCATGTCAATGGCGCCGGACGCGTCCTGGAGTTTCTGCATGTTCAGGTTCTGGTCGCCGCGAACGAGTGCCAAGGTCACCTGGCCGTCCAGGACCATCACCATGGTCTTGATCTGATGCTCGGCTGGGGCGCCGGCCTCGGCGAGCGCGGCGATGGTGCGGATACCAGGGGTCGCAAATTTCTCCGGCGCGTCCAGCCCAGGCCGATTCTCAACATCAGGAAGCGTGGAGGTGGCGCGCTCCACGTTGGCCGCATAGCCGCAGTTGTCGCACCGAACCACATCGTCTTCGCCCGCATCGGACGGGACCATGAATTCCACGCTGGCGCTTCCACCCATGGCGCCCGACGAGGCCTGCACGGGGAATGCGGGCAGAGACAGCTCGTTGAAGATCTCGATGTAGGCGTCGTGATGCAGGTCGAAGTTGGCGTCCAGACCGGCCTCATCGATATCGATGCTGTAGGAGTCTTTCATCGCAAACTCGCGCACCCGCAGCAGCCCGCTCTTGGGCCGAGGTTCGTCGCGGAACTTCCACTGAATCTGGTACCAGATCTGCGGAAGCATCTTGTAGGAGTTCAGCTCCACGGCCAGACCGGTGAAGATCTCTTCGTGGGTCATGCCCAGGGCAAGTTCGGCCCCTTTACGGTCGGTGAGGCGAAACATCTCGTCACCCATGATGTCCCAACGGCCGCTCTTCCTCCAGATGGCGGCCGGGTGCATGGCGGGAAGAAGGAACTCCTGACCGCCGATGCGGTTCATGTGGCGCCGAACCACGGCGGCGACCTTTTCGTGCACCTTGAAGCCCATTGGCAGCAGCGAGTAGTGACCGGAGTGAAGCTGGCGAATGAATCCCGCCCGAATCAGCAACTGGTGGCTCGGAGCCTCCGCGTCCGCCGGGGCGTCGCGCAACGTGGGGATGAAGAGTCTTGACCATCGCATAGAGAGCCTCACCGTAGCGACCGGTTGGCCGTCACGGAGTCGAATCGATCACTGGCTGCGGCGGTTACCAACGGTTCGGGGAAAGAATTTGGTGACTTCGGCCTATTACCACTCGCATTGGTGCGACCGATGTTTGACGTTGTGCCGGTCAAAGGACCTACTCAGAACTACGAGCAGCAAACCGAGAACGCGTGGACTGCGAAACCTGTCCTCGCGTGCATCGTGCGCGCCCTCATATGGCTGGCGCCGATCGTTGTCTCGTTCATGTTCACCTTCGTGGCATCCAGGCAGTTCCCTCCGACCACGATGGGTGTGAGCCTGTGGATTTGGTGGCCGGTGGTGGCCGCAATGGCCTTTACCACGATGGTCGTGACCGAACGATTCGTCGGTCGCTACCTGCCGCTGGTAGCGCTGATGCGCATGACGCTGGTCTTTCCCGACAAAGCACCGTCGCGGTACTCCACCGCCCTTCGATCCGGGACCGTCAAACAACTGAAAGAGCGGGTGGCCGCCGCTGACCGCAGCGACAGCGGGCGAGCGGAGGCGTACTTCGGAACGCTCATGATCGACCTGGCGAAGTCGGTCTCGGACCATGACCGGTTGACTCGAGGGCACAGCGAACGGGTGCGCGCATACACCGACATGATCGCCGAGCAGATGGGCCTCCCGAACGAAGACGCCGACAAGTTGCGATGGGCTGCCCTGCTCCACGACGTGGGGAAGATGTCGGTCCCAACAGAGATATTGAACAAGCCCGGCAAACCCACCGAAGAAGAATGGAAAATCCTTCAAGGGCACCCGGGTAGCAGCGACGAATACCTTTCTCCGTTGACTGACTGGCTTGGCGGCTGGGAACGCGCCGCTGCGGAGCACCACGAGAGGTGGGATGGTGAGGGCTATCCCAACGGCCTTGCCGGCACCGACATCCACCTTGGTGCGCGCATCGTCGCCGTCGCTGATGCCTACGACACGATGACGAGCACTCGGTCGTACAAGGAGCCGATGTCGGCGGATCTGGCGCGGGAGGAGGTCGCCCGGTGCTCCGGTGGTCAGTTTGATCCGGCCGTTGTTCGGTCATTCCTCAGCATCAGTCTTGGCCGTCTGGGTGGCGCGAAGGTTGGCGTTCTGTCGTGGTTAGCCAATGTGCCTCGGGTCATTGGTGGTGCGTCCATCGCGGCGCCCGCTGCGACTCCCGCAGTCGTCACCGTTGCGACCGGGGCCGTTGCCGCCGTTGCCGTCGCTGCCGGGGGCGCGGTCGGTGTCATTACGCCGGAAACCAGAGCGCCGGACCTGCTTGCATTTGTGGAACCCACGCCCACACCCGCGGTTGCGCCAACGGTGGAGGTGCTCGCCATCCCGACCCAGGGCCCGAACGTTGGACGCTCGGTGGTTGCCACCGTCGTTGTCCCGAGTACGCCGACCCCCCCAGCAATCCCGACCCCGCCCTCCACGTCAACTGCGGTGCCGACTTCACGTGTGGTGCCGAACTCAACTTCGGTGCCGACTTCAACTGCGGTGCCGACCTCAACTGCGATGCCGACCTCAACTGCGGTGCCGACCTCAACTGCGATGCCGACCTCAACTGCGATGCCGACTTCAACTGCGGTCCCCACGTCATCTGTGGTCCCCACCTCAACTGCGATGCCGACCTCAACTGCATGGCTGATCATTCAGGCAACGGCAACACCGTCGCCGACGGTGGGCGCAACGGCAACACCGTCGCCGACTGTCACTCCTGCGCCGACCGCCACTGCGGTTCCAACCGGTACGGCGGTGCCAGCGGCCACCGCAACCCCGACTCTCATTCCAACGGCGACGGTCGCTGCGACGGCCGTTCCATCCGGAACCGCCGAGCCGACGGCAACGCCAACGCTGTTTCCAACGCCGACCTTCACGCCAACGTCAACTCCGACCGCAACCTCGATTCCCCCGGGCACCCCACCGGTGACCGCGACCCCGGTGCCGACATCCACGGTGACGCCAACGTCCACCACCATCGCGATCGCAACATCGACCGCCCTTCCGACACCGACGCCCACCCTTATCCCGACGCCGACGTTGACCGCCGCTCCCCTCCTGACGGTGACACCGACCACGGTGCCAACTCCCACGCCACCCCCGACCGCCACGCCTACAGCGACGCCGATTCCCACGCCGACGCCGACCCTCGCCCCGACCGAGACGTCCATCCCCACCACAACCCCGACCGTGACGTCTACGGCAACATCGATCCCAACCGCCACCGCAACGCCGACTTCCACGCCAACGGTGACTGCGACACCAACCTCGATCCCAACGGCAACGCCGACCTTCATCCCAACGGCAACGCCGACCTTCACCCCAACGGCAACGCCAACCACCACGCAAATGCTGCCGACGTGTCTTGTTCCCGGTCGAATCCAAGCCGAGGATGCAACTCTGCTCGGGGCCGCTGCTATCGGCGATAATCCACTCCTGATGCCGTTTGAAGGCACCGGGCTTGTTGAGTTTGGCAACAACGACGGAAACGGCATTGGGGGGTACAGCGTGACCAACCAGACGGCGGTGCCGCATGTGGCTACCGCCGTATTCCGCTATGCCGCGGGCTACTACGACGTGGCCGGGGTTGTGGGACCGGCTGACCGCACGCTGACGGCCCGGCTCACCGACTCGACCGGGGCGGTCACCGAGACCGATGTCGTCTTCGCTCAACTGGGATCCACGCCTGGCGTTGCCCCGTTTGGGTGGGAGGTATGGGGTGACCAGACCTTCAGTTTCCTGGTAGCGCCAGGAGAGACGGTCGACCTTGAGCTGGTCCTGGACTCGGCTCGTGGCAACACCGGCGGCGTCAATATCGACTGGATCGAGATCAGCAGTTGTGTTGCGAGCACCAATCTTCAGCCGAAGATTGAGGTCATCGACGACGTCGAGATTTGGTCCAACGGGACGGTCGATATCACCTTTGAGGTGGCTGATCCCAACGCCGGTGACACGCTGACGGTCCGCGCGGTTGGACTTCCGGCGGGGTTGACCTTGACCAAGGTTGGGGGCAACAAGTGGCAAATCAGCGGTACTCCCGGACCCGGGTTTGCGGAATATCCCATCACGCTCATGGTGACCGACGACGGGTCACCCGCTCTGAGCGCCACGAGTGCGCTGACCATCACCGTGGACTGGTTTGACCGGTCACCCTGGGCTGACCGGATTGTGTTCACAGAGGTGGTGAAGGTTATTGATCCGGCACCGTCCAGCGGCGACGCCACGATCCAGAGCCCGCTTGGGCCAATCAAGGCGCCGGCCACGGGAAATATCCCGGACGAAAATATTGAGATTCGGAACATTTGGACCAACGGGAACATCGACCTCGAGGACTGGAAGCTTTACAACTATCACCCGGGCCTCGGCCCCGACCCCGGGCAGACCGATGCCTTCAACTACACGTTCCCGCCGGATGGCTATTTTGGGGAGCCGCACCTCACTCCGGGCGGCCGGGCGCTCATCACCGTTCGTGACCCGTCGGATTTCAGCGGCTCCGCCAGCGCACTGGGCACAACCACCACATACAACCTCGGCACCGATCCATGGACCGACACCCAGGACCAGCAGTTTGCGCTGCTCGGCCCGGGAGAGCAATACGACCTCCTCAACGATCTGGCCGCACATCTGTGGCTGATGGACCCCAGCGGCCGCCTGGCCGCCTACGTGGCCTGGGGCACTGCGGGTCAGGGCAGTCTGTTGACTGAAGGTCCGGCTGCGGTCCACAACCTGTGGGATGACCAGAAGCAGGCCTCGCTCAGCGGTGGGGCACCAGCGCAATCCATTGCGCTTGCGACCGACGGGCCCGAGGCCTGGAACTCGGCGTGCTGGGAGTTCAACACCAGCACCACCGTAATCAACAGCGGAAACTGCTCGGCCCCGTCGGCGGCAACGGTCAATAACGACCCGGTCAGGACCGTCGAGTTTCCGACGGGTTCCGGAGCCATCCACGATTTCAGCGACGTGTTCCCCTCCAGAAATACATCGATCGGCGCGGCCAACAACGATCCGCCGCTGCCCCTTCCGAACAATCCGTGAGTGAAGTAGGCTGAACGTTACGCACCTGTGTTCCGTATCGTGGATCGGTTCCGCATGGCGAAACGCTACTGACAGTCAAGGGGACCTACCATGGGTAAAGACGCTACCGGCCTGGCGGGCTACAACGGCCGCAAGAAGAAGCGCAACCACACGCCCCGAGCACGGTTGACCACGCCACTCGTCCGCAAAGACGGTGTGTTGGTCGAAGCGTCGTGGGAAGAGGCCCTCAAACGGGCGGCCACCGGTTTCGCCGCGGCCCGGGACAAGAGCGAAGCGCAGGGCAAGAGCGCCTTTGCCATGTTCAGCTGTTCCAAGTCGACCAACGAGATGAATTACGCGGCTCAGAAGTTCATTCGCGGTGCCATGGAATCGAACAACATCGACTCCTGCAACCGAACTTGACACGCTCCTTCGGTCGTCGGTCTGGCGACAGTATTTGGTGCAGGTGGCGGAACATCGTCGTACAAGGAGATTGAAGAAACCGATCTCATCATTCTTTGGGGATCCAACGCTCGTGAAGCGCATCCCATCTTCTTCCATCACCTGATCAAGGGCATTGAGAACGGCGCCCATATGTATGCCGTTGACCCGCGCCGCACATCGTCGGCAAAATTCGCTGACGCCTGGTTGGGCATCAACGTGGGCTCCGACATTGCGCTCTCCAATGCCATGGCGCGCGTGATCATCGAGAAGCAGCTCTACAACAAGGACTTCATTTCCCACGCGGCCGACGGTTTTGATGCCTATGCCGATTCGGTGGAGCCGTACACGCTGGAGCACGCCTCCACGATCTGTGGCATTCCCGGCGAGGTCATCGAAGAAATGGCGGTTGCGTACGCCACGGCTGAGAAGGCACAGATCCTGTGGACGCTCGGCATCACCGAGCATCACAATGCGGTGGACGGTGTGCTCTCGCTGTGCAACCTGGCGTTGCTCACCGGTCACATCGGTCGATGGGGTAGTGGCCTGGTTCCTTTGCGTGGACAGAACAACGTGCAAGGCGGCGGCGACATGGGCGCGCTGCCTGACAAGTTCCCCGGCTTCCAGAACATTACCGATCCAGCTGCGCAGGCCAAGTTCGAAGCCATGTACGGCCGCCCCCTGCCCAAAGAAAACGGCATCCACCTCACGCTGATGTTCGAAGCGATGGAAGCGGGCGAAATCTCTGCGGCCTACATCGTCGGAGAGAACCCCGCCGACTCCGAAGCTGACGTGGGCCACGCCCGAAAGTTGCTGAGCGGACTGGACACCCTGGTGGTCCAGGACATCTTCATGACCCGCACCGCAGAGCTGGCCGACGTTGTTCTTCCCGCCTCGGTCGGTTGGGCCGAGAGTGACGGCACGGTGACCAGCAGCGAACGACGCGTCCAACGCGTCCGTAAGGCCGTCAATCCTCCGGGCGCCGCTCGCGACGATATCGAGATCATTGCTGACCTTTCGGCCCGCCTCGGGTTCCCTTTCCCGTCGACCGACCCCGAAGTCCTTTGGGACGAACTCCGTCAACTTTCGCCCATGCACGCCGGCATGAGCTGGGATCGCCTTGAAGCCGAAGGTGGCCTGCAATGGCCGTGCCCCGCCATGGACCATCCGGGCAGCCCATTCCTTCACGGTTGGCTCTGGGAAGACGATCTGGGCGGCCGCGGCAAAGCCCCGTTCAGTCCGGTTCAATGGGCGCCACCGGCCGAAGTTCCCGACGACGAGTACCCGCTCCTGCTGACCACTGGTCGGGCGCTTGACTCCTACAACACCGGCGTGCAGTCCGGCGGCTTCGATTCGCCGATTCGCTATGGGGACGAGCTGGACCTCAACCCGGCCGACGCTCAGGCGCTCGGCTTGGAGAACGGTGCCGCCCTGACGGTGAGCACCCGACGGGGATCCATTCCCATGGTCCTGCGAATCCAGCCCGACATTCCCGCCGGACTGGCGTTCACCACCGCGCACTTCCCCGAGTTGGCCGACGTCAACCTGTTGACCAACAACGCATGGGACGTTCGCTCCGGCACCGCCGAGTTCAAAGCGGCCGCCATTCGTGTGGAGCCAGCCAATGGCTGACCTGTACTTCAGCGACCACAAGCCGACGGCGGCCGAGATCGCCGCAGTCGGACCAACAGTTGACAAGGCCGGCGGACCCGCGACGGTCATCGAAACGGAGCGGCTCGTACGCGGCGGCAAGACGCGGGCCGCCGAACGACGCCACCTCCTTCTTCCGGCACTGCACGCGTTGCAGAACCAGATTGGCTGGATCAGCCGCGGTGGTTTGAATCACGTGTCGGCCCAACTGGGCGTTCCCCCTGCAGAGGCCTACGGCGTGGCCACCTTCTACGACATGTTGGCCACCGAAGAGCCCAGTGCCATCGGCGACGTTGTGCATGTCTGCGTGGACGGCTCCTGCCAAATCGCGGGCGCAGCAACGCTGCTGTCTGACCTTCGGGCTTCGGGAGTGGCGGCCCACGAAAGTCCGTGTCTGGGCCAGTGCGAGCGAGCGCCAGCGCAATACACCCAGGCCGTTGGCGGTGCTGACTCGGCCCCCAACGACAACGACGCGTTCACCCTGCCCCAGAACGGCGACCCGTCGCTCCGCCTGCTCAAGCGAGTGGGGGTGGTGGATGCCACCAGCCTGGAGGCCTATCGATCGTCGGGTGGCTATGGGACTCTGGCCAAAGCCATCGGCATGGGCGCCGGCGGGGTCATTGACGAAGTCGCCGACTCCGGCCTGATGGGCCGCGGCGGCGCTGCGTTCCCCACCGGGATCAAGTGGAGGGCAGTGGCCGCTGAAGAACGCGGCCCTCACCATGTGGTGTGCAACGCCGACGAATCGGAGCCGGGCACCTTCAAAGACCGCATCCTGATGGAACACGATCCTTTTGCCATCATCGAAGCGATGACGGTGGCGGCGTTTGCCACCGGCAGCACCCAGGGTTGGTTTTACATCCGCGGCGAATACCCGCTGGCCACCTCGCGCATTGCCAACGCCATTTCCCAAGCCCGGGTCGCCGGTCTGCTGGGGACCAACATTCTGGACTCCGGCCTGGACTTCGACATCGAACTGCGTCGCGGCGCTGGCGCCTACATCTGCGGTGAAGAGACCGCGCTGTTCAACAGCATCGAAGGCTTCCGTGGTGAGCCGCGGAACAAGCCGCCATATCCCACGACCAACGGCCTGTTTGATCTGCCCACCGCCATCAACAACGTCGAAACCCTGGCCAACGTGCTGGACATCATCGACAATGGCGCCGACGCATTCAAAGCCCTGGGAACCGAACGGTCCTCCGGGACAAAGTTGTTCTGCCTGTCCGGCCGCGTGGCCAACCCCGGTCTGTACGAGGTGAACTTTGGGGCAACGCTTGGCGAGCTGATCGACATGGCGGGAGGCGTCACCGGTGACGGCGAGCTGCAAGCCGTTCTTCTGGGTGGTGCCGCCGGGAGCTTCGTGGGCCCCGACTCGCTCGATCTCCCGCTCACATTTGAAGACTCCCGGGAAGCCGGCGTGTCGCTGGGCTCCGGCGTGATCATGGTCTTCGACGGAACCGTGGACCTTGGCCCGGTCGTCGCCCGCATCCTGGACTTCTTCAAAGACGAGACCTGCGGCCAGTGTGTTCCGTGTCGGGTGGGCACCACTCGCCAGTCCGAAGCACTGGTTCGGTTGCGTCGCAATCACACCGATCGGGGCCCATCGCCGGATCCGGACCTGCAACTGGTTGCGGACATGGGAGTGGCCATGCGTGACGCATCAATCTGCGGCCTGGGCCACACCGCCTCCACCGCTCTGGAATCGGCGCTCGCGCTTGGACTGCTTGGAATAGGACAATCATCATGACCGACACGCAGAACCATTCACCGGGCGTCCCGGTCAACACGCCGGCGTCGCTGGTGGAGATAACCATCGACGGCACGCCGGTCAAAATTCGCAAAGGCCAGACCATCCTTGATGGCTGTAACGCAGCCGGCATTGACACGCCAACGCTCTGTTACCTCGAAGGACTCACGCCAGTGAACGTCTGCCGGGTGTGCGTGGTGGAAGTTGAGGGCTCGCGAACCCTTGTCCCGTCATGCTCGCGTCCTGCCGAAGAAGGCATGGCCGTGCAAACCGACTCAGAGCGGGTACGTCACAGCCGCAGGATGGTGCTGGAGTTCCTGGACTCCTCAGTGGACACCTCGCTGGCCACCGAGCTGAATCAGTGGTCCCGCCATTATGAGACCGATACCGCTCGGTACGGCAGCCAGCCCGCCACCGTGGCCCAGCCGGTGAAGATCCAGGACAATCTGTTCATCCGCAACTACGACCAGTGCGTTCTCTGCTACAAGTGCGTGGAGGCTTGCGGCGATGATGCGCAGCAGAGCTATGCAATCGCAGTGGCGGGACGAGGATTTGACGCTCACATCTCAACCGAGTTTGACGAAGAACTGCCTGAGTCAGCCTGTGTGTATTGCGGCAACTGCATTGGCGTCTGTCCAACCGGGGCGCTCATGTTCAAGTCCGAGTACGACATGCGTCAAGCCGGCGAGTGGAACGAACAGGAGCAGAGCGTCACCACAACGGTTTGCTCTTACTGCGGCGTTGGCTGCAACCTGGAGTTGCATGTGCAGGATGACACCATCGTCAAAGTCACATCGCCCCAGGACCATGAGGTCACCAATGGTCACCTTTGCGTCAAAGGCCGATTCGGCTGGCAGTACGTCCACGGCGAGTAGGCCACTCCTTGGGCTGCTCGTCGCCGTCACGCTGGTTGTGACGGTGATACTGGCGGCCTGCAGCGGCGATTCGGCGCGGGATCCTGCGGTTGCACAAGCCCCACTCGCGAGCACAGCGACAGTTCCGGATCCCGCGCCCGATCCGCCCGCAACTGCGGCTCCAGGGACCGCCGCGCCGGCGCCGGGCAATGCGCTCCGACCCGGCAACAACCAACCGGTGGTGGTTGGCCGAGGGGACCGGCTTGACACCCACTTTCAAGCAGCCGTGTACCTGCGTTTACTGCGCGAACTGGGCTACCGGGCCGACTACTTCGCTCAGGGCGACGGCGCGGGTCTGCTGGCCCCAGCGCCGGCCTATCAGGCCTTGGCCGATGGTCGCATTGACGTATGGCCGGGCGGCATCTTCCCGCAGCACGTCCCGTTCCTGGCGGATCCGGTGGCCGGCGGCGGCGGTGATCCGGTTTCCAATCGAGTCTCGGTGGTCGGTGAGCAGATTCTGGGCGGCATCGTTGAAGGCGTGCTGGTCTCACGGGACTGGGCCTCGGCCAATGGTGTGGCCTACCTGGACGACATTGCGGCCGATGCGGCGTTGGCCGCCGACTTCGATGTGGACGGCGACGGCGCTCCCGATATTTATGGTTGTCCGGCAGGTACCACCTGCCAGATTCTCCTGGATCGACTGATCGACCAGAACAATTGGCCGTTCCAACAGATCACGGCGGGGGTCAACGGTTCGATCCTTGACGTGGCGGTCGACCGCATTGGTTTGGGCCAACCAACGCTGGTTTTTGGTCGCAGCCCGGGCGAATCCCTGGCCCGACTGGCGCCGGGAGTAGCCACCGTTTGGCTGTCGGTCGCCGCACCGGTGGACGAGCAGTCCAATGATGCCAACCTTGACGCTCGGCTGTGCCCGGCGTCGCGCTGCAATACCGGCTTCCCCGCAGCCGACATCCTCGCAGTAGCCAACATCGAGTTCCTCAACGCCAACCCACCCGCACGGGCGCTGCTGGACAGCATCAAACTGACTGCGGCGGACGTGTCTCAGCAGAATCTGGGCATTGACGAAACAACGTCGGCGGCGGATGTGGACAACGATGCGTCGCGATGGATCACCGAGCATCGTGAGTTGGTCAATCAGTGGCTGGAGGCGGCGCGCGCCGCCAACTGAGCGCCGAGCTGTGAACAACGGGTGCGACCTGCTGGTCGTTGGTTTGGGGGCTATGGGCTCGGCAGTGGCGTTGCAGGCCACCCGGCTTGGCCTGTCGGTGATTGGTCTTGACCGGCACTGTCCGCCCCACGAGTTTGGCTCCAGCCACGCCGAGACGCGCATCACTCGACTGGCGGTTGGCGAGGGCGACGAGTACGTGCCGTTTGTGGCTCGGTCCCACCAGTTGTGGCTCGAGTTCGAAGCGGCCATCAGTGCGCCGCTGTTTCATCAGTCGGGCGGCTTCATCGCCAGTACTCCAGGCAGCGGTGGGAATCGTTGGAACGACTTCACTGCCGCAACAGCAGCGGTTGCTGATCGCCATCACATCGCGTTCGAGAGGATGGCGCCGACCGCCGCCCGGGCGGCCAGTCCGCGCGTACGGTTTCCGGATTCCATGGCCGTTGGCTTCGAGCCGACGGCCGGGGTTGTCCGTTGCGAAGACGCGGTCGGAGCGCAGCTGCAGCTGGCACGGCGCGCGGGCGCTGATCTCCGAACGGATACTGAGGTGTTGGGTTTGCGCCCCCGCAAGGACCACGTTGAGGTCCACACCGCGGCGGGGTTCCTCAAGGCCGACCAGGTGGTCCTGGCCGCCGGCGCCTGGATGCCGACACTGACCACACCGTCGGTTGCCGATCGGCTGACGGTGACTCGCCAGGTGGTCTATTGGTTTGAGGTTGACGACCTTGAGGCGTTCCGGCCCGAGCGCTTCCCCTTTGTCATGTGGATCGACAACGCGATCGAGGAGTACTCCGGGATGTTCCCCGCCCCCGTTGGCAGCACGCCCGGATTGAAGGTTCTCGGTGAGCAGTTTCATACCGTGACCACCGCCGATTCGGTGTCCCGCACCGTCACGACCAAAGAGACGGCGGACTTTCACCAGCGGTTGGTGGCGACCCGCGTGGATGGGGTCACCGCCCGTTGCATTCGGGCGCAGGTGTGCCTCTACACCACTACCTCTGATGACACGTTTCTGATTGAGCGGGACGCCCGCTCGGACCGGATCGTTGTCATGTCCCCATGCAGCGGCCACGGTTTCAAACACTCGGCGGCCCTGGGCGAGGCGGTTGCCCAAACGGTGGCGACCGGGAGGAGCACCCTGAGTCTGACGTCCTTCGGGCTCGCCGTTTGACGCGACCCCACAGGAGGCTGAGCGGCTACTGCGTCGTGTTGTAAAACGTCAGCCGCGGCGTCGCCCACGGGCGCGTCGGGCCGGCGTTGGTTTGTTGGCCGAGCCTTCCGGAACCTGGACTTCGGGCGGCGGAAGTTCACCGTTGAGCACCTTTGCCATGTAGGTGATGTGCTCTGGCATGCTTCCGCAGCAGGCGCCGATGATTGACGCGCCGACGCCATGGACTCGGTGGGCATGCGCAGCCATCACTTCCGGCGTACCGCTGTATTCCAGTGAGGCCCCCTTCCACACCGGGATGCCGGCGTTCCCTTTGGAGATGAGGGGGATGGTGGCGTGGACAGCCCGCATTTCGGCCAGGGCGGCCTCGGTGTCGGCCAGGTTGTTGCCGCAGTTTGCGCCCAGCGCAGCAACACCCAACGGGATGAGTGCCTCGGCCGCTGCGGTTCCGGTCACGCCCATCATCGACCGGCCCGCAGTGTCAAAGCTCAGGGTGACCGTCACCGGCAGGTCACAGGATTTTTGCGCGCCTTTGACGGCCGCGGTGATCTCGCCCAGGTCGCTCATGGTCTCAACCCAGATGATGTCAGCGCCGCCGGCCGCCAGGCCTTCAGCTTGTTCGGCAAAGGCATCTTCGGCCGACTGTGGGGTCATTTCGCCCATGGGTTCCAGGAGCTCCCCGCTGGGTCCCATCGATCCGGCAACCAGAATCTTTCGGGGTGCCGCGTCGGCGACGCGCCGACCAATTTCGGCGGCGGCTTTGTTGAGTTCGAAGACGCGATCCTGAAAGTTGTGCAGCTTCAGTCGAAACCGGGTGCCGCCGAAGGAGTTGGTGAGAAAAATGTCGCTGCCCGCATCCACGTAGCGTTGATGGACCTGACTGATCTTGTCCGGCTGGGAGATGTTCCACTCCTCCGGCGGATCGCCGGATTCCAGACCGACCGCAAACAACTGGGTACCCATCGCGCCGTCGACAACGAGGGTGCCCTTCTCGGCGAGCAGGTCATGAAATGCAGAGGCCATCCCCGCAGCGTAGAAGGTGTTGACGGGCGTGGAGGTGAGGTTGCGGTGAGGTTGTGCGTGGTCGCTTGTCACACCGACGGCACTTCGTCGTCAATCTCGGGCGCCGCATCGTCGGTGCCGAAGCGCCGACGCTGGGTCAGATCGATGTTGCGAGCCCGGGGTTTCGGCATCATTCGGGCGGCGATGACCGACGCCCGCGCCGGGAACATCTGGTAGCGGCTCTGCTGGTCAACGTTGAGACCTTCCAGCACGGCAATGCGCCAGATCACGTAGAGCGCGATGATCAGGTGAGCCCCCGCCAAGGTCCAGAAAAAGAGGTCGCTGGACAGCCGCGACATGAGAATCGTGCTGATCACCGGACCCGCAAGCGCGCCGGTGCCGTTGACGCGAATGAGGGCGCCGCTGGCACCAACAATTCTCTCGGGTGGCAACCAGTCGTTGGTGTAGGCGACACTCAGCCCATACAGCGGGAAGACCAGAGCGCCAAGAACGCCAACAAGTACAACCATTGTCAGGCTTCCCGGTTCCACGCGCAAAAGCGAGAAAGACACCGCAGTCGCAGCCGCGCTGACGCCGAAGATCACCGCGCGTCGAGGGATCCGGTCAGACAACCAGCCAATGGGGAATTGAGCAAGCACCGCGCCAACGGATGGGACCGCGGTAAAGAGGGCAATCTGATCGGTTGACAGCTTCACGCTTGCGGCATACACGGGACCGATACCGATCAAGGTGCCGGCGGCGGCACCAACAAAGAACGAGGTCAGCAATCCGGTGGGCACAATCTTCAGCAGCTCCCGCACCGTCATGACGACGGGCTTGTTCATGGGCGGTGCGCTTGATGCTGAAAGCGAGATGGGCACCAGCGACAACGAGACGAGCACTGACGCCAGAATGAACAGAGCGACGCCCGACGGGTCCGCCAGCGTAAGCAGAAACTGACCAGCGCCGAACGCGCCCATGCTGACCACCATGTAGACGGCCAGGATGCGGCCGCGGCTTTCGTTTCCGACGAGGTCGTTGAGCCAGGACTCCACCACCACATAGATCCCGGCCATACAGAATCCAAACAGGAACCGCAACAGGACCCACACCCCGGGAACCACGATGACCGCCTGCACCAGCACCACCGCCGAGGCAACCGATGCCAGCGCAGCGAAGACTCGAATATGGCCAACAGTGGTCAGCAGAAACAAGGCGTAGCGGCTGCCAAACAAGAAGCCGGCGAAATACGCAGCCATGATGAGCCCGGCCGTCAAAACGCCGAAACCTTCGGACTCGGAGCGCACGCCCACCAACACGCCTTGCAACGCGTTCCCCAACATGAGCAGCGCGAAACCAAAGAACAGTGCCCAGGTTGCTGCTGCTATCGGCGAGCGCTGCTCGAGGCGTCCGGGGAACGCCAGCACGCGTGACATAAGAGGGGGAACGCTACCCGCGTTCTAGGATCAATGCCATGAGCACTTTGGCGCTATCTGCGGGGTCTTTGGACGCGGGGTTGCGCTAGTGATTTCGTTCGCCTCAGCAACCTCGACCCAGCAGGGTCTGCAGGTCCGTTTTGTGGGTGGATCTGGTGAAGCCCGCGGGGCCAGGTTTGTTGTTCCATGGTGGTGGCTGCGGGACCACGGCGAGGACGCGCAGAGCCGTGATCCGGACACCTGCCAGCGCCTGGTCGACACCGTGAAGATCGACCCGGCTATCGCTCCCTACGGCATGGGCGTGGCCCCGGATCAGCAATCGGTGGGCATCCGATGGCGTGACGGCTCAGCCACCATGCATACCGCAGCCGGTTTGTCTGACGCGTACGACTCCCGCCGGTTGCTTGGCCCCTCGCTGAGGGCCAAATTGCAGCGACCGCCCGGCGACGAGGACGTTGTCCTTTGGAGCACACCGGCCAATGAGGCGACCCGCGTTTTCTTCTATCCCGACCTTCTCCGCGGTGGGGACAACACCGCGGATTGGCTTCGCCATATTCGGCGGTGGGGCGTGGCGGTGGTCGACGGTGTCCCTCCGGGCCGGGCGCCGGTTCGAGAGTTGGCTGCACTGCTGGGATATGTCCGAGAGACCGTCTTCGGCGGCGTGTGGGAACTGGACGCAACGGTGACCGACCACGCCGACTCTGCCTACAGCACCACCGAACTGGCCCCCCATACCGACGGCACCTACAGCCATGACGCCCCGGGCCTTCAGCTGTTCTCGTGTCAACAACGCGAAGGTGAGGGCGGTTACAGCACTCTGGTGGACGGGTTTGCCGCCGCCGCCCGCTTGATGGACACCCACCCGCAGTTTGCTGACATCTTGAGCCGGGTCTCGGTGGTTGGCCAGTACGTCGAGCCCGGCGTCCATCTGATGGCCGACCGGCCGCCGCTGCGATTTGATGCTCGGGGCCGGCTCCGACAGGTGACCTACAACAACTATGACCGGGCGCCGTTCCTGGTGCATCCGGCTGACGACGCGGCGCGAGTTCGCGACGCCATGGCCACCTTCGGTCGCATGGTGACGGACCCTTCGGCACGCATTGAGCTTGCTTGGAAGCCGGCACAGCTGATGGTCATCGACAACTGGCGGCTGCTCCACGGTCGCACCACCTACTCCGGTCGCCGGCGATTCTTCGGCTGCTACACCAACTACGAGGACTTCGAAAGCAAGCTCCGGGTTCTGCGAACCCCGTACTCTGTCACCCGCTGAACTCCTAAGCTTTCGGGATGCCTATTACCTCAGCCGGTCACAGTTACGTTGATACCGAAAGCGGCCAGGTGCTTGATGCCTGGTTTCCGGCTGGTGACGTTGACCCCCTACGGTCCTGTCCAGCCGAGTCCCTGGGCCTGATCTCGGGTCGGGTCATCGAAACGACCATCCAGGATCTGAACGATCCCATCGCCAGCATCGAAGACGCCTACCTTCGCCTGCACCTTCTGTCTCGGCGGTCGGTGCAGCCCAACGAAGCCAATATGGACGGCATCTTTGGGATGTTGACCAACGTGGCGTGGACCACCGTTGGGCCCGTGCTCCCCACCAGGGTCGACGAACTCCGGTCAAAGGCGGCGGCGGCCGGGGTGCACGTGCAGGTCGTTGGCCTGGACAAGTTCCCGCGGATGACCGATTACGTCATTCCCGACGGCGTCCGTATTGCTGACTGCGACCGTGTTCGTCTGGGCGCGCACCTGGCAGAAGGCACCACGGTTATGCATGAGGGTTTCTGCAACTTCAACGGTGGCACGCTGGGTGCGGCCATGGTGGAAGGGCGTATCAGTGCCGGCGTGACCGTCGGCGCCAACAGCGACGTGGGCGGTGGCGCATCCATCATGGGAACCCTGTCCGGCGGAGGCAAAGAACGGATCTCGGTGGGCGAGAACTGTCTTATCGGGGCCAACGGCGGTGTCGGTATCTCGCTCGGTGACGACTGCATCGTTGCCGCGGGCGTCTATGTCACGGCGGGATCCCTGGTGACCATGCCGGACGGAGCGGTGGTCAAGGCGTCAGAGCTGTCCGGGCGGTCGGGGATGACGTTCCTGCAGAACTCAAAGACCGGCGTCCTGGAAATGCGAGTGTCCAATCCTGAACGCTGGGGTGGGATCAACGAGGACCTCCACAAGAACTGATCAGGTACATGTAAACGACTCTTCCGCAACGGGAGTTGGTTGCGGGCCAGCTCACCACATTTGGGTCAGCGAGCGGCAAGAAGATCGCGGGCAGCGGTCTTGAGCGCCTGGTGTTCCACCGTCACCCAACCGCGAACGGAGTTGATCATCCACACCGCTGTCGCCCGCTCCAGATCAGCGAAGGTGATGGTCTGCTCCACGACCTGATTCTGGGCCAGCAGATCGGCGCGGAAGGTGCCGGCCAGCAGTCCGGAACTCACCGGTGGGGTGCACGGTTGCCCGTCCAACTCAACCACGATATTGCCGCGCGTGGTCTCGGTCAGTTCGCCGGATTCGTTCCACAGCAGCACATCGCTGGCGTCTGGGAACCGGGCTTTGGCGGTCTCGTATCGCTGACGCTGGGTGGTCTTGTGGAACAGGTACTCATTGGAACGGTCGACCGGGTGCGTATCCAGTGGCAGAGCCATGGGTTCGGGAGCCCGCGGGCCAATCGGCGAGGACTCCAGATCGATGGCACCGTCAGAAGACACCAGAAGACGTAACTTGGTGGACTCTTTGGCGTCGAAACTCTCCAACGCCCGACGAACCTCGTTGAGGTCGACGTCGAAGCCAAAGTGTTGGGCCGAACGAGCCAGCCGCTCCACATGCAAGTCAAGGAGGGTGGGACCGGTGTTGGGATGCCAGGCCAGCGTCTCCAGCAGTCGCATCGGTTCTTTGACTCGCTCCATAACCTTCGCCTTGTCCATTGCTTCCTGGTACTCGGCCGACGGTTCTGAGTCCCAGACGATGCCGCCGCCCACCCCGTACTCCAGCCGGCCGGTGGTGCGGTCTATCCATGCGGTTCGAATCATGACGTTGAACTCGGCCACGCCGGTGGGGCTGATGACCCCTACCGAACCGCAGTACGCGCCTCGAGGGGAGCCTTCGGTGTTGGCGATGATCTGGGAGGTGCGAACCTTGGGAGCGCCGGTGATTGACGCCGCGGGGAACACGGCTCGCAGAATCTCGGTGAGGCCCGCGTCAGTTTCGGCGGTCACGGTCGAGGTCATCTGGTGCACGGTCGGGTAACTCTCGATGGTGTGGAGGCTCGGGACGGTGAGGGTCCCAACTGTGGCGATGCGCCCGATGTCGTTGCGCATCATGTCGACGATCATCGTGTTCTCCGCCCGGTCCTTTTCGCTCCTGAACAATTCCACGGCCAGATCGGCATCCATCGCCGGCACCGGGTGGCGCGGTCGGGTGCCTTTCATCGGCCGGGACACGATGGTGCTGGACCCGCCGTCCGCGTTGGTCTTTGGCTCCAGGGTGAAGAGAAGTTCGGGTGATGCAGAAGCAATCGCAGCCGAGCCAAGATCCAGGTACGCCAGGTGGTCGGCCTGCTGGGCTCGGCACAGTGCCTCAAACAAGCTCAGTGGGTCTCCTGTGAAATCCGCGGTCAGCCGCAGGGTGTGGTTGACCTGGTAGGTGTCGCCGGATGCGATCAGTTCTCGGATGGCGCTCAACGCCGTGGCGTGCTGGCTTTCATCCTCGGACGGTTGAAGGTCACCGAGTGTGAACCGCATGCCGGCAGGACCGCGTGACCGAATGGCACGACGAAACAAGCCGAACGCCAGCAACGGGACGTCCGGGTGGCGGTGGGTCCGGAGCGAGTGGTCGAAGGCGGGGGATGCGTCATAGGAGAGCATGCCGGCGGCCCAGAGTCCTTCCTGGCTGGTGGCGGCTTCGATACGCCGAAGTGCGGGGATGACCTCATCGAGGTCCCACGCCGTAATGACCTCGACCGGATCGTCAAAGGAGAGCCAACGCCGGCCGGTGCTGGTGGGAAATCGGACGAGCGCCGATTGCAGGGCGGGGCCGCCGGGGGTGATGGACACGCAGAGTTCCTAGCGTAAAAAGCGACAATCAGACCACCGAATTTGGCAGACCACCGAATTTGGCAGACCACCGAATTTGGCAGACCACCGAATTTGGCAGACCACCGGAGTTTGGCCCAGAAATATTCCCGGGTGGCCGAACGCGGCCACGCGGTCTACGACGGGGCGAGGTGGCGGGTCATGCGGGTGAGCGACCACCCAAAGAAGATCAGGAAGAAGCCAATCAGGCTGATCAATCTCGACGTTTCACTGAGACCGGTCGCGGCCAGAACCACTCCCTGGGTTACGTCGGTCGTGCCGCATTGGGCGCTCAGTTTCCGGTCAATCTCATCGTTGGCGGCCTCGATCTGTTCCTGCTCGGCCGCGGACGGCTGCAAAGAGCTGGCCACGACGACGGCCAGGGCGTCACCCAGCGATGCGTCCACGTCTCCGCTGTTCAACCCATCGGCCAACGCGTAGTGCATCTGCCCGGCCACCAGTCGGGCCTGGACCAGCGGTGCCTGCCGCAGAGTTACAAGCAGGGTGCAGGCAGTGCCAATTGGATCGCGAGGGTTGTTGCATGCGCCGTTGAAGAAGCGCCTGACCTCGGCTCGAACCGGGCGCAGCGCAGTGGGGTCGGTGGATCCGGCAATGGCTCGAAGGGAGTCGCCAACCCGGTCCGGCAGATTGCGGTCACGCGAGGCGGCAAGCAGGTAGGCGGCGTTGTCCTGGTTGATTCCAATTTCCTGAGCGTCGCGGTAGTTGGAGCACGACTCACCGAGACTGAATCCCTGAGCGCCATGCCCAATGGGGATGACCGGCGCGGGGTTGCCCGGCGCGCCGGTGGAAGCGATGGCCAGGCCGGTCGTAATCAGCACGGTGATGGCGATGGATGCCGCTACGGAGCCGAGCATCCGGGCCGCAATCGCCAGCCGCCGTGGCGCGCCAGAAGTCCGAGACATGGCTGTAAGCATAGGTGACAGAAGCGGCCAAAGTGGTAAAAGTGCTTGGTGTGGTTATCTCACGTGCAATTTCACACCTTGTATATGGGCGCACAAGATAGATGGGCACGCCAGATAAAGGGGCACGCACGATACATATGCGCCGCTACAGGGGTCCGGGTGCAAGGTCGATGCCCCGTCGATTGATCGCCTCCATCACTCGATCCTGGGCATTGGCCAGAACATCTCGTTGACCGGCCCGGCGATGCTCAGGGTCGGCGTCGATGGCCGCCAGGACCTGGGGGAGCGGCAGGATGGTGAAATCGTTGAGATCGACCATCGTGGGGGTGGCCGCCATGTCGGTCACTGCGTAACCGTCAACATCGGTGCCGCCGATTTGCACCTCAACAATGACTCCTTCGGCTCGGCGAGCATCCCGGTGGCCCTGATTGGCCAGAAAGTTGCCCAAGCCAAACACGACCAACTTGTCATTGACCATCTCAATCGGTTGCACCACATGTGCGTGCATCCCGATGATCAGATCGACGTTGTCCGACGCGGTCAGCTCGGCCGCCAACGAGGCCTGATAGCTCGACGGATTGGTGACGTACTCGTCACCCCAATGCATGGCCAGCACAATGACATCGGCGCCCGCGGCCCGGGCCCGGGCCGCGTCTTGGAGAATGTCGTCCACGTTGATCAGGTTGGCGATGAACGATGAACCGTTCGGACGCCGAAGGCCGTTGAAGCCGTAGGTCCAGGACAGGTGGCCAATCGAGATGCCATTGACGTCATAGAGGCGCGGGGTGAGGAACTCCTCTTCGGTCCGGGCCATACCGGTGTGTTGGACCCCGGCCCGGTCCAGCTGGTCCAACGTGGTCACCAGGCCTTCAAACCGCTGGTCCAGCGAATGATTGGTGGCGGTGGAGCACGCGTCCCAGCCGGCGTTCGCCACGGCATCAGCCAGCTCCCGCGGCGCCCGAAACTGCGGGTAGGTGGAAAGGTCGGTGTTGTCGGCCGAGATTGGGGTCTCCATGCCGCAGACGGCGAAATCCGCAGCGCGCAACTGCGGGGCCACTTCGGCAAACATTGGCCGGTAGTCGTAGTCCCAGTCCGGTTCGGTTCCGTAGGCCCCGGCGGCGTTGTAGACCGCGGAATGGCTGAGGAGGTCGCCGGTGAACGCAAGCACGGCTTCGCGGTACGGGACCGGTGTAGCAGTGGGGGTCGGCGTGAAGGTTGGGATGGGTGTTGGACTCGGGATGGGCGAGGGAGTTGGGACCGGCACCGCGCTCGGTGTGGCTGCCGGGGTTGGCGGTGCAACGACAGTCGCTTCGAGCACACCGATCGCCCCGCCATCGGACTCGACAACTGTGGAGCCGCCGCGGAGAAGAACCCACGCAAAGCCCAGCCCAATGATGATGAGGGCAAGAGCGGCCACCCGCCGCAGCAGAGTCATGGGCCAAACGTAGAGGAAGTAGCGTTGGTGTTTCTCCCGGGTGGGCCCGGGAAGTGATTGGGGGAACATGAAGCTCGGACTGATATTTGCCAACACGGGGCCCTTTGCCAGCGGTGACGGCGCCAGGATCCTCGGACCGGCGGCCGAAGCGGCCGGATTCGATTCGGTATGGACCGTGGAGCATGTGCTGTACCCCGAGGGCTACACCTCGACGTACCCCTATGCGCCCTCGGGCAAGATGCCCGGGACCGCGGAGTCGCCTATTCCGGACCCGTTGATCTGGTTGACCTATGTGGGGGCCATGACCAAAACGATCCAACTGGCCACCGGAATTTTGATTCTGCCGCAGCGGAACGCGGCCATCACCGCAAAGGCGGCGGCCACCTTGGACCAGTTGACGGCCGGGCGCCACATCCTCGGCATCGGGGTTGGCTGGCTTGAGGAGGAGTTTGACGCCCTCGGTGTGCCGTTTGCCGGGCGCGGCGATCGTACCGACGAGTACATCAAGGTGATGCGCAAGCTTTGGACCGAAGACCTGGTGACGCACGCGGGCGAGCATGTGCAGTACACCAATGTGGCCTGCAATCCAAAGCCGTTCCGTGGCACGGTTCCGGTCCACATCGGCGGACACAGCAAACGATCGGCGCGCCGAGCTGGCGAGATCGGTGACGGCTTCCTGCCGGGGGACGGAAATATCCCCGAGCTGATGGACATGGCCCGCCAATATGGCGCCGATGCCGGCCGGGACCCTGACGCTTTGGAGATGACGGCTCCCCACCCCGGCCTGTTCGGTGACGATCCAGCGGGGGCGGTCCAGGAGTTGGCGTCCTGGGGCGTCCATCAGGCGTTTGTGCCCGCGTTCCTGTTCTACAACGCCGCGTCAGATTTGGATTCGTTGACCGAGGCGATGTCAGCGTTCACTAGCGGCGTGCGCGGCTGAACGCCTCCTGGCGTCTAGGACAACAGGGATTCGATTCGCTCGGTCAGGTCCTCTTCGCCCAGCCGGCCGAGGACCTGCTCAACGTTGCCATCGGCATCGATGAATGCCCATGCAGGTTGAGAGACGATCCCGAATTCACCCCAGATGTCACCGTCGACGTCGGCTACGTGGTTGAACCCACCGACGCCTTCGAGGTCGATGAACATGTTGATGGCTCCGGCTTCGTCTCGCCCGGCCACGCCGACGATGTTTACTTCTTCCCCGAACTGCTCATGAATGTTGGCGACCGAACTGGCCTCCGCTCGACAGAGCGGTCACCAGGGGGCCCAGAACCACAGAATGGTTTCTTCGCCAGCCGGGCTCAGGTCGAACTCGTTACCATCAACGCCAGTGACCAGTCGGACCGGGCTCGTTTCCGTCGCCGACAACTCGTCGGTTTCGGCGGGAGGATCGGCGGCTTCGACCGGTGCGGTTGTAGGAGCTTCCGCCACTTCGTCGGCGGCCACTTCCGGAACCTCGGTGGGATCGGCGGCGGGCGCCTCCGCTGGGGCGGCGTCGGCCGCCGGTGCCGAAGCTTCGGTAGCTGTTCCTCCGCAGGCGGTCGCAGCGAGCGCACATGCGAGCGTCATCGATATCACCCGCCGGTCAAATCGGTTGAATCGGTTGAATAACGCCATGGCCCCGATGGTATGGGCGCTTCGTCAACTACTGGTCACCGTGGTGCGCCATTTATGCAGATCTTTAGATTCGCCCAATTGCACGCTCACCAGCGCCTGCCGAAGTCGCATGGTATTTTCGCCGGGTTGACCGGATCCAACGGTGACCCGGTCGCCCTGCAGCAGCAGCGTGCCTATGGGGGAGACGACCGCCGCCGTGCCGGACAGGAACATCTCGCCGGCAGCGGCCCATGAAGCGAGCTCATCAACGGCGATTCTTCGTTCCTCAACCTGATAACCAAGGTCAGCAGCAATCTGGAGTACCGAGTTACGCGTGACGCCGTGGAGGAAAGATTCGTCAAGGTTGCGGGTGACCACGCGGTCACCGTCGACCATGAAGAAGTTGGCGGCTCCTGTCTCGGTCACGTCGCCATCGACGGCGAACAGGACCTGATTGGCGCCGTGATTGGCTTTGGCCTCCAACGTTGGTCCCAGCGCCATCACATAGTTGGCGCCGGACTTCACCATGCCGAACTGCGGGGTGGTCCGGGGATTGGCAGTTTCGACCAGGATGGTCAGCGGATTGATGCCCCCGGCGAAGTAGTCGCCAACGGGGCTGCAGAGGACATAGAGCAGCGCTTCTCTGCTCGGCGCGGCGGCGGCGCCGATGTTCTTCTCTGTGCCGATCAGGGTCGGCCGAAGGTACAGCGAACCGGGCGGTTCGGGCACCGCGTCGAGGTTTGCGGCCACGGCGTCGTGGAACATTGCGCGAGTCATGTCGGTGTCTGGCACCGGCAGATGCAATTTGGCAGCGCTCTGGCGCAGCCGGGCGACGTGATCGTCCAGTCGGAAGATGGCCACCGTGCCGTCGGTCTGCCGGTGCGCCTTCAGGCCTTCAAAGCAGGCGCTGCCGTAGTGCAGCACATGCGAACCGGGATGCAGCACCAGGTCCGTCAGCGGTTGGGCGGTGCCACCGTAGGTGTAGGAATCGTCCACGTACCGGGCGCGGGTGATGTGGTCGGCAAAGAGGGTGCCGAAGGGTGCGGAGAATGGGTCAGCTGCCATCGTCCCAATCTACGCGCGCTGCCACGATGCCGGACGCCGTCTGCTCTGCCGACGGCTCACCCGTTGTTCCAGATGCGATACGTGATCGCAACTCAGCTCGGCGCGTCGAGTGGTGAGTCCACGCACGCTGTCGACACCTTTCGATCGCCCTCAGTTGCCCAAACTGGAGTAAAGATCCCCGATTTGGGTAGTATCGCCTACCCCTCCACAGGCCTTTTTGCCCACTTCCTCTTGCTGGACCACCCTGCGCCGGAAGTACCATTGGGAGGCAATCAATTGGAAGGATTCAGCAATGGGCGTTAGAACCAGCCGGAGATATCTCGCTGCCATCTTGCTTGCTGTCCTGGGAATGATCGCAACAGCCACCCCGGCTCTTGCAACAACCAACCCAGGCAGTAGCTACGACAACAACACGTACTCGTACGGATACAACAACCTCACGTACGCGGTTACTCCCACCCAGTCTTCAAGCCACGGGTGTACTGCCCGCTTGTACGACTTCCCACACGGTGGGACGTTCCTGGCCGAGGTCCAGGAGGGTGCACACAACCTCACCGGCGCACTGAATAACGACGTTGAGTCGATCTACGTGCCATCGGGTTGCACCTTTGCTGCTTCTGAGCACTGGGATGGACAGGGCAGATGCATTGTCAAGTCCGGCCCCGGTACCTTCGAAGTTGGCGATGACGTCGTCAGCTGGGTTGGCGTCAACCGCAGCAGCTGCGGCTCTGCACCTGCTCCAGCGCCAGCACCCACCGCCGCCCCAGCGCCCAAGGGCTGCGCAGCAACGCTGTACGACTTCCCGAACGGTCACACCGAACTGACCACGCTTGGTGAAGGCACCTACAACTTCAACGGCGACCTTCTCTGGCTGAACAACGACGTCGAGTCGGTCCACGTGCCGGCAAACGTTCACGTCAGGGTTGCTCGTTCCTACGACGCAACCGGCTGGATCAAGACCCTGACCGGTCCTGGCATCCTCAACGTTCACGACGACGAAGCCAGCTGGATTGAGATCACGTGCAAGGGTGCTCCGGCACCGAAGCCAACGGCGAAGCCAACGGCACTGCCAACGCAGCCACCGAAGCCAACGCCGATCCCGCCAACGAAGCCACCGAAGCCAACGCCAATCCCGCCAACGGCAACTCCGGTTCCGCCTACGGCAACTCCGGTTCCGCCTACGGCAACTCCGGTTCCGCCTACGGCAACTCCGGTTCCGCCAACGGCAACGCCAGTTCCGCTGCGGGCTTCAGTTGGCGACTTTGTCTGGCTTGACGTCAATGGCGACGGCATTCAGGATCGTGGCGAAAACGGCATCCCCGGTGTCACCATCGGGCTTTTCGACCAGGACGGCAACCTCCTTGAGTTCACCGTTACCGGCCGCAATGGTGGCTATCTCTTCGATGACCTCGACGCTGGTACGTACCAGGTGGTTGTGGACATCACGACCCTGCCTCCGCAGAACCGTCAGACCTTTGACGCCGACGGTGGTTTCGACGACAGGTCGACCGTCACTCTGGCCGCAGGCGAGAATGACCGCCTTCAGGACTTCGGTTACCGAATCCTTGCGCCAACCGCTACTCCGGTTCCGCCGACGGCAACGCCAGTTCCGCCGACGGCCACCCCAGTACCGCCAACGGCCACCCCTGAGCCTCCTACCGCAACTCCGGTGCCATTGCGTGCCGCAGTTGGCGACCGGGTTTGGTTCGATCTCGACCGTGACGGCGACCAGGATCCCGGCGAAGCCGGTATCCCCGGTGTGACCGTGATTCTCACCGCTGCTGATGGCTCCACCCAGACCGCCGTTACCGGTAGCAACGGTGGCTACCTGTTCAGCAACCTCGACGCTGGTACCTACCAGCTCTCGATTGACACAACGACGCTGCCCGCCGGCGCCATTCAGACCTACGATGCTGAGGCTCCCCTCGACGATGCGTCGACCGTGACCCTGGCCCCTGGCGACGAAAACCGTCTGCAGGACTTCGGCTACGTGGTGCCAGTTCCGCCTACGGCAACGCCAGTTCCGCCTACGGCAACGCCAGTTCCACCTACGGCAACCCCAGTTCCGCCAACCGCCACCCCTGAGCCACTTCTGGCTTCGGTAGGGGACCTGGTCTGGTTGGACAACGACGAGAGTGGTCTCCAGAGTGCTGGCGAGCCCGGCATCGCTGACGTCACCGTTAACCTGCTTCAGAACGGCGTAGTCGTTGCGACTGAAGTAACTGACGGCAACGGCAACTACCTGTTCGACCAGCTGCCAGCCGGCACCTATGTCGTATCGGTTGACTTCACGACGCTTCCGTCGTCAACGCTGGTCAATGTTGCTGACCCTGACGGTGGCACCCTCAACCAGTCGACGATCACCCTCGCTCCCGGCGATGCTGACCGTCTGCAGGACTTCGGCTACGTAGAGCCACCACCAGCGCCGGCCGAAATCGGCGACACTGTGTGGTTCGACGCTGACCGCGACGGCACCCAGAACGTCGGCGAAGTCGGCATCCCTGGCGTCAGCGTTCAGCTGATCGACAGCTCGGGCGCCGTTGTTGGCACTCGGGTCACCGACCAGGACGGCAAGTACCTCTTCACTGGTCTGGCACCTGGTGCCTACAGCGTGCGAGTCCTTGCTGGAACCCTGCCTGCGGGCTACGAGCAGACCTACGATCTTGACGGCACCCTCGACGGTACGTCGGTGGAACAGCTTGATGCTGGCGAATCCAACCTCACCCACGACTTCGGCTACGTCGAGCTTGTGGGCGAGATCGGCGACACCGTATGGTTCGACACTGACGCTGACGGCACCCTCAACGGGGGCGAGTCCGGCATCAGTGGCGTTGATGTGACGCTGGTGGACGCTGATGGCGTCAACTACGGCACGCTTACCACCGGTGCTGATGGCACCTACCTGTTCACCGGTCTTCCGGCTGGCACCTTCACCGCAACGGTCAACCCGGCCACGCTGCCTGACGGCGTAACCCAGACCTACGACTTCAGTGGTGACCTTGACAACACGTCAGTCACCTCGATCACCGCTGGCGGTCAGGACCTTGACCAGGACTTCGGTTACCGAATCCTCGGCGCACTGGGCGACACCGTGTGGCTCGACGATGATGGCAACCAGGTTCAGAATGCTGGCGAAGCCGGTATCCCTGGCGTTGTTGTGAATCTCTTCGACGACAGCGGTACCGCTCTCGGCTCCCAAACCACCGATGACAACGGCATGTACATGTTCAACGACCTTCCAGCAGGTCAGTACGTGGTCGTCGTTGACGCCACCACGCTGCCTGACGGTTTGGTCCAGACTGCTGACTTCAGCGGCGCACTCGACAACGAGTCCACCGTTGAGCTGACGCAGGCTGATCCAACCAATCTGGAACAGGACTTTGGCTACCGCCGCCTGGGCACCATTGGTGACCTGGTCTTCTGGGACACCAACTCCAACGGTGCCTTCGATGACACCGACCTTCCACTGGAGAACATCCGGTTGAACCTCACCAGTGACGCTGGCTTCAGCGCCACGACCCTCACGGATGCTGATGGCCTGTACCTCTTCACCGACCTCCCGGTCGGCCCGACGTACACCGTCACCGTTGACGAGACCACCTTCACCGGCACCCTCCAGAACCCTGCTACCCGTGAGCAGAGCTTCGAAGGTGTAGACGGAGTACTCGACAGCTCATCGTCGACGACTCTTCCGGTTGCGGGTCTTGCTGACCCGTACGTGGATCTTCGTCAAGACTTCGGTTACAAGTTCATCGGTGACAGCGTCGGCGACCTCGTATCGGTCAATGAGCCAGCACCTGAACCTGCTCCGGCGCCAGCTCCAACCGGGCAGTTCCGCTCCCGGTTCGCTGACCGTGCCTACGTCTACGGCTGGCTGATGAGCGGCTCATAGCCAACGGTCAGGCGTTGGTCTGACCTGAACCTTTTGAAACGAGCGCTCGTCCCCTCCGGGGGACGGGCGCTCGTTTGTTTTTCATCTGTGTGGGCCCCGGAAGGTTTGGATGCTCTTCCGAAACTCCGATTTCCGACGGAGTCGCAAGATGCGCTCTTTCGTTTCAGCCAGCGGGGCGTGACCAGGGGGCCGCCGCCAGGAATTCGTCCAGGTCAATGCGATCGGTTCTGGTGCCAACCGGCAGCCACACGTCGCCCTGGTCGGTGGAGAAGTAGATTTCCCAGTGGTAGAGGCCGGTGAAGGCGCCGGAGTCGTGACGCAGGAGATCGGCGTAGGCGGTGACGGCGTCAACGTAGTGGTCACTGTTGTTGTAGCCCCAGAGCGCACCCGCCATATCGTCGGGACCGCCGCGCCGGACCAGGTAGCGCCCGGCGGCCAGAATCGAATCGGCGGGATCGGTGACGTCTCCCTCGCCGATCTCCTCCCACGTGAACGGCATGAACTGCATTGGACCTTGGGCGCCGGCTGAGCTCAGGCCTTGAATGCGCCCCAGACCGGTTTCCATCAGGTTGATGGCGGCCAGATACTCCCAATCGATTCCGGTTTGGCTTTCGGCGTCCCGGTAAAACCGCAGGAGGTCGTCGGCGGGAGCCGGCGCAACGATCTCCCAGGCCGGAATGAAATCGGCGCTGGGGAAGCCGCTGCTCAGTCCACTGATGGCTCGGCGGGCCGCGATGTGAAATTGCACCTGAGTCGCCAGGTCGGCGGGCATCTCGGCCAGAACGGCCTGATCCCAGTCCGGCTGGCGTCCCAGCACGCGATACAGCACTTGCTGGGCATGGCCCATCTCGGCCTGCTGTTGGCGGCTGGCTGCCGGGTCTTGCAGAATCTGGTCGGTATGGACCAGACCGGCGGCCACCTCCGCGGCCGATTGCGGGGGCTGCGGGGCTTGCCGCCCATTGGGCGCCGCGGGGCGCAGGTAGATCGGGGCGCCGGCTTCGGTCGCAGCGGGCGTCGCCGTGGGTTCCATGGTCGCCGTTGGTCCGGCGATCACCGAGGGCGTTGGCGTTGCTGGCGTCGTTGGAACCAACGTCGGTGTTGCAAACGGCTCGGTCGTGGGAACGGGAGCGGTGGTGGCAGGGGCTTCGGGTTCCCGGGTCGGCACGGCGGTTGGTGGGACCGGCGTTGGGGTCGGTGGTCGAATGGCCGGATCCGCAACAAAGGACGGGTCAACGGTCGGGATCACCACGGGGGTTCCCACGAGCTGTGGTCCAGATGAAGCATCGTTTCCGCAGGCGGCCGCGCCCAGCAAGGTGCCGGCCACAAACGCCTGGCGGGCCAGTCGCCGGGCCCGCATGTACGGGGATTCCGGGTCCGGGTTCACCGGGCGATGAGCCGCAGAATCTGGCCCGACAGCGTCAAAATCCAGACCTCGCCGTTTGGGTCTTCGCCAAAGCTGGCCAGGGTGGTACTCCGCACCGACAGATCAAGATCCCGAAGGGATGCGGTGGGTCCGTTCAGCCGCAGCGAATCGATTTCGCCGGTGCAGAAATCCCCAAACAGGTACTCGCCCTGAAGTTCCGGAATACGATTTCCGCGGTACACGACCCCGCCGGTGATTGAGCAGCGATCGCCCTGGTGAGAATACTCATACACAGGATCGGTGAGTGTGGTGGTGCCATCGACCGCAACATCTTGAAACGGCTGCGAACCTTCGCGCATGTTCCAGCCGTAGTTTGCACCGCGGCCCTGACCCGCAGCCATGAAGTTGACTTCCTCGCGTTCTCGTTGGCCCACATCGGCAATCCACAAATCACCTGTCGCCTGATCGAAAGCGAAGCGCCACGGGTTGCGCAAACCAAAGGCCCAGATCTCCGGCGCCCCTCGGTCGGTAAACGGGTTGTCGTCCGGAATTGTGTAAGAACCGAAGGCGCCCGGTGTCGGGTCGATCCGCAGCAGCGAACCGAGCGGATTGTCCAGGTTCTGGGCGTTGCCGTTGCGGTCGTTCTGGCCGCCGCCGTCGCCCAGCCCGTAGTAGAGCAATCCGTCCCGGCCAAAGGCAATGTGGCCACCATTGTGGTTGGCGTCGGGTTGCGGCACGGTCATCACCGTTCGCTCCTGGGCGCGGTCGATCGTGCCGTCGGTGGCAACCGGAAAGGCCACCAGTTCGTTGGCGAAGGTTTCCCGATTGGTGAACACCACATAGAGATCGGATCCGGTGGGATCGAAGGCCATGCTGAGCAGGCCTCGCTCCCTGTCCGACACGGTGCGCTGGCGTAGATCAAGGACCTCACCGAGGGCTCGAACGCCGCCGGTGGGGTCGACGTCGAAGCCGACGATGATGCCATCCTGGCTGGCCACGAAGGTCGCCCGGCTGTTCGGACGACTGGCCATTGCGATGGCCTGATCAAGCTCACCCACGCGTTCAACGGTCACCCCGCGAAATGGCTGGGCCGGCCGCGGGGTAAGGGTGGGGTTCGGATTGACCACGTTCGTGCCTTCGCCCGGGACGAAGACCTCTTGCACGGTTGGCTCCGGAGTTGGTGACCCTTCGGTAGCGGCCGTGCTGGTAGCGGCCGTGCGGGTGGTGGCTGTGCTGCTGGTGGCTGTGCTGGTAGCGGCCGTGCGGGTGGAGGGGGCGTTGGTCTCGACGTTTGCGCTCTCGGTCGCCGAATCAAGGGCGGTCGGGTTGGAAGCACAACTCACCGCGAGGGTGAGCGTGGCTACGGCGACCCTGGCCCGCGTTGATGTCCACGCTGAGCGACGATGCCCTGGTGGGCTCGTCGCGCCTGCCGGTTCACCGGCCACCGCTCTCCGCATGGCCGCAGGCTAACCCCGGGCGCTCAGCTGTCGGACTCGCCTATGGGCATATCTGCCGACCTCGAATCCACGGGGTGCGCAGCTACCCTTGGATGGTGACGTCCCCGCTACCGCGCGCCATGTCCTTCTGGCGCGAGAACGGCAAGAAAGTCATTCGCTACGTCGGAGTTGCGGCCATCATGGTCCCTGCCGGTCTGGCCACCTTGACGGTGCTTTTGTGGCTCACTGACTGGAAAGAATGGCAGGCCAATTTTGTGGGCACCATTCTGATGATGACCCCCAACTATCTGCTCAACCGGTACTACGTCTGGCAGAAGAACGACGCCAACCGACTGGTCGGCGAAGTGGTGCCGTTCGTGGTGATGGCGCTGATTGGACTCCTGGTATCCACGGTCGCTGTGGCGATTGTCGCAAGCCTTGGGGCACCCCGATTTCTGGCGCTGGTAGTCAACTTCTGCTCCTTTGGCGCCGTGTGGGTGGTTCGCTTTTTTGTGCTGGATCGTTACGTGTTCACCAAACGTTCCGAGATTGTGGCGTGACATTGGATCCCCGAGTCCGCACCCTGGCCGAAGCCGCACGCGGCTTCATGCCCATTGTTGAGGGTCTGGCCCTTCACGACGCGGCCATGTCCACCGAGGTCGCCGGACCGTTTCTGGAGGTTGGGAGTTATTGCGGCAAGAGCTCCATCTATCTGGGCGATGCCGCCCGACAAAAGGGAACCGTGCTCTTTGCGGTGGACCATCACCGCGGCAGCGAAGAAAACCAGGCGGGCTGGGAGCACCATGAGCCGGACCTTGTCGACCCCAGCGTTGGTCGGATGGACACGATGCCGTTCTTCCGACGCACCATTCACGAGGCTGACTTGGAAGACGTGGTGATTGCGGTGGTCGGTCAGTCGGTGCCCGTCGCCCAGCATTGGGGTACGCCGCTGGCTTTTCTTTTCATCGACGGCGGTCACGGCACCAAACCGGCGCACGACGACTATGAGAACTGGATGCCGCACGTGGCCATGGGCGGCGTCGTGGCCATTCACGATGTGTTTCCGGATCCGGCCGATGGCGGCCGTCCACCATTTGAGATCTGGACCCGGGCTACGGAGTCCGGAGCGTTTGCCGATGTCAGCGCCACCGGTTCGCTTCGCGTTCTTCGGAGAACCGCCGACGGAATTTGAGCTCGTCCGGTCCTTCAGGTCGCGAAGAGAACCGGGAAAACGAAGGCAAGGTTGGACAACCCGTGGTGCAGCATGGCGCCCCATATGTTGGTGCGGACCCGGGTGTAGGTGATCAGCAGTCCGCCAACGAGCTGCGGCACAACCAGCAGGAACACCGCAATCAATCGCCAGTTGCTGATCGGTAGCGAATAGTTGGCCACATGCATGAGCGCAAAGCCAATGGTGCAGTACCAGACCACCCGTGCGGGATGCGTATTCCACGACCGGTGGGCCCGCGACACGCCACTTACTTTTTCGCCGCCGACCGAGAAAAGGCGCCACAGGATGAGAACCAGCGGGAGCACGCCCAATATCAACAAGCTCGGAGCCGCAAGACCATTCATTGCGATGAAGGCGGACCAGACGGTGACACTGACCCAGAACCTTCGATCGTCAAAGGGGTGGATCAGGAGCCGCATGGCGGTCTCTTCCAGCAACGGGGCCAGGATGACGGCCAGCAGGATCAAGGCAAGAGGATTGACCCCTTCAATGCCGCCCTCGGCGTCGAAGCCGGCGTATTCGGCTCCGCCCAGGATCGCCTGACCGGCAAGCACCAGCCAGATGGTGCCCACGCGGAGAACACAGTCGATCAGCGTCATGCGCAGCACGAACGGCAGCCACTGGATGGGTGGCGGCAGTTTCAGCGCCGGGCGTCGCGCAAACTGCGCGGCGCGCATGATCAGTTCGACCACCGTCTCATTGGGCGGCGCCGAAGCGTGACTCAGGGGAGCCGCCTGATGCTCGGTCGGGTCATCGATGACGGGCGGTGTCGTGAGCTCCATCAGAAATGCCTGTCCATCAGGAGTGTCTATCGCTGATCGAAGGACAACTGTTCGTCGGCGACGTGGTCATCGGCAGAGTCGGCCAGGTCGATGAGTGGTGGCAGCGAATCGTGGGTCGACAGCAGGCGAGAAGCCGGGCTGTATTCGGCAAGAGCATCGGCGGTGAGGATCACGGCCGCTGCGGTGTAGCTGGAGCGTTCGTCGGCCGGGAAGTTCACTTCCTGGGGATAGACAATGCCGGTGAAGTAGGCGCCGTCGGTGTCGCGGGCGGCTTGCGACCAGACAAACAGGTCGTGGGCCTTGTCCCGATCGCCGAGGCTGAGCCACGCCAACGCCGCTTCGCAGGTCTCGGCGGAGGTGATCCACGGCCGGTCCGAGACGCATCGGATGCCTTTGCCCGGCATCATGAACTTCTCTTCGCCCGCCAGCATGCGGGCGCGGCCCTGGTCCCCATTGATGGCGCCGCACAGGACCGGGTAGTACCAGTCCATGGCCCAACGCTCTTTGGGCGCAAAGGCGCCTTCATCGGTGCGGATGACGTGGGCCAGCCGGGACATGGCCAGTTCCCACCCGGGTCGTTCGTGTCCCATTTCGTGCGCCACCGCAATGGCACAGCGCAGGCTGTGGCAAATGCTGGAGTTGCCGGTCAGGAGCGCAAAGCTCCATGGGGTGCCGTCTGCGTGCCGGGCCCACCGGATCTCGCCTCGGGGCTGTTGGAGTTCGATGACGAATTCGATGGCGAGTTCGATGACTGACCACATGGATTCCAGGAAGCCGCGATCACCGGTCAGGAGCCAGTGATGCCACACGCCGGTGGCGATATAGGCCACGCAGTTGGCGTCCAGCTTGTCCTGCTCGATGATGTCGCCGGCCAGGTAGTACTGATGCCATGCGCCGTCAGCCCGCTGGAGGTCCACCAACCACTGGTAGGCCCGCTCGGCGGCATCGTGATTCCCCGAGACGGCGAGGGCCATGGCCGCTTCGATGTGGTTCCACGGGTCCGAGTGTCCGCCCGGGAACCATTCGATCATGCCGTTTGGCAACTGCAGTGCCGCCAACGAGTTGGCGGTATCGGCAAGTTGCTCGGCGGTGAGTACGCCGGGTACGTGAAAGGCTTCAGACACGGACGGTCTCCTGATTATTGGTGGTGGTTGTTTGCATCACGCTGAGCGGCGTGGGGGCGGTGATGGTTCCGGGCTTGGCCGCGTACATCACCATGCTCTTGCCAATGAGCGGGCTGAGAACCCGGTCGGCAATGCGAGTGGCGGTGGGGTTGTCGGTGATGTCCCACACCAGAAGCTGGTGGTACTTCTTGACCAGCGGGTGATCGTCGTTGTCGATGCCCACGGCGCACTTGAGCCACCAGTACGGCGAATGGATGCCGTGTTCCAGATGGTGCTGTCCCGGCTCCAAACCCGCGCCCGAGAACTTCGCCCGAAGTTCAGTCCTGGTGTAGATCCGGACGTGGCCGCCCACCGATTTGGGGGCGTGGTAATTGTCGTTCAGTGCCCAGCAGATTCGTTCGGGCAGGAACGTGGGAACGGTGACGGCCACAACACCACCCGGCTTGAGGACGCGGCGAAACTCTTCCAGCGCCGCAATGTCGTTGGGCACGTGCTCCATGACCTCGCTGGCGATGATGCGATGAAACGAGTTGTCGGCAAACGGCAGCCTGGTGGCGTCGCCGTTGGCTGACGTGCAGGTAATGCCTTCGGGTACTTCGCGGTTGTCATGCAGGACGCCCGCCACCTTCTGGACTTCCTCCAGTTCGGGGACCGCCATGTCACACGCGGTCACATGAGCGCCCCGGCGCAGGGCTTCAAAGGCATGACGGCCAAAGCCGCAGCCCAGATCCAAAATGTGTTCGGCCGGTTGCAAGCCCAGCTTGTCGTAGTCGACGGTCAACATCAGCGGCCCAGCTTTCGGGTCAACTTGCCGAACGTCGCGGCCAGACCGCTCTGGCCGGGCGCCGCGCTCGGTGATGGGTCAGCGCCAACTTCCGCCAGCAGGATGCGGTATTGCTCGATGGTCTTGAGGGCCGTGTGGCGCCAGCTCCAGTGATTGACCACGCGTTCTCGGCCGGCGGTCCCCAATCGGTCTCTGAGCTCGGGATCGTCGAGGGCTTTGGCGATGCCAACCGCCAGTGCGTCGCCGCTCTCGGTCTCCACGACAATGGCGGTCTCGCCGTCTTCGCCGACAACCTCGGGCAGCGCGCCGCCGTTGGTGGCGACCAGACAGGCACCAGAGGACATGGCTTCGATGGCGGGCAGCGAGAAACCTTCGTAGAGCGATGGCACCACGGCCACTTCGCACTGCGAGTACAGCTCCACAATTCGTTCATCTGAAACGCCGGAGATCCAGGTGACGTGATCGGTCAGACCCAGACGGTCCAACGTCTGCATGGCGGTGCCGCCCTCCTTGGGCTTGCCGATGATCACCAGATGGACATCGGGGCGTTCGGTCCGAAGTTTGGCGATGGCTTCCAGCAGGTACCGGAGACCTTTGAGCGGGACGTCCGCGCTCGCCGTGGTCAGAATCATTCCCGGGATGCGATCCACATCAGGCCGCGGGCGGAACAGCTCTGGGTCCACGCCAACCGGAACCACAACCATGCGGTCCCGCGGGACCTCATGATCGGCGTGGACATCTTCAAAGGAGTTCTCGCTCACGGTCATGACCCGGCGCATGCGCTTGGCCACCCGAGTCTGCATCCTGGTAAACGAGTACCAGCGGCGCTTGCCGATCTGCTCCAGGAGGGTGCGGGCGTGCTCGATCTCAAGTCTGCGGTCCACGGTGATGGGGTGGTGAATGGTCTGCAGGACAGGGAGTCCATCGTTCTGGATGCCGAGGATGCCGTAGCCGAGGGTTTGGTTGTCGTGCACCAGGTCAAACTCGTCCAGGCGGGGCTTGAGTTCCTGCCAGGCCCGGAGACTGAAGCCCAGCGGCTCAGAGAAGGATCCGCCCAGGAAGCTGGTCAGCTCGGCGAAGTCCGGCAGGGACTTGATCTCCCAGAAACCGGGCATGCGGCCGGGGAAGTGGTCGTTGAAGATGTCCAACGACTCCAGCTTGTGAAGGATGATGTCATCGTCCACCTCGGGATAGGGCTGGCCGGAGAAGACTTCAACGTGATGGCCCAGATCCGTCAGAGCCCGGGCCATATGCCGGGTGTAGACCCCCTGGCCGCCGCAGTGGGCTTTGCCGCGGTAGGTGAGAAAGGCGATCCGTAGCGGTTTGCCGGTGTCCGCGGGCGCAGGGGTGAGCAGTTTTGATTGATCTGAGCTGAGCATGGAGGCCATTCGTCGGTGGTTGCAGCGGTGTTCTCGCCACCAGGAGTGAGCAAGAAAGTGGTGCGCCGTATTCCAATAACGAATGTTACTGGACCGAATGACCACTGAATGCCGAGGTCGGGTCCACGTCGGCGAAATTGTAACGATCGAGACGGATTCGGGTCCGAATCTCCTCTAGGCTTTGGCCCTTGCGGTTCAGGCCAGGGGTGCCTTGCCGATTGCGCATCTGGAGGGATCACTATGAATCAACGATTCGTTACTCGCTTTTTGACGCCGGTGTTTTTGATGCTGGCCATGTTCGCCACGGCCTGTGGGTCAAGCGGCAGCGATTCGGCCGCTGACACCGGATCCGCTGAAGAGTCGTCCGCCGAGTCCGCCGAGTCGGCCGAGTCCAGTGAGTCGGCCACTGAATCAACCGAACCGGCCGGTGACGGTCGCTTTGTCTATGCCGCGCCGTCGCCGATCTTCGACATCGATCCAAACAGCTCGTTCTCGACCGAAGGCATTGCGCTCCACAACGTGTATGACACGCTGACTCGATTCAATCCGCCCGGGTCGGCTGATCTGGTCTCGCCGAACCTCGCAACAGATTGGACCTCCAACGACGACTTGTCGGAGTGGACGTTCACCTTGCGCGACGACGTGACCTTCCACGACGGAACGAAGATGACCGCCGAGTCAGTGCGCGGCTCTCTGCAGCGCACCATCGATCTTGGTCTGGGGGCCGCGTTTATCTTTGGGTCCATCGAGTCCATGGACGTGGTCGATGACACGACCATCACCTTCAACCTCGGCTTCCCCGCGCCCCTCGATCTGGTGATGTCGTCGGCCTTCGGCGCATACATCATGAGTGCTGACGCAACCACCCAGGAGACCGACTGGTTCAACGCCGGCAATGACGGCGGAACCGGTCCGTACATGATCACCTCGCACCTGCCCAACGAGTCAACGACGCTGGCCCGGTACGACGATTACTGGGGTGGATGGAGCGACAAGAGCATCGACGAGGTCGAGATTCAGATCGTCGAGGACTCGGTCCTGGCCGAGCAGCTGCTGCGCAGCGGCGACGCAGACTTCTCGTACAACCTTTCGTCCGACAGCATCCCGTCGCTCGAGGGCGAGGACGGTCTGGCGGTGGTCCGCGGCACCTCGATGACCAACCTGACCGGCCTGCTCAACCACGTCACCTTGTCGCCTGAAGCGCGCGAGGCTCTGATTCTGTCGTTCCCATACGACGACATCACCGCCGGCCTCTACGGCGGGGAAGCAAATCGCGCCCAGGGCGTCATCCCGCAGGCGGTCTGGGGCTCATCGACGCTCGATCTCCCGGACACCGATCTGGACGCCGCGGCAAAGATCCTGGCCGACGCCGGCGAAACCGGTCTGACCGTGACCTACAGCTTCGACGCTGGCGACACGCAACAGCAGCAGATCGGCGAGGTCTGGAAAGCCAGCCTGGCCACCATCGATGTTGATCTGCAGCTGGAACCGCTGACCTTCGATGCCCGGTGGGAGATCCAGCAGGGTGACCCGGCCGAAGCGTTCGACGTGTTTGCGCTCTTCTGGTTCCCGACCTATGTCACGCCCTACGATTACATGTTCTCGATGTTCCGGTCCGAAGAGTTCCCATTCTTCAATCTCGGCTACCACGCCAACGCCGACTTCGACGCGCTCATCGACGAAGGCGACTTCCTGACCGCCACCGATCGTGCCGCCGCAGAGGCCAACTTCGCGGCGGCCAATCAGATGCTGATTGACACCAACGCCGCCGTGTTCATGCTCGACGTGCCGGACGTGAACGTCATCAACTCCGCGATCGACGGGTACGTGTCCAACCCGGGCTACTCAAATGTCGTGCGGTTCAACGAGCTGACCGAAAACGGCTGACGCTCGCGTCCAGCGAACGAGGCCACGAGCAGGAGCGCGCGCGATGAACTACATCGTTCGGCGCGTGCTCTCTGGTCTGGTCGTCGTCCTGGGCGTGGTGACCATCACCTTTGTCGTTTCGCGCCTGGTGCCATCGGACCCGGCCCGGCTGTACGCCGGGGCGCGGGCTCGACCCGCCCAGATTGACGAGGTCCGCGCAAATCTGAATCTTGATGACCCGGTGGCGGTCCAGTACGTCCGGTACCTGGGTGACCTGGTGCAGGGTGATCTTGGGACCTCGTTTGCCACCAAGCGGGCCATCACCCGCGACATGGCGGACTTCCTTCCGGCCACCTTGGAGTTGGCGCTGCTGGCCACACTGCTGGCCATGATCATCGGGATACCCGTGGGTGTGTGGGCATCGGCCCGGCGGGGTAGGGCTCGGGACTCGTGGGTTCGGCTGTTTGCGGTGTCCAGCGTGTCCATTCCGTCGTTCTGGTTGGCGCTCATTCTTCAGCTGTTCTTTGCCAGCAGGTTGGGGTGGCTGCCGTTGGCGGGTCGGGTCGATTCATCCACCGAATTCACCGAGTACACCCGGTTCTTCCTCGTCGACTCGATCCTCTCCGGCAACATCGGCAACGTCCTGGATGTGGTGAAGCACCTGGCACTGCCGGTGGTGGTCATGACCGCATACCCCCTCGGGCTGACCATCAGACTCATCCGCGGTTCGATGCTGGAAGTCCTCGGTGAACAGTACGTGGAGGCGGCCCGAGTAGCTGGCATTCCGGAGCGGACCGTTCTCTCCAAGCTGGCGCTGAAGAACTCACTGGCGCCCGCGTTGACCTTGTTGGGTCTGACGTTTGCCTATTCGGTGTCGAGCGCGTTCCTGGTCGAGGCGGTCTTCAACTGGCCGGGGTTGGGCAACTACCTGACCAGCGCAATCCTTCGGGTCGACTTTCCCGTCATCATCGCAGCGGCCCTGGTCATCACGGTCATCTACGTCGTGGTGAACCTGCTGCTCGACCTGGTGCAGGCCAAGGTCGATCCACGAGTGGAGATTCAGCCATGAGCTCCACGATGGACGAGCGGGTCGTGCAACCGGCGCGCCGGTTTCGACTGCTACCAACAATGACGCCGGGAAGTGCGGTCTGGTACTACCGACGCAACTGGCTGGGGATGGCGGCCGCCACGCTCATCGGCCTCTTCATTCTTGCCGCGATCTTGGCCCCGTGGCTCACCCCGTTTGCCGACCAGGGCCGGGGCGCGACCAATCTTCCCAACCGCCTGCAGAGCCCAAACGGCACCCACTGGTTCGGCACCGATGATCTCGGTCGAGATGTAATGGCTCGGCTCCTGTTTGGCGCCCGAACTGCGCTGACCATTGCCATCGGCGTGGTGGTGATTGCGGTAATTATCGGCGTGGCGGTTGGCGCGGTGGCCGGCTACTTCGGCCGGTGGGTGGACGAAATTCTGATGCGGATCACCGACGTATTCCTCGCGTTTCCGCCGCTGCTTCTGGCGGTGATCGTGGCCGCCGCGTTGGGCGCCAGCCTGCGTAACACCATCATCGCCATCGCCATCTCCTGGTGGCCCTGGTACGCGCGGCAGGTGCGGGCTCAGGTCTTGAGCTTGCGGGAGCGACCCTTCATTCAGGCCGAGCAGGTGATTGGCGTGCCAACGCATCGGATCATTGCCCAGCACATCGTCCCGAACGCCATGTCCCCGGTCTGGGTGCAGGCCGCGTCTGACCTCGGTGCCTCCGTGCTGACGGCGGCCGGACTGAGCTTCGTTGGATTGGGACCTCGTCCGCCGACCGCCGACTGGGGGGTCATGATTGCCGACGGTCGCCAATTCGTGCTGTCGGGTCAGTGGTGGATCGCGGGGTTTGCCGGAATCGCCATCACGTTGGTGGCGTTGGCTTTCAACCTGATGGGCGATGTGGTCCGCGATGTGACCGATCCGAAGAGTCGGGGCGAGTGACGTGACGACACTGCTCGAAGTTGATGACCTTCATGTCACGTTCGCAACGCCAACCGGAGCGGTGCGCGCAGTTCGAGGCGTCACCCTTGATGTTGATCGGGGCGAGATCCTGGGCGTGGTCGGTGAGTCCGGCTGCGGTAAGTCGGTTACGTTCCGCGCCCTCCTCGGTCTCACGCCCGCGTCGGCCTCGGTGACCGGCACGGCTCGCTTTGACGGCCAGCCCATCGACACCGATGGCGCACTTTGTGCGCATGCCGCGCTCATCTACCAGAACCCTGGCGCGGCGCTCAATCCAGTGTTCACCATCGGCCAACAGCTGGCGATGGTTGCGGGCACGAAGGATCGGGCGGTGCTCGCTGCTCTGCTGACGCAGGCCAGCCTGGCGGACCCGGAGCGGACGCTCGACTCATATCCGCATGAACTCTCCGGCGGAATGCGCCAGCGAGCGGTCATCGCCTTTGCGCTGGCGCAGAAGCCCTCGCTGCTGGTTGCCGACGAGCCCACCACTGCGTTGGACGTCACCACCCAGGCGCAGGTGCTTGACCTCATTGCTTCGCTGAGAAACGAGCATGATCTCACGGTGGTTCTGGTCAGTCATGACCTGGCCGTCATCGGGCGGTTGTGTGATCGTGTCGCCGTGCTGTACTGCGGCCGCGTTGTGGAGCTGGGTCAAACTGAGCAGGTCCTGTCGGATCCGCAACATCCCTACACTCGGGCCCTGCTCCAATCAACGCCGCGTCCCGATCTCGTTGGTCACGACCTTGCGGCGATTCCGGGACTCGTTCCCGATGGTCGCAGTGAAATAGTGGGCTGTTCGTTTGCGCCCCGATGTGCGCAGGCGAGCAAGGAATGCGAGACCGCGGAGCCCGCAATGCGGTCGGTTGGCGATACCGCAGACCACCGCGCGGCCTGCATACACGTGGCGGTGGCTCCATGAACCCGTTGGTCGAGGTTCGTGACCTCCAGGTCGCATACCGGACACGACAGGATGGTCGCACCCGGTCAGTGCGGGTGATCGATGGGCTGGATCTCGATGTCCATGAAGGCGAGACTCTTGCCGTGGTTGGCGAGTCGGGAAGTGGGAAATCGACGCTCGCAGGTTCGATTGTTGGGCTCGTTCGCCCGACGGGGGGCAGCATTCGGTTTGTTGGCACCGAACTGTTGGGCGCCAAGCGGGACGTTCGCAAGACGATGCAGCGGCAGATTCAGCTGGTGTTTCAGAATCCGTTGCTGTCGTTGAGCCCGCGACGCCGGGTTGGCTTCCTGCTCGACGAACCGCTGCGGGTCCACACGGGGCTCGACGGTGACGCGAGACGAGCGCGATCGATCGAACTCGTGGAGCAGTTCGAGCTCAGTGCGGCGATTCTGGATCGATTTCCTCACGAACTGAGCGGCGGTCAAGCGCAGCGCGTGGTGTTGGCGAGAGCGTTGGCGCTCGAACCGCGGCTGATGTTGTTCGATGAGCCAACCTCTGCGCTCGATGTGTCGGTGCAGGCGGGTGTTTTGAATCTGCTGCAGCGACTGAAGTCCGAGCGTTACCTGACCTATGTCTTCATCACCCATGACCTGGCGGTCGCGCGGCATCTGGCCGACCGCATCGCAGTGATGCGCGCCGGCGAGGTCGTCGAACTGGCGACAGCGGCGGAGCTCTTTACCAATCCGGAGCATGAGTACACCCGTGCGCTGCTGGCGTCGTCGCTGTCGGTATGACGAGCAATACCCGGAGGGCCAGATGTTGAGGATCGGGATCGATGTTGGCGGCACGCACACCGATGCCGTGTTGCTCGATGGCGACCGGGTGCTCGCCGAGACCAAAGCGCTGACGTCGGCCGATGTGCTCTTCGGAATCCTTGAGGCGCTGGAAGCGGTTCTTGCCGGGCGACCGAACATCGAAAATGAGGTCGAGGCAGTGATGCTCGGCACGACGCAATTCACCAACGCCGTTGTCGAGCGTCGCGAGCTGGCGGAGGTGGCGGCCATCAGAATTGGCGAGCCATCGGGGCACGGATTGGTGCCAAAGATCGGTTGGCCCGCAGACATCGCCGCCTGCCTCGGGAACGAGTCATATGCAATTGGCGGCGGGCACCTCTACGACGGCTCGCTACTGGCCGAACTCAACGACGCCGAGATCGACGCGGTCATCGCAGACCTGCGTCTCAAGCAGGTAAATGCGGTCTCCGTCTCCGCAGCCTTTTCGCCAGCCGACCCGTCGCACGAGATCGCGGTGGGTGAGCGGGTCGCCACCGCATTGCCGAATGCGCGCGTGACGTTGTCGCACACGCTGGGTCGGCTCGGGATTCTGGAACGCGAAAACGCCGCACTGCTCAACACCAGCCTGTTGGATTTCGCTGACCGGGTCGTCAGCTCGTTTGTGGATGCGGTTCGCCAGCGGGGCCTCACCTGCCGCTTCTTCGTCAGTCAAAACGACGGCACCCTGATGGACGCGGACTTCGCCCGGCAGTTCCCGGCACTCACCTTCGCCTCCGGACCCACCAATTCCCTGCGGGGCGCGTGCAAGCTCAGCGGACTCGATGACGCAGTTGTGATTGATATCGGCGGCACCACCTCCGACATTGGCGTTCTCCAAAACGGATTCCCGCGAGAGTCAAACCTGGTCATCGAAGTGGGCGGGGTGCGGACCAATTTCCGGATGCCGGACCTGCTGGCGCTCGGCCTCGGCGGCGGCAGTCTGGTGGAGGACAAGGGGGCAACCGTGGGGCCGCTTTCGGTCGGTCATCGTCTGGTCTCCGAAGGTCTGGTCTTCGGCGGAAAGACCTTGACCGCAACCGATGTCGTGGTCGCGGCTGGCGCCGCGCAGATTGGAGATGTCGACGCGGTATCGGACCTGGACCCAACCACCGTCAAAACTGCTCGGGCAAGAATCGTTGAGATGTTGAACCAGGGGGTGGAGAAGATGAAGCCGAGCAGCGATCCGCTGCCCGTCATCCTGGTTGGCGGCGGGTCGGTGCTGGTCACCGAGAAACTTGTGGCGGCGTCGGAGATGCTCCGGCCTGAACATGCCGGGGTGGCCAACGCCATTGGGGCGGCCATCGCCCAGATTGGCGGCGAGACCGAACGCTTCGTCTCCTACGACGCCACGCCTCGCACCGAAGCTATTTCGGCCGCGACCGCCGAAGCGACCGAGGTTGCGGTCACCGCGGGCGCCGACCGTTCCACGATCCGCGTCGCCGACATCGAAGAGATTGCCATGTCGTACATGGCCGGCAATACGACCCGGCTTCGCGTGAAGGTGGTCGGCGAGATCGCGGGACTCGTGGGATCGAACCGAGCACCGCGATGAGGCTCGACGAAGACGTGCTCGATGATCTGTCACTCGGGTCAGTCTTTCTGGCCACCGGTGGCGGCGGCGATCCGTACGTGTCGCTGTTGGCGACCCGGCAGGTCCTGCACGCCAACGGTCCGGCCGAGATGATTCCGGTGGACGAGCTCGACGACGATGCCTACGTCGTGACCATTGGCGCAGTCGGCGCACCTTCGGTGAGTCTGGAGCTGCTCCCATCGGTCCACGACGCGGAGAAGGCGCTGCGAGCGTACGAAGAACATGTCGGCCGATCGGTGGACGCGGTGGTGTCATTCGAGGTCGGCGGGGGCAACTCGTTGATCCCGATCGCGGCCGCCTCGGCGTGTGGCATTCCGGTGATCGATGGTGACGGTATGGCTCGAGCGCTGCCGGAAGCACAAATGATGACCTACCCGATCAGCGGCATCTCGCCCACGCCCGCACTGGCGCTCGACTATGCCGGCAACGTGATGACCTTTGCCAGCGAGACAGCCGAGGCCTATGAGCACGAGATCCGAGCGGCGGCCGAAGCAATGGGTGGGATGATCACTGCGGTTGAGCACCCGATGAGTGGCGCAGAACTCAAGACCTCGGTCATGCGGGGCACGATCAGTTTCTCCATCGAGCTTGGCCAGCTGCTGCGCGAGCGGCGGGGCAACGCAGAGCGACTTCTTGCCCCGCTGACCGACCTGTTCGCCGACTCCCTCTACGGCCAAATCTTCCCCCTGTACACCGGCAAGGTCGTGGATTACTCCTCGTCGGTGGTCGCGGGGTTTGATCAGGGACAGGCCCGGCTTGAGCCGTTCGACCAGGACGGCCCGGCGATGACCATCGACATCAGGAACGAGTTTCTGGTCGCTCGGATGGGCGGCGAGGTGGTGGCATCGGTGCCCGATCTCATCACCATGTTGGACCTCGAGACGGGAACTCCGATCAACGCCGAGCGCCTGCGCTACGGACAACGAGTTGCCGTCTACGGCGTCGGCTGCCCGGAGTTCTACCGCCAGCCGAAAGCACTGGCGGTTGTCGAGCCGCGCTGTTTCGGATTCGACATTGACTTTGTCCCCATCGAGGATCTGAGACCGGGATGGCTGCAGCGGTGACTCGCGTCCAACAAGAGCGGTCCGAGTGACGGTCATCGTTGCACCTTGGCGCAAGTATTCTTGCGGGCGGAGGATCTGCCATGACCGAATCACAACACCGAGACGTTCTGGTGATAGGCGCGGGCGTCTCGGGGATCTATCAGATCAAACGACTGGTCGATCTGGGTTTCGACGCAGTGGTCCTGGAGGCCGATGAGGATCTGGGTGGGACCTGGTATCGCAACCGGTATCCGGGATGCCGCTTCGATTCGGAGAGCTACACGTATGGCTACTCGTTCTCGCAGGAGCTGCTCGATGAGTGGCACTGGAAGGAAATGTTCTCGTCGCAGCCCGAGAACCTGAAGTACCTCAACCACGTGGCCGACAAGTTTGATCTTCGCCGCCACATGCGGTTCAACGCCCGGGTCGAACAGATGACCTGGGACGAGGACGCCCAGCTCTGGCATGTGCAGCTCACCGACGGCGACACATGCACCGCGCGCTTCGTCATAACCAGCCTCGGCCCGTTGTCCGCAGTCACGTTGCCGAACTACCCCGGGATGGACGAGTTTGGCGGCCAATCGTTCCACACCGCCCACTGGCCCAACGAACCAGTGGAGCTCGCGGGGAAACGGGTCGGCGTGATTGGTACCGGCGCCACCGGCATTCAGGTCATTGCCGAGATTGCCGACAAGGTCGGGGAGCTCAAGGTCTTCCAACGGCGCCCCAACTGGAGTTCGCCGCTCAACAATGCGCCAATCTCTGAAGAACAGATGGCCGACATCCGGTCTCGCTATGACGAGATCTTTGCCAACTGCTCAAAGACCTCCGGAGGCTTCGAACATCTGCCACGCTGGGGGTTCTGGGACGTGTCGGCCGAAGAACGACGTGAGATCTGGGACCACCTCTACACCCAGCCGGGGTTTGCCATCCTGACCGCCAACTTCGGTGAGATCTTCCTGGACGAAGCGGCCAATCGCGAGATTTCCGACTACATCGCAGAACGCATTCGCGCTCGAGTGGATGATCCGGCGGTTGCCGAGAAACTCATTCCCAAGGACCATGGATTTGGCCTTCAACGCCTGCCCATGGAGACCCGGTACTTCGAGGTCTACAACCGTCCGAACGTGGAGTTGGTGGACATTAGCGCCGCACCCATCGAGCGCATGACGACGGCCGGGATTCAAACCGCCAATGAGCACTACGACCTGGACCTGATTGTCTACGCCACCGGCTTTGACGCGATCACCGGGGCCTATGACCGCATTGATATTCGGGGCGTGGATGGCGTGGCGCTGGCGGACCAGTGGCGGGACGGACCCAGCACCTTCCTGGGTCTTCTGAGCCATGGCTTTCCCAATCTGTTGATGGTGGCCGGCCCGCAAAGTGTGAGTGGGTCGACCAACTTCCCCCGGGCGATTCAGGCCGGCGTGGATTGGTTGAGTGACCTGCTCGAACACGCCCGAACCACTGGTGTCACCCGTATCGAAGCGGAGCCCGAAGCCGAGCAGGAGTGGCAGGAGGAAGTGATCAAAGCCCACGAGCGGCTGCTGCTCCGCAACAGCAAAGGATGGTTCACCGGCTACAACGCCAACGTGGCGGGCCACGCCGACGGCAAGGTTCGGTATCAGGCGTACTTCGGAGGCTCGCCGCGCTACGTCAACAAGATCAACGAGGTCGCCGCCGCCGGCTACGCCGGAATCGACATGCACCAGTAGGTAGGGGAGACTTCTCACCATGACCGACACGACGGACACGGTCCGGAGTCGCACTCCGCTGAATCGATCCCGCGGATATGACCCGGATCTGCTTGTGGTTCCACCGGCGTTTCAGAGTCCGCCCCGCCCGGGCGCGATGGTCCGGTGGTTCATCGGCAAATACCTGTGGCCGCAGTCGACACTGTGGATTGCCATCGGCGTGTTGATGTATCACTTTTTCACGCCGGACCTGGCTCGGTTCGCATCGCTGAGCGTTGACGATGTGGGTCTGATCTGGCTGCGAAACACCGTCATGATGCTGGTGGTCATCGGCGGCCAGCACTGGTGGCTGCACATCCGTCGAGCACAGGGCACCGAGTTCAAGTACGAGCAGCGGTGGCTGGCCAAAGGTCGCACCTCGTTCCTCTTCAATGACCAGACCCGGGACAACATGTTCTGGACGCTGGTCAGTGGCGGTGGGATCGCAGCGCTCTACGAGGCGATCATGTTTCGGCTGTATGCCAGCGGTTCAATCCCGCAGTTGAGTTCGCTGTGGGCCATCGCCCTGATGACATTGGCCGTGTTCTGGATCGAGAGCGTGCATTTTTATCTGAACCATCGGCTGCTGCACGTGGACATGCTCTACCGGCTGTTCCATTCGCTGCACCATCGCAATGTCAACACCGGTCCGTGGTCGGGGATCTCCATGCACCCGGTGGAGCACCTGCTCTACTTCTCGCTGCCGTTCGTGTTTCTGGTGCTGCCGGGATCACCGTTCATTGCCACGTTCTGTGGCGTCTACCTGATGCTCTCGCCGTCACCGTCGCACTCCGGATTCGATCGATTCAAGGTCACCGATGACGTGAATATCCACGGCGGCGACTACTTCCACAACCTGCATCACCGATACTTCGAAGTGAACTACGGGATGTTGTTGTTGCCGCTGGACAAGTGGTTGGGCACCTTCCACGACGGCAGCCAGCAAGCTCACGAAATCATGAAAGACCGGCGGCGGAAATCGGCTGAGGCTGACGGAGCTGTGTGACCCGATGCGATTCATCTCGCTTCAGCGGGTTTCGCTCCCGTGCGAGCATGATCGCGGACTGGATGGGGTGAGGTCCGGCCTGCTAGCAATGCGGGATGACTGTGGCAGTGGTGACGGGAGCAAACTCAGGGATCGGCCGCCAGACGGCGGTGGATCTGGCGGGCAAAGGATGGACGGTCTTCGGGTCCATGCGAAGCCTGGACAAGGGCGAGAAGTTGGCGGCAATGGCCAAAGACGCGGGTGTGACGGTGACGCCGGTGGTCTGTGACGTGACCGACACCGCCTCAGTAGACGCCGCGATCGCCGAGGTCACCGCTGCGGCCGGTCAGATCGACGTGATGGTCAACAACGCGGGGGTCGGTGGAAACGGCTCGGTCGAAGAAAGCCCCATCGAGGACTACGCCACCGTGATGGACGTCAACCTGCATGGGGTCCTCCGCTGCTGCAAAGCCGTCCTGCCACAGATGCGGGAGCGGGGCAACGGCACCATTGTGAACGTGTCGTCGGTCATCGGCCGGTTTGCTGGTCCGGCCCAGGCGCCCTATGTGGCGTCCAAGTGGGCGGTCGAAGGGGTGAGCGAGGAACTGGCGCACGAAGTTGCGCAGTTTGGGATTCGGGTGGCCATCATCGAGCCCGGCATCGTTCGCACCGCAATCATGGCCAAAAACACTGATGTCCCGGACCCGTCCGGTCCCTACGCGGCCACCTACCGCCGGATGTTCGGCTTCTACGGCAAGGGACTGATGACGCCGGGCCACCCGCACGAAGTGGCCGATGTGATCCATGAAGCGGTCGTGACTGACACCCCCAGGCTCCGGTGGACCTGCGGTTGGGGTGGCGAGCAACTGGCCAACAATGACGTGACCGCTGAGCAGTGGGTGGAACTCGGTCGCCTCGCCGACGACGCCGAATATCAGGCGGCGTTCACCGACCTGTACGGCCTCGATATCCGGCTTGAATCTGGCACCACGGGATCTGGCACCAACGCCTGATGTCATTCCTTTCAGAACCCACACTCTTCATTGCGATCATCGAAATCCTGGTTGGACTGTTTCTGTTGACCGTCGCGGCGGACAAGTTCGTGGACGGCGCAGTTTCGTGCTCGTCCGCGTTGAACGTCCCGCCGATTGTTGTTGGCGCGGTGATCGTGGGCTTTGGCACGAGCGCGCCGGAACTGCTGGTCTCCGGCATCGCGGCGGCCAACGGCGACGCCGACCTGGGGCTCGGCAACATCGTGGGCTCGAACGTGGCGAACCTGTCGCTCGTGCTGGGCTCGGCGGCGTTGATCATTCCGTTGCTCGTCACTCGATCGATGCTCGCCCGCGAAGCCCCGTTGTCGGTGGGAGCGGTGCTGCTGTTTGCGTTTCTGGCCCGAGATGGCATCAGTACAACTGACGGCATCCTGCTGCTGCTGGTGCTCGTTGCCGTGCTGGCATGGATCATCTTCGGCAAGTCGAACATGGTGGAGGACGTTGAAGCCGAAGAGATGACGATTGGTCACGCGCTGCTACTCACGCTGCTTGGCCTGCTCGGAACACTGGTTGGCGCCCAGCTCATGGTTTGGGGCGCCACCGCCATCGCCGAGGAGTTTGGACTGAGCGGCGGCTTCGTTGGATTCACACTCGTGGCGATCGGCACGTCGTTGCCCGAGTTGGTGACCGCAGTGGCGGCGGCCCGAAAGGGCGAGAGCGAGTTGATCCTCGGCAACCTTCTGGGTTCGAACATATTCAACAGCCTGGCGGTGGGCGGGGTGATTGGCCTGGTGGGTTCGGGGGTCATCGAAGACGATCTGATGCGGGAGTGGGGTCTGGTGATCATGGTGATCACCGCCACCCTCACATGGGTCTTCATGGTCACGCGCCGCAAGCTGTCCAAGCCGGAAGCCGTATTCCTGCTGTCGGGCTATGTCTTCGCAATTGTCGTCCTGTCCAGTACCGGGATCGGCGAATCCATCCGGGACGTCATTGCGTAACGGCTTCGCCAGCAGCCAGCCTTCTACTCTCAAGGCAAAATCGGTCGCCCACTACCCCGATCTGGCAGATCCTGTAGTTTGCGCGAAGTGGTTTCGGCGTTCAGGCGTCGTGCAGCAGCCGCACGGTGAAGGACATGTCGGCCTTCAGGCTGCTGGCGACTGAGCAGTACTTGTTCATGGCCAGGTCCACGAAACGTTCGGCCATCTCCTGGCCGAGTCCCGGCGCGTCGATGAGGTGCAGGGCTCGAATGTCGGTGTAGTACCCGGGCGTGCCGTCGAAGCGGTCGCCTTCCAGCTCGATTCGGTAGGACGCCAGATCCAGGCGGCGTTTGCGGATCATCTCGACCACGTCGAACGCTGCGCATGCGCCCACGGCGTTCAGCAAGATCTCCATGGGGTTCATCCCGGTCTTGGCGTAGTCCTCGCCGTCGATCATGATCCGTTGGCCGTCCGGCGTTTCGCCGAGGAAGCGCTTGCCGTCGATATGAAAAACCGTGGTTGTCTTGGTAGCCATAGCCGCCAGTCTCGCAGTTCCTGCGGCTCACGCGTCTCAGATCAGCCCAAGGATGGCGTCCACCGCATCAGGTCGAGACCACCGGCGGCTGGCGGCGGCCATCTGGCGGAGTTCGTTGGGGTCACCAAGCAGGCGCTGCACCGTCTGGGTCAGGTCCGCAGTCGACCGCTGATCTTCACGATGGATCAGCGCTCCGCCGGCGTCGACCACCGCCTGCGCGTTCTTCACCTGCTGAAGATCACTGTGAGTCAACAACGGCAGATACACGGCGGGTCGTCCAGCGACGGCCATGTCGCACACGGCGCTGGCCCCTGACCGCGCAATCACCAGATGGGTGGTGGGCAGGATCTCCGGCACGTCGACAAAGGCAACGACGTCGGCACGGATATTCGCTGCGGCATAGGCGGAACGAACGGCTCCGTGATCTTCAGACCGGCCTTGATGGACCACTCGCAGGCGCGGGCGCATTTCCTCGGGCAGTGCGGCCAGGGCGGCGGGCACCGTTTCGGAGACGGACCGGGCCCCCTGGCTTCCGCCCATGACCAAGATGCCAATGGGGTCGGTCGGGCTCAGCGGGGGATAGGGCAGTGCGCCGATGGCGACGACGCCGGCTCGGCTCGGGTTGCCGGTGATGGTGGACTTGCCAGCCGCGACCTCTGCGCCTTCGGTCGGGTCGAAACTCAAAGCCACGCGGGTGGCGAAGCGGGCGGTGGCTTTGTTGGCCAGACCCATCACCGAGTTCTGATCGTGAAGGACCGTGGGGATGCCCAACTGGCGGGCTGCCACAATCGGACCGAACGCGGCATATCCGCCCAGGCCGATGACCGCATCTGGCGTAATCTGTTTCAGGGAGGTGCGGGCTTGCAGCAGACCGGCGGCCAGCTTGCCCAGGTTGGTGACTCGCCTGACGACCGAACCGGTGACCAGGCCGCCCGACGGGAGGACTCGCCGATCGGCGGGCGCAAACGCATCGGCGTAGCGAAGACCTCGTTGGTCGGTCAACAGATACGCGCGGTCCCCGCGGTCACGGAGAGCCTGATAGAGCGCGAGCGCCGGGAAGACATGGCCTGCGGTACCGCCCGCGGCCAGAACGACAGTGCGATGGTCAGAGGACGTGGGTGTCACCGTCTCATTGTGGCGGCAGGATGGCCTCTATGAGAGGACTTGTTCAGCGGGTGCAGCAGGCATCGGTCACCGTGAGCGTTGATGGGGTGACTGAGGTGACCGGCACCATTGGTCCGGGACTGTGTGTCCTGGTGGGCGTTACTCACGATGATTCGGTGGAAGACGCGGCCAAGTTGGCCAACAAAATCGTGGGGCTTCGCATCATGGACGACGAGGACGGAGTGATGAACCGGTCGGTTCTCGATACCGGCGGCGATGTGCTGATTGTCAGCCAGTTCACCCTCTATGGCGACGCGGCCAAAGGTCGGCGCCCCAGCTGGATTGCTGCGGCCCGCCCGGAGGTCGCCGAGCCGCTGGTGGAACGGGTGATCTCCGGAGTCCAGGCCGCGGGTGTCACGGTGCAGACGGGCCGGTTTCGCACCGACATGGTGGTCAACATCGTCAACGACGGACCCGTCACCTTGATGTTGGAAATCTGAGGCGACTTCCCAAATCGACGCTGCTGGTGGAACGGGACAATCGGCTGCGGTCCACGCCAACTTCCAAAGGACGCTACCTGGACCGTTTGGCCCACCGTTGATATTCGCTCTGGCCGTCCAATTCGTTGACATGGACATCAACGACCAGTGCCGCAACGGCGGCGGCAAACGAAAAGAGGCAGGCCACCAGCAGGAAGGGGGAGGGGGCGGCGCCAAGCGTGCCAGCCAGGCTGATGGCGATGATCGCCACCAGCACTGGCCGTCGGTACGTCAAAGCGAAGGAATTCAGGCGACGCTTCCTCGCCTCGTGGGCCAGGCCTTCCACCAACTCAGCAAATATTGCGTCTTCGTTCGTCGAGAGCATCGTCATAACTTCACCTCGCTTTGTCTAAGAAACACATCGGCGGACGGTGTTCAATAGTTAGACGTTTGGGTGCGCGTTCTTGATCCATGACGTTTTTTGCCGCGTCTTGTCATATTTCTGGCCGGTAGTTTTCTGAGGTGCCTGTCAAACTTTCGACCCGTTCCCATATTGCGCCGTTTCAGGTCATGGAGGTCGTTCGCAAGGCGGTTGAGCGGGAGCAATCCGGCGCCGCAATCGTGCACCTGGAAGTCGGCCAGCCATCAACCGCGGCCCCGCAACCGGTGCTTGCGCGGGCCCATCAGCTGCTGGACGAAAATCGGCTGGGGTACATCGCTCCGCCGGGGCCGGTGGAGCTACGAGCCGCCATCGCTGCGCACTATCAGGACTGGTATGGACTGACGATCTCGCCGGACCGGGTGTCGGTCACCGTGGGCGCAAGCGGGGCGTGTGTTCTGGCATTCCTCACCTCATTTGACTCCGGAGATCGGGTGGTCGTGCCGTCGCCCGGGTACCCCTGCTACCGGAACATGCTGGAGGCGTTCGAAGTTCACGCCGTTGACCTGCCGCTCGGGGCCGAGACTCGTTTCCAACCGACCCCCGCGCTGCTTGACCAACTGGTTGCCGCGTCCGGGCCGGTGGATGGCCTGGTCATTGCGAGCCCATCCAATCCGGCGGGGACCATGTTGACCGCAGCCGAGTTGGAGGCGCTGGCTTCGTGGTGCCACACCAACGGCGCCCGGTTGATCTCCGATGAGATCTACCACGGGCTTTCCTACGGTACGAAGCTCGCCACCGCAGTCGAGTTCAATTCCGATGCCATTGTGGTGAACAGCTTCTCGAAGTACTTCTCGATGACCGGCTGGCGTCTTGGCTGGATGATCGTGCCGGAGGAGATGGCCGAGCCGGTGGCCCAACTGGGAGCCAATCTGCTCATCGGACCGCCGACCTTGTCGCAGCTGGCGGCGGTGGCCGCGTTTGAGGCGCACGAAGAGTGCGCAGCCAACGTTGCCCGGTACGCAACCAATCGTCAGATCCTTCTGGACGGTCTACCCGGGGTCGGGCTTGACCGACTGGCGCCCGCCGACGGCGCGTTCTACATCTATGCCCAGGTTGATCACGTGGCTGATGACAGTCAGGACCTGTGCGCTGAATGGTTGCAGCGGTACGGGCTGGCGGTTACGCCGGGCATCGATTTCGACCGAACGCGGGGCCACCAGTTTGTGCGCCTCTCGTTTGCCGGGTCCCCCGAAGACATGCATGAGGCGTTGCGGTTGCTGAGCCGCTGGCATGAGGACGGGTGCCCACCGGGAGTCACCGACAACTGAACCAACGCTCGGTCGTTGGTATGCGAAGGTGAACCATGGTGAGCGGCGGGAATGCGGGTGAGAGTCGCCTTTCGGGCGACTACTTCCGACTGTTTGGCGCCAGCGTGGTGTCCAACCTGGGCGATGGCATTGCGCTGGTCGCGTATCCGTGGTTGGCCAGCGCCGTTACCCGCAGTGGGCTCCTGATTGCCCTGGTGGTGGTGGCGGGTCGGTTGCCGTGGTTGATCTTCAGTCTTCCTGCTGGCGTCATCACGGATCGGTTTGACCGTCGCAAGCTGATGGTGGGCGCCAACGTCTTCCGCGCCGGGATTGGCGCGTTGATTGCGGTGCTCGTGTTTGTTCAGGACGGACTGCCGACGCCGGATGAGATTGACCTGGGGGAGGTGGCCAGCACCAACTGGTCGCTGTATCTCAGCCTTCTTGCGGCCACGTTCCTTTTGGGTATGGCCGAAGTGCTCTACGACAACACCGCCCAAACCGTGATGCCGTCCATTGTGGAGTCGGACCTGCTGGAGAAGGCCAATGGTCGGCTGTGGTCCACCGAGCAGGTGATGAACACCCTGATTGGTCCGGTGCTCGGAGCCGCGCTTCTAGCATTGACGTTCACCGTTCCGTTCGTCGTTGACTCGATGACGTTCCTGGTTTCGGCGTTGCTGATTGGTTCCATGCGCATGCGCACCAATCTGAAGGAGTCACCGGCTGACGCCCCGGCGGAGGCCCCAAACCGATGGCAGGACGATCTTCGTGAAGGTGTTCGGTGGCTGTGGGCTCATGACTTCCTTCGGCCGCTGGCCATCATCCTGGGGCTCATCAACATGCTGGGAACCATGTCCACCAGTACGCTGGTCCTTTACGCCCAGGAAGTGTTGGATACGAGCCCCACCGAGTTTGCGTTCATGAGTACTGGCGGCGCGGCCGGCGGGATTGTGGCGGGGTGGGTTGCGTCGGCGGTCAGTGAACGCATCGGTGCCGGCCCCAGTTTGTGGCTCACGATCCTTGTTGGCGGCGCCACCATGATCGTCAACGGCCTGGTGGCCAACTGGATCGTCGTGTGGGCGATGTTCGCCCTCTTCATGTTTGTTGCGGTGCTCTGGAACGTGATCACGGTGTCGCTGCGCCAAACCATCATTCCGGATCATCTGCTGGGTCGGGTCAACAGCGTGTACCGCTTCTTCGCCTGGGGCATGATGCCAGTTGGGTCAATGCTGGCCGGCGTGACCATCGTGGTGGCCGAAGGTTTTGTGGATCGGGAAGATGCGTTGCGGGCGCCGTGGCTAGTGGCTGGGATCCTCCACATGGCGGTGATCGTCTACGCCGGACCGAAGCTGACCAATCGCACCATCGCCGCCGCCCGAAACTCGGTCTCTGTCAGTCCGGCGCGGTGAACCGCCAGGCGCTCAGGAGCGTGGCCGGAACGAATCCCATGCCGGCGGACAATCGGATCGACTCGTTGATCAGGGTCGTGAGTAATTCGACAGCGCGGTTTCAGATCGTTGCATGAATCCCATGGCCTGGGAGACGGCAAAACCCAGAATGGCGAGGACGAACAGGGGCCAGCGGCCAAAGCGCACCGCCCATGTGAGCCCATTGCGCAGTTCCACGGTTCCCTGGATGACCTTGGTTTCGCTCACGCCGGATCGGTCGATCACCTCGCCGGCGGGAGTGACGATGGCGCTGAAACCGGTGGGCGCGGCCTGGAGTACCCAGCGTCCGGTCTCCATGGCTCGCAGTTGCGATGACGCGATCTGTTGACTCTGCACGATGGTCAGCCAGTAGGAGCTGCCATTGGTGGGGTTGATGAGGATGGTGCCGCCGTTGCTGATGGCGTCGCGGGCGCGGGTGTCAAAGAAGATCTCCCAGGAGATGGAGATGCCCAGCGTGGCCGGGGTGCCGTCAGCCAGAAGAGTTTCGAGGATGGCCGGCCCGGTTCCCGGGCGGGCGTCGCGCCACGGAATGAACTTGGGCGGGGAGGCCCGTTCCACGATGCTGCGAAACGGCACATACTCGCCGTAGGGAACGCGGCGCACCTTGTCGTAGCGGGCGATCTGGTCGGTCCTGGGATTGATGACCACGCTGGCGTTGGTGTAGTACGGGTCGTCGCCCCGGAACCCTTCGGTGATTCCGGCAATGATGGGCGAGTTCATTTCGTTGGCCAGCGCGTCCATCTCGTCGAACTCACTGTTCTGTTTGAGTTCGCCTTCCAGGTCCACCACATTTTCGGGCCACAGGATCAGATCAACGGGTGTCTCCACGTTTCGGGTCGCGGCCACGTGTCGATCAAATACCGCTCGACTGTCGCTGCTGATGGCTCGAGTGTTCTGGGGACCACCGCCTTGAACGACGGCCACGTCGATGGTGTCGAATGCAGAACCGAACGGCGCAATCAAGGTCAACAATGTGAGGCCGACGAGGGTCCCCGCTGCGCCAACGACGAAACGAACGTGTTGGGCGTAGAGAGCGGAGATCAGCGTGCCGCCGATGGCGACCACGGCGACCAGGGTGAGCGAGCCGAACGTGCGGGCCATGGGGCCAAAGGGCGAAGCGGCCTGGGTCATGGCAAGCGTGGCAAGCGGCACGCCGCCAAAGGGCCACGACCAACGAATTGCGCCGACGAGAATGAACGCAGAGATGATGCCGACTCGTCGAGCGGTGTGGGACAACGGCGGCACCGCGGCCAGTGCCACGCCATACATCGCGGAGAACAAGAGGCCCGCGATGATGTAGCCGGGCGGGGTCAGGTCCCACATCCACAAGGTGGTTGGGAACATCCATGCCAGACCAAAGGTGAAACCCTGAGCCAGGCGGAACTGCCATCCGTTGGTCGTATGCACCCGGGCGTTGCACAGCGACTGGTCCAGAAGCGCCACGCCGAGGAACGCCAGTGGCCACCAGCCCCATGGCGGAAGCGAGAACGCGATCAGGGCACCCGCCAGCATGGGTCCCCATCGGGAAACGGCTCGGCCGAGCATCGGCTGATCGATCGTGAGCACGGGCCGAGGCTACGCCAGCGACGCCGCTTCTGGCACGGTCATGCGCCAGTCGGAGGCGTCAGATCTGGCAGCTGTCGGAACCGTCGCTGAACTCAACGGCAATCTTCTTGCGGAAGCCGCCGGAGACGTCCACGGTCATCGATTGCGCAATCTGGGCTATTTGGCGGGGGATCAGCACCTTGATGTCGCCCACGTGATGGGTGCGGTACGGGGCGAGGTTTTTGCCTTGAACGTTGGTGTCGACCGACACCTCTGCAACCTTGCCTCAACCAAGCGGCTTGATGAAGTCGACCGCCATGACGCCGCCCTTCTTCGTCAAATGTGCGGCTGCGGTCGCAGACATCATGATCTTCATGGGGATGGTCGCCTCTCCAGTGGAACACGCCGGGAACCCGGTTCACCGTACCGACTTTCCTTTCACAGCGGGGTCGTTATCGGGGTCTGGGTCGTCGATCCGGCGTGAACCTGCCGCTTCCAGACCAGCCTCGCGCTCAGCGTTTGGCGGTCTTGCCAAACATGATGCCGGCGACGCGACGGATCTGGATTTCTTCGGCGCCTTCGGTGATGCGGTAGCGGCGATGGTGGCGGTAGATGTGTTCGAAAGGCATGTGACGGCTGTAGCCCATGCCGCCACACGTCTGCATCGCCTGATCCGCGGCGTTGCACACCAGACGGTTGGCGCGGTAATTGCACATGCTGACTTTGTCGGTCACGTTCATGTGGTGGTCGTGATCCATCTCCCACGCGGTCTTGTGAATGAGCGTGCGGATCATCGCCGCTTCGGTCTGGAGTTCGGCCAGGGGGAACTGAATGGCCTGGTTGAGCCACAACGGTTTGCCGAACGGGGCCCGTTCGCTCGCGTACTTCACCGCTTCGTTGATGCAGAACTGGGCCGCGCCCAGTGAGCTGGCCGCCTGCCGAATCCGGTTCTCGTGCACAAACAGCTGCGCCAATTCCAAGCCCCGGCCCAGGTCGCCCAGCACCGCATTGGACGGCACGCGAACGTCGGTGAAGCGCACGTCGGGGTGGTCGGTGGGCATGTTGAAGGTCCACCAGTACGGACCGATCTCCACACCGGGCAGATCGGTGGGTACCAGGAAACAGGTGATGCCGTCCGCGTCGCCATCGTTGCCGCTGGTCCGGGCGAAGACCATGTCATGGGTGGCGTGATGCATGCCGGTGTTCCACCGCTTGTGCGCATTGATGACCCACTCGTCACCGTCGGCCACCGCGGTGGCGTCCATGTGGGTGGCGTCGCTGCCATGGTTCGGTTCGGTCAGACCAAACGCCACCCGCTTGCGGCCCTGAAACATGTCCTCGACAAACTCGGCCTTCTGTGCCTCAGTGCCTTTGGACAGCATCATCAGGACGGTGGGGAAGTTGCCGATGATCGACGCCTCGTTCTGCAGATCGTTGTGCAAGCCCAGCCCCTTGGTGGCCAGGTGCTCACGAATGATGGCCATGGCCAGGTTGGACCCGTTCTTCCCGCCCACCTCTTCCGGAAGACCGAAGCGAAGGTGGCCGGCGGCGTCTGAGCGGCGCCGCATCTCACCCAACAACGCCTCCCATTCCGGGTTGGGAAGACCGTCACGGTCCCAGTCGGTCCGGGCGTTCTCTCGACGATGATCGAAGTACTGGATGTTCTCGGCTTCCAGCGGTTTGATCTCGGCCTCAATGAACGCGTCCAGCTCCTGGATGTAGGCGGCAATGTCCGCGGGGATGTCAAAGTTCATCGGTTCTCCAATCAGTGCCGCTACGAGCCAGCGAGCGAAGCAAGTGAATCGTCCCCCGGAGGGGAGATCAGGTTGAAAAGGTCGTATTCAAGTTCCACCACGCGCCGGCCGGATGCGGCCAGCACAATCGAATCGGTATCGCCCCGGCGAAACGCGTTGGCCTGCCCGGCCAGCCCCAGACCCCACCAGATGGTGCGGGCCACGGTCCACCAGCCGAAGGCGTGCTGACGCCACGTGCCCCCGGCCTGCACGTACGCGTCTTTCAGGTCGGCCAGCTGTCCGAAACCCCCCACCTCGTTGGCGTCGGCACCAAATCTCCAGGTCCGCAGGCACAGCCAGGCCAGGTCTTCCATCGGATCACCCAGGTGCGTCAGCTCCCAGTCCAGCACGGCGGCCAGACCGTGGCCGTCCACGATGATGTTGCCGTTGCGAAGGTCACCGTGGACCACCGCCGGTGTGGGGTACGGGTCGGGAAGATGTCGGGTCAGCCACCGCAGACCATGACGGAACACCGGATATGGATCGGGCAGCCGCTCCAGCGATTCGGTCATCTGCTCAATCCAGGCCGAACCCTGACTCGACGTCAACTCGGTGGCGGTTGCCCCCGGCAGGGTGTCGTACCCGCGCAGGTGCAGCGCGGCCAGCGCCTCACCGCACTGGCGAGTGATCTCTGGTCCCAGCTCGGGGGCCGACTCCACGGCGCGCAGAACATGGCGTGGGACCGTCACGCCGTCGACCAGGGACGTCACCACGATGGTGCCGAGTTCCCGGTCGGTGCCGGAGCCGATCACCTTCGGAACCGGCACGCCCGCGTCGCCAACAGCGGCGACAATTGCGGCTTCGGTCAGTTGGCTGAGCTGACCGCCTTCGCTCACATAGCTGGCAATCTGGGCCACCGCCGGGGTCTGGTCGACGGTGAGGAAAACGGTTTGGCGAACGGCGCCGACCGACGCGGTGCCTGTCACTTTCACCGTGCCCGGTTCGGTCCCGAGCACGCCGGCAATGGCCAGTTCCAACAGCGGAATGTCGGTCATGCTCGGATTGCTGGGCCAGGCAGGCGAGTCAGGTCCATCAGATCAGATAGCTGGGCCGGGCGATGGTCAACCGGCGTTCCACGTCCGCCCGCATCAACTCGATGATCCGGTCGTCGGGTTCAGCATCAGGTGGCAGACTCTGCAGATGCTCGTCCAGTGTCCGGAGGAGGTCAGGGAACGGCGCGTCGGTGGACAGGATGGCCTGGAGTTCGACCCGGGTCTGCTCCCGCGCCTCCAGACCAAGTTCGGCCTCCCGGGCCAGGATCCGGCAGAGGTTGGCCACGACCCGAGCCGCGTGTTGGGATGTGCCGTCAAGTTCGTGGATGACCTGCTCGTGAAGCGTCTTGGCCATCGCAGTCAGCAGCTCATGTGAGCCGGGGTGCGCCTGCATGCGGATAAGACTAGGACATGCCGGAATCAGCGCTCGGCAGCAGCCGGAGAGGGCCTCAGCCGGAGAGGGCGGCCACCGCGGTGCGGGCCGCGGTGCGTCCCGAGTTGATGCACGCAGGGACGCCAATGCCGTCATAGGCCGCGCCCGTCACGAAGATGTTGGCGGTGGCCAGGCTTTCGCGAATGGTGGCGACGCGTGCGGCATGTCCGGGCGCGTACTGCGGGAACGACTTTGGCCAGCGGGAAATTCGCACCGCCCGGGGATCGGCGGTGATGTTCATCGTTTCGCTCAGGTCAAGTTTGACGGTGGACATGATGTCCGCGTCCCGTGCGCTGGTGACCGCATCGGCGCCGGCCCGGCCCAACGACACGCGCAGGTAGACCAACTGGTCATCGCCTCCGGGCGCCAGGTGTGCCCACTTTGAAGATGACCATGAACAGGCGGTGATGATGGGGTTCTGGCCCGACGGGACCAGGAAGCCGCTGCCCCCGGGACGAAGGGTTTCAACATCTCTGGCCTTGTACGCCAGGGTGACGAGTACGACCGAGACGTAGTCGATCTCTTTCATGGCCTCGGCGGCCCGGCGCCACTCACCAACGATCGGCGCGCTGACGTGGGCCGGGGTCGCCATGATGATCGATTGCACATCCATGGCTTCGCCGTCCGCTTCGAGCCGAAGCTTCTTTCGCTTCTTCTCCACGTTGAACACGTTGATGCCGGTCTGGATCCAGGGCTCGTAGAGGTCGCCGAGTCGATTGGTGAGCGTGGTCAATCCAGTGGCAAAGGAGTGGAAGACCGGGGCGTCGGGATCAGGCGCCGAACGAGTCTCGAGGAGGCCGGCAATCAGGCTGGGGTGGGCTTCGGCCGCCGCAGCAAACTGCGGGGCGCTGGCCGCCAACGACATATGGTCGGTATCGCCGGCGTTGATGGCGCCGATCAACGGATTGACCAGTTTCTCAAACACTTCGTCGCCCACCCGTCGCCGAACCAGGCTGCCTACCGTGTCGTCGGTAAAGACCGGGTCGGCTTCGGTGCGGGCCAGGTCTGCTTTGAGGTCTTCCACGGCCTGATCGGACAGCAGGCCTCCCCCCACCGTCTCGGGGTCGGTTGGAATGCCGAGGACGTGCGGTTGTGGCAGGGGGTGCAGATTGCCGTCGGACCATATGAACGCGTTCCGCGCCTGCGGGGAGATCAGCTGATCTTCCAATCCGATCTCGCGTGCCAGGTCGGTGGCCCAGGGAACCCGAGCCAGAAATGCGTCACCACCTTCGTCGATGATGCGGCCAGCAACCTCTGAGGATCGGATCTTTCCGCCCACCTGCTCCGCAGCCTCCAGAAGCACGACGTCATCGTGGCCAGAACGGATGAGCTCGTGCAGCGCAGCCAGTCCGGCGATGCCGCCGCCCACGATGGCGATGCGACCGGTCATGCGGTTGGTGTTCCCGGACCGTCGGCGCGGCCTTCCTCATGAACGAGCGCGACCACCTGTTCAAGAATGCCAGGGTCGATCTCCGGGAGCACGCCGTGGCCCAGGTTGAAGATGTGCGCCGGGTGGCCGTCGTTGCTGGCCAACACCGCCCGAACCTCTCGTTCGACCAGCGGCCAGGAGGCAAGGCAGGTGGCGGGGTCGAGGTTGCCCTGAAGCGTGATGTCGTTGCCGAGCTTGGCCCGGGCCGACGCCAGCGGGGTACGCCAGTCAACCCCAATGACCGACGCGCCGGCTTTGGCCATCATCGGAAGCAGCTCGCCGGTGTTCACGCCAAAGTGGGCCATTGGTACGCCCAGCGGCGCCATGGCCGCGAAGATGCGAGCGCTGGCCGGTAGGACGTACTGTTCGTACATACGGGGAGAGAGATTGCCGGCCCAGCTGTCGAACAGTTGGATGGCGCTCGCCCCGGCCTCAACCTGTGAGGTGAGTGACGCAATGGCGATATCAGCCAATCGATCCACAAGGCGGGCCCACAACGTGGGGTCTTCCAACATGAGGGCTTTGGTCTTGCCGTGGTTCTTGGAAGGACCGCCCTCAACCAGATAGCTGGCCACCGTGAATGGGGCGCCGGCAAAGCCGATGAGCGGCACGGTGAGTTCGTCCACCAGGTTCTTGATGGTCTGAATCACGTACGGCGTGTCCACCTCGGGCTCCAATGGCCGGAGGCGAGCAAGGTCAGCAACCGACCGAAATGGCTCATCGGTGACCGGACCGACGCCGGGTTTGATGTCGATCCCGAATCCAACGGCGTGCACGGGCGTGACGATGTCGCTGTAGAGGATGGCCGCGTCAACGCCGTAGCGGCGAATGGGTTGCAGCGTGATTTCGGTGGCCCGGTCGGCATCGGCGATGGCGTTGAGGATCGAACCTTCACCCCGCACGGCCTTGTATTCGGGCAGCGAACGGCCGGCCTGGCGCATGAACCACACCGGGACGCGGTCGCCCGGCTCGCCTCTGCAGGCGCGCAAAAATGCTGAATCTGAAAGGTCCCTGCGCACCAAAGCAGTGTGCCCGTGAATCACCACAATTGCGCCATCGTGTACGTTCTGCAGGCTGCATGGCGCCCGTCACGTACTTGCCCGGGCAACGAAAGTCGCCGTGGGTGCGATTCGTCGCTCGAAGTTTCCGGCCTCGGACAAAAGGCGGTTACCGCCATCGTCGACGCCGATCCGCTCCGGGCATAACTCCGGCGCGCGGTGAGGAACCCACTGTCGGGCCTCTCATTCTCCTTCGGTTGTTGTCTGGGCCAGGTACGCGGCCGGGGAGGTTCCAATCCCCGCTCGACCATCTGCTGGGCTTTGCCGGGCGTGATCCAAACTGGCGGGTGCTCTCTCAGGCCGCTGCGGTAACGCTCGGCGCCAGCAGGGTGGGGCTGTAGGGGCGACCGGCCAGGCGGGCCACGTGCTGCATCAGCTGGTCGGTGGCCTGCTGACGGGTCGCTGAGCGCCCTTGGGCCTCGGCGGTGATGGCAGCAAGGTCCACGGCCTTGCCGAAACGGAGAGTGATCTTGACGTCCCGGCGAGGGTGGGAGGCTCCCGGCGGTTGCGCAATGTCGGTGCCCACGATGCCAACCGGTACCAGCGCAGCGTTATGGCGCAATGCCAAATGCGCGGCGCCGGTGTGGCCCTGATGAACGAACCCGTCCCTGGCTCGAGTGCCTTCGGGGAATATCCCGATCACGCCGCCGTCGTCCAGAATTTCCCCGGCCTGCTTCAGTGAGGTGGCGATGCCCTTGCCGCTGCGGTCAACCGGGATCATGCCGGCGGCCGGGAACAGGCGTGTCTTCCACGAGTCGAGGTATTCGGCCTTGCCAAGAAAGACGACTTTGCGGGGGAGGGCGTACATCAGCAGGAACGAGTCCAGAAAAGAGATGTGGTTGGGGGCCAGAACCACCGGGCCGTCTTCGGGCAGGTGCTCCTCGCCTTCGATGGTGATGTCAAACCACAGCCGTCGAAACGGCGCCGAGACGACCCGGCTGGGCCAGTACATCGAACCGGGTTCGGTCATCTTGTGAGCAGCAGTTGTCCGCAGGTCCGCCAGCGCGCGGCCACTGTTGCTCGGGTGCAATTGTTCCGCCAAAGAGGTCATGGCCCATACGGTAGAAACCGCGCATGGCCGATGGGTTTCACGAGTGTGAACGGGTGCTGTGACTCCTGGCACCGCTTCTTCCCTTCGGGGAGCGTTGCGCTCACTCCGTTCGCTGGCACGCAGCACCGCTTCTTCCCTTCGGGGAGCGTTGCGCTCACTCCGTTCGCTGGCACGTCAGGTTTCGAAGCAGGTGGAGCTGGTTCGACAGGCGAAAGCTTCAAGGTCGAGCTCTGGAATGCTCAGGCTCTGGCACGAGTACGGCGAATCCAGGAGCGTCCGGGCGCCGCTGATGACCGGAATTGGATGGAACGAGCTGAACAGTTCGTAGTCGAGCACCCACACCGAACACGTTTGGCCGCCCGGGCCCAGGTCAGCGCCCTGGGTTGAAGCGAAGGCGACGGTGATATCGATCCCGGTGTGCTGGCCGTAGGAGACGTCAGTTATCTGGCCGCGAATTACCGGTGAAAGAAGGCTCGTGCGCATCGACTCCGTGAAACCTTGCAGGCTCATCGACGCGTTGAGGGCCGCCGACCGGGTGGCGTAGGCGGCGGCGAAGTCACCACCGTTGACCGCTTCCACGTACTGCCCGAAGGTGTCCGCCGCCCAGTCAGCCTCGAAGGCGGGCGTGAGCGGGCGCACGTATCGGTCGCCCAACACCGCCCGCAGTGTCGCATCGAGATGTCGTTCCGCATCACCGGTTTGCCACGCCACGATGTTGGCTTCGGGTAACCAGCCAGTGCGCCCGTCGAGGGTCTCGATCTCACGCCAGGTCTGGTCAGCAACATCCCGGGATGGTTCGGTCGTCGACCGGATCTGGCTGGAGGCAAACAGCCAGCCCGCAACGTCACCATCGGGTTCATCGGCAAACGAGATTGCGGAGGTGGTGTTGGGTCGCAAAGAGACAATGGGTGGTGTCGTTGGCTCCGGGGTGGCAGTTGGGCGAGCGGTTCCTGTTGGCTGCGGGGTCGCGGTCGGCCATGGGGTCGCCGTTGGCGGTGGCGTCGTTGTGGGCGTAATGGCGGTGGCCACTTCGGGCCGTTGAGTCACCTCCGCCCCGGCATCGGTGGAAGCCGCAGGAGCCGCTGCCGGTTCCGGCACCGAGGTCAATTCGGCGGCGGTCAATTCGGAGGTCGTGCTCGAACACGCAATCAGAATGAGCCCCACCGCCGCGGCCATCGTGAGCGCCCGCCCCGTCCCGCCCCGTTTGCCCTGCATGACTGGACCTTAACGGCGGCCCGGGGCCGGGATCCGAAAGAATATTTCGGTCAAGTGAGCGAAGCTGGGTGGATATCAAGTCTGGTGTGGTCAGCCAAGGTTGTGAAATCCCTGTCAGCGTGCAGCAGCTGAACTTCGGCTTCGACGGCGACGGCGGCGATCAGACAATCGATGAGTTTGCGGACGGTTCCACCGTTGCGCCGGCACTGTCGATAGAGCGCCGACGCGTGGTCATAGCTTGCCGGTGTCGTTGGCAACGTGGTGGCGTGGTTGAGCAGCCCGCGGAGCTGGGCAAGGTGGTGCTCGTCTCGCGCTCCGGCAAGCACCTCCATAGAAACCGCGTCGTTGATTGCAATCTCAGCGCCGAGGAGCTTGTCAACGGTGTTGCAGACGCCCGAACCAGTGTCGCGGAGAAACTCGATCCAGGCAGAGGTGTCGATAAGGATCAACCCGCGCGGCTCTCGCGGAGTGCGTCGAGGTCGCCGTCCCACCCTGAGCCGCGCATGGCGCGTGCTTCGTCGATGGTGATTGGCTCGCCCGCAAGTCGACGCAACGCAAGGTTGACCGCTTCGCGTTTGGTGCTGAGGTGATAGCGCTGCATGACTTTGCCGCAGGCCTCCTCATCAATATCGATGTTGGTGCGAGACATACACCAACGATACACCAATGATGCGGTTGCCGGTTTGGCTCAGTGATCGTGCTGGCGAGTGAAGCCGTCTTCGTCCTTGACGATCGGTCCTGTGCCGATGTCATCGGTGTGGTCGTGCTTGCGCGCCATGTGGAGGCTGAAGATCACCGCCAGCACCAGGATTGTGGCGATGATGGCCAGCGAGTACCAGATGTTGAGGTGGTACCAGGGCGTGATGGTCAGCTTGATGCCGACGAACAAAAGTATCCCGCCCAGGGCGTGGTTGAGGTAGTGGAACGTCTCGCGGGCGCCGGCCAGCAGGAAGTACATGGCCCGCAAGCCCATGATGGCGAAGGCGTTGGCGGCGATGATGGTGAAGGGCTCATTGGCCACACCGAATGACGCGGGCACCGAGTCGAACGCAAAGATCACGTCGGTCAGCTCAACCACGACCAACGCCGCAAAGAGTGGAGTGGCGTGGCGCACGCCGTCGATCATCGTGAAGAACTTCTGTCCGTCGAACTCGTCACTCACCGGGATGAAACGACGCAAAAGATTGAGACCAGCGGTGGACGCCTCTTCTTCTTCGTCGTCCCGATGCTTGATGATCCGTAGACCGGTGATTATCAGGATCACGCCGAAGACAATCAGCATGAAGCTGAACCGTTGGATCAGTTCGGCCCCGAGAAAGATGAAGATGGCTCGAAGGGTGAGGGCGCCGAAAATGCCCCAGAAAAGGACGCGGTGCTGATACTTGAGCGGGATGGCCATGCCGCTGAAAAGCAGCGCCCAGACGAACACGTTGTCGACGCTCAGGGCCTTCTCGGTCACGTAGACGCCGATGTACTCACCGGTTGCTTCGCCACCAAATTGCCACCACATGAAGGCGCTGAAGCTGAGACCGCAGAAGACCCAGAACGCGGACTCGAAGCTGGCCTCACGCAGCGTTGGTTCGTGGGCTTCGCGGTGGCGCCAGAGGTCAAGGGCCAGCAGCGCAAATACGGCCGCTATCAGGACGCCCCACGCCCAGCTCGGCGTGTCGAATTTGACGAAGTCGTCCTCGGACGCCTCAACGAATGCGGTCATGGTGGTGAGGGGTGAAGAGAAAGCGAAACCAGCAGACATTGCCTCTCATTCTGACAAGTCCAGCCTTCAATCCCTCACCCGAATGGGTGATCGGGTCCCTCAGGCCGAAAGCGAATGCTCTCCCGATACCGTTCTTGGCCGCCCCATTCGCGGAGGAGCACGCCATCCATCCTGAGTTCACGGCCGAAGAGGCCTATATCGCCCAGGCGTACCAGATGCTTGAGGTGTCGCGCGTGAAGGCGGCTGGACTGCGGACGTCGGTGACCTCAGGCCGCGGCGGGACCCATCAATCGCGTTATACCCGCGATGTACTCAGCGAGAAGGTCGCCGAACGGTTGGACCTGCTCGACATTGGCGACCAGAGCCTGATTTTCGGTCGCATCGACCGACCAGCAACCGAGGCTTCTGGCCCCGACGTGGTGGATGGCGACGAACGCTTCTACATCGGCCGGGTGGCGGTGTGGAGTCCGGATCACGATCCGCTGGTCGTTGACTGGCGGGCGCCGATTGCGGAACCCTTCTACCGGGCGACGGGGGTGGAGCCGCTGGGACTCACCCGTCGTCGCCACTTCATCAGCCGGGGTCGCGAGCTGCTGGGACTTGAAGATGAGTTCTTTGGCGATCGGGCAGTAGAGAACCACCCGGTGATTGGCAGGGACGGCGACGGCCGACCGATCCAGGGCGAAGGTGCCCTCGTGGCCTCGCTCGAGAGCGCTCGCACTGGACGACTGGGCGACATCGTCGGCACCATCCAGGCGGAGCAGGACGAGATCATCCGATCCGAAAAGTCGGGCATCCTGGTTGTGCAAGGTGGACCGGGCACCGGCAAGACGGTCGTCGCACTGCACCGCGCCGCCTACCTGCTCTATTCCCATCGGTTCCCGTTGGAAGGCCAGGGGGTGCTGGTGTTGGGTCCCAACCGATTGTTCCTGACCTACATCGAACAGGTGCTACCCGCCCTCGGGGAGTCCGGAGTGCACCTTGCGGTTCTCGGTGATCTGGTGCCCGGCGTCCGGGTGCAGGGCGGTGACCCCATCGCCGTTGCGCGAGTAAAGGGCGATCTTCGGATGACTGATCTGATTCGGCGGGCGGTCCGAGACCGACAACGCTGGCTGCGGGACGACCTGGTCATCCCTTTGGGCGTGCAACGCCTGCGGCTGAGTGTCGAAGACAGTCAGGAGATCATTGCCATCGCGCGCCGCAAAGCGCAGAACCACAATCACGGTCGAAAGTTTGTGGTCGAGGAAGTCCTCAACCGTCTGACCAGCAGCAGCCGCCATATTGAGCTGGAGCTCGAAGACGTCAAAGAGCAGCTGGACGGCAACGAGCAGCTGCGCGAAACGCTGGAGTGGATGTGGCCCGTACTCACCCCTGCTCAGTTGTTGCATGACCTGTATGGCTCGAAGGCGTTGCTGCGAGCCGCCGCTGGTTCCACGTTCTCCGAAGAAGAAGTGCTTCGACTGTTTCGGCCGTGGACCAATCACCGCGACGTGTTGTGGACCCAGCAGGACGTGCCGGTTCTGGACGAAGCCCGAGCGCATCTGGGAGCGCGACCCGGCCGCAAGTCCAAAGATGAGATTCGGACCTGGGGTCACATTGTGATCGACGAGGCTCAGGACATGTCGCCCATGGAGCTGCGCATGGTCAGCCGCCGGTCGCTGAACGGATCGATGACCGTCGTTGGCGACATCGCTCAGGCCACCAGCGCCTGGGGTCACGACCAGTGGGCCAGCCTGTTGGAGCACCTACCCGATCGCTCCAGTCGGATGGCCGAGCTGACAGTGGGCTATCGGCTCCCCGGGCCAACCATGGATCTGGCCGCCAAAGTGCTCGAGAAGGCGGTGCCGGGGTTGAAGCCACCGGTTGCTGTGCGCAAACAGGGGGCCGATCCGCGATTTGTGGCGGTGGCCGAGCAGGGCTCTGTGCACGACGCGGTGGTGGCCGCCATCGAGTTTGAGCGAGCAGAGATTGGTGCCGGCAACATCGCGGTGCTGGCCACCCGATCCACTGTGCCTGCGCTGTCGGCCGCCGTGGAAGCAGCCGGCATTGTCCATGGGGTGACCTATGGCCGAGCGCTCGAACGCGAGGTGTCCATCATTGCGGTGGACATGGTCAAAGGCCTGGAGATCGATTCGGCCATCGTGGTGGAGCCCGCCACGATCCTTGATCAGGAACCGCAGCCCTACAAGTCGCTCTATGTGGCCGTCACCCGAGCCACCCGAAGACTCACCATCGTTCACCAACGACCACTGCCAAACTTCCTGCGGCCGGAAGCGGTGTCGTAGCCGCCCAGGTCAGGCTTTCACCGGGGTTTCACGGGTTGGAGTACGGTCAGCTGATGGCGCATGTTCTTGTTACTGGTGCGGCCGGCCACCTCGGTCCGACGGTGATTGAGCACGTGCATCGTCATGGCCATGACATCACGGCCCTTGCGCCGGTGGGCGCCGCCATCGACACCCCAATCGGCGTTCGGGTTGTTGGAGGCGATGTTCGCAAACGATCTGATGTGGAACCGCTGGTAGCCCGCGTCGACGTGGTGGTTCACCTCGCTACCAGCCCGCACCGCCGTTCGGTTGATCTGGAAGGCACAACCCAGGTTGCATACGCCTGTACCGAGCGTGAGGCCCACCTGATCCACCTGTCGATGGTCGGCGCGGACCAAAGCCGATTCCCCTACTACCGGACCAGGTTCCGGACCGAACGCATTTTGGCCAACATTCCCGGCCTGGCATGGACGGTCCAACGGATCACCCACCTTCACTCGACTGTCCAACAGCTGGTCAGCTCGCCGGTGATTGCTGCCCCCGGCGCTGCGCTGCTCCAGCCAGTGGCACTGACCGATGTGGCCCAGCGAATTGCCGAGCTGGTTGAAACTGGGGCCCAGAAGAACGCGCCGGACTTCGCCGGTCCGGCAATCCTCAGCATCGATGATCTGGCCGCGGTTCACCGAGAAGTGCGGGCCACCGCAGGTCGGGCCGTCAGCGTTCCCTGCGTGAACCTGTTCCGGGAGATGGCCGATGGACTTTTTACTCTCCGCGATGGTCACGGAGACCGGGGGTCGATGACGTGGCGCTCATGGCTGAGCGAACCGAGAAGCGGCCGTTGAAAGGCCGTGCGGCGGGGTTCGCCGTTACGTCACATGGCCAGCTACCCTTGAACAAGGATTATCGGGACGAAGTTTCTCAGGACGCAGGAGGCACACATCGTGATCACACTCACGGACAACGCAGTGGACAAGGTCGCACACCTGATCAAGCAGGAAGACGAAGACGGTCTTGCCTTGCGCGTGGCGGTTCGGCCTGGTGGTTGCAGTGGCTTCAGCTACGAGATGTACTTCGACTCCGACTTCAACGATGACGACAAAACGTTGGAGTTTGGCGAGGTGAAGGTCGTCGTGGACGCATCGAGCGAAATGCTGCTTGAAGGCGCCACCCTTGACTACAAGGACGGCCTGCAGGAGACCGGGTTCTCCATCAACAACCCGAATGCCCAGCGGACCTGCGGTTGCGGTCAGTCCTTCAGCTGAACTGACGCCGCACTGCGTCTCCCGAACTCAGCGCATCCGCCCAGCGCTTCAGTCCGGTCCGGCGAGCGCCGATAAGAGTGGGTGGATCAATCCGTGGTGAATGAGATCAATTCGTGGTGAATGAGATCAATTCGACGCTGGACCCTGGGGGTCGGGACTCGCCACAAAACGGTCCCTCGTCGGGCGGATCAAGCGTACTTGACAACTCACGGCTTCTCGTTGGCAGTCGGCTCGTATCGAGCGTTTTGGCGTGGGCTGGAACGGTACTGATAGTTCGAGCACTCACCAAAGAGGAATTCGGCCAGTTTTCGTTCGTTTTCGCGCTGCTCGCATTGGTCTCCATCGTGGGTGACCTGGGTCTGGGGCGCATCGCGGTCGGCGGCGTGATGGACACCTCGCCTGGCCATGATCGGGGCAAGTTCGCAGCCAACTACATCATGCTGCGCACATCGCTGGGCGTGATTTCGTGCTCGCTGGCGATGGCCTATGTGCTTTTGACCGATCAGTCATCGATGGTTCGCTGGGCAACCCTGGTTGGAATCGGCGTGGTCATGCTCGCCACCCCGGCCAGCGCCTACGACGTGGCGTATCAAGCTCACGACCGGATGGCGATGGTGGCCATTGGCGGGATTGTCGGCACGCTGGTCCAGACGGCCCTGGTCGTGGCACTCGTTTTCGCCGGCGGCAACGTGGTGTGGTTCATCGTCCCGGCCGTTTTCCGAGAACTTGCGGAGCTGGCGACCAAATGGCGCGAAGCGCACCGGTTGGTGGAGTTCCGGTACGACCTGGACATCGCGTTGTGGTGGCCGATGCTCAAAGAGGCGGTGCCACTGTCCATCGGCACGGCGGTTGCGTTCGTCTATTACAAGATCGATCAACTCATGCTGGAGCGTATGGTCGGCGACGAAGCGGTGGCCACGTACGCGGTCCAGTACAAGTTTGCCGACCTGATGCACATCATTCCCTGGGCGCTGACGACATCGATGCTGGCGTCGATGGTCCGCTTTTGGCCTGACGACAGTCCCGGTCTGCGCCGCGTCACCCGGGAGACGGGTCAGTTGCTGTTGATGGTTGGTGCGTTGTTGATCACCGGGTTTGTCGTGTTCGCTGAACGAGCCGTCGGTCTGCTCTACACCGACGCCTACGTGGAAGGGGCCAACGCCGGCCGCATGTTGATGGCGTCCGAAGGACTGATCTTCTTTTCGATGCTGGCATTCACCGCGTTGGTGGCCACTGGTAGACACGCGATCTATCCCGTCATCACTATTGCCGGCCTGATATTCAACGTGGTATTGAACCTGGTGGTCATTCCCGAGTGGAGTTACGAAGGCGCGGCTTTCACCACCTTGCTGACCGAGGTGATTGTGGGCGGCCTGCTCTGGTGGCAGCTGCTCCGCATTCCTGGAATGCGCCCTCTTGGCTTCCTGCATGCCGGCCCGATTCTGCTGGCCAGTGTCGTTGCCGGTCTCGTTGGATGGGGCAGTCTGGGGATCGTTCACTGGATCCTTGGCTGCGTGATCACCGCCGCGGTGTTCATAGGGATTCTGGCCGCCATCGGGGTTGACGGCCAGCGAGGCCTACGACCGCTGATCGGTCCGGCACTGCGTACTACCGGGCTCGACGACCAGTGACCCTGACCATCGAAACGATTGATCAGATCGAGGATGCGGAGACACTTGTTGAGGCGTGGGATGTCCTGGCGGAGGAGTCGTCGGCCCAGCCGACGATGACCCCCGGGTTCGCCCTCAATTGGTGGCGACACATGGGCAAGGGCGAGTTGGCGCTTCTCATTGCCCGTGATGCCCAGGGCGACCTTCGAGCGCTGGCCCCGCTGCACCACCGACGGCTGACAGGTATTCGCACGGCCCGGTGGCTCGGCCACGGCAGTGGGGTGATCGGCCACGTGGTTGCCATGCCCGATGACCGGCTTGTCCGAGCGGCAATGTGGGAAGCGATCACTCGACGCTTCAGCTCGGCGGAGTTGGTGGACGTGGCTGAACGCGACTGGGAAATGTTGGAGGGCCTTCCCGTCCTGCGCTCCGATCTGAACCGATGCCCCACCGCCACCATGGAGCCGGGCTGGACGATGGAGGACTATCTGGCCGGCGGGATTCGCAAGCGCGCTCGCCGGGAGCTGGCGCGAACCCGGAAGCGGCTGGTCGACGGTCACGCAACCAGCGAGATTCGTTGCGGCTCATCGTGGCTTGAGGTTGAAGCCTTGTTGCTCATGGTGCAAAAAATCTACGACGCCGCGGAAGCCGAATGGCCCCGACTGCATACCTTGGCGGGGAAGCACCGCACCTTTTTCCGGTCGATGCTGAGGGATGCGGCGAACCGCGGTCGGTTGGACGTACTGGTCGCGTCTGTCAACGGTGAACCGGCGGCCTTCGACATGATGATCTCGGTCGGCGAAGCCGGACACGCCATTCTTGGTCGCTACGACCCGTCTGCTCGTGAGTGGGGAGTGGGCCACCTGCTGATTGAGGCGATGGCCGCTCGTGTTCTGGAACGCGGGCTTCAGGTGCTCAATCTGCAATTGGGCGATGACCAGTACAAACGAGCGTGGACCGATGGCGGCGAGGATCTGGTTCGTATCGTGACCGCCCGCCACGGTGCGTCGAAGTTGGTTGACCATGCGGTGGGCGTGCGCGCCCGGGCGTTCGAGCAGGTCCAGACCCGGCTCCGCTGAAAAGTGGACCTCAGGCAATCAGCGCCAGCGCATCAGCGATTTCTTTGCGGTCCATGGCGGCATCAAGGCGACGACGGACAATGCCGCTGGCATCAGCCACCAACATGCTGGGCTCAAACGCAAGTTGCAGTTCCCGCAAGGTTGGCGACAGCAGGGCGGACGGCGGCTCCAATCCCAGCTTTGACGGATCCGAATAGACCTCGGCGTGAATGATCTGGACCGATGGATACGCCGCCGCTTCGTTCATGAGGATCTCCAGCGTTGGGCCGCAAATGCTCGATGTGCAGAATGCCGGCGTTGACACCATCAGCACGGTGGGCCGACCTTGGGCCAGCGCCTCGGCCACGGTCACGTCGTGGAACGGGCAGGCCTCTGGCGTGCGGGTGCAGAGCTGGGTGACGCCTCGGAAGTCATCGGTGGTGGGGGTTTCCAGCGCAGGCATGGGATCGCCGGGGTGGGTCAGCGGCACGTCGGCTTTGGCGGCCACCACAAACGGCGCAGTCATCGTCGTCGACTCCCACGGGATCGAGAGCGTGTGCAGACCGGTCTGACTGGGCTCAAATTCGAGCCGGAGGTAGTGCTGCGGTATCTGTTCGGCGCGAACGTCGAGGCGCACGTTCTGGGTGGTGCCGTCGGCAAGTTCGAGCGTTCCGTCAAAGCCGGCTGGGAGATCGGCGCCTTCGAGGTACCCCTCGCCGCGCGACACCGCAAAGATCGCTCGTTGGGTTCCCGTGTTGGCGATTGTCGACGGCCCCTGGCCCAACCCGTCGGGGAACCCCGCCCGCATGTACGGCTCATCGGCGCCAGCAAGCAGGGAGGTCGTGGGGGCGGCGTCGGAGCTTGCGGAGCTGCACCCCGCGGTGATCACGGCAGCGGCCGAGAGCCCGGCTTGCACAAAGGCGCGGCGACTCAGCGGCGACGAGGAGCGGGTTGCATCAGGCGAAGCCGAACCGGCTCCGGGAGACAATTGCATTTCTCAAACGTATCGTGTCACGCGTGGCTATACCGAGCGGGTCCGACGTTGAATTTGAAGTAAACGGGCAACAAGTCCAGGTCCCCGACAACGGGGCAACCCTGCTGGACGCGCTGCGGGAATCACTGGGCATTCGAAGCGTGAAGGATGGCTGCTCGCCGCAAGGGCAGTGCGGGTGTTGCACCGTGTTGGTGGACGGGGCGCCTCGGGTGGCCTGTGTGACGCCAGTTCGCCGAGTTCGTGGACGATCGGTCGTCACTCTGGAAGGTCTTCCGGCTGATGATCAGACCAGCTGGGCCGATGCGTTGTGCTCCACCGGTGGAAGCCAATGCGGGTTCTGTACCCCCGGCATCGTTGTCCGCCTGGCCGGCCTGCGCCAGAAGAAGGGTGATGATGTCCGCCGCGTGGATCTTGATCGGGCGCTTGCGGCTCATCTGTGTCGCTGCACCGGTTGGAACACCATTATTGAAGCGTGGGATCGGTTGGTTGCCGGAACGCCGGTGGACACCGAACGCGATCTGGACGCGGCTGGCGAACGGGCAACCTTGGAAGGCGGAGCAATCCAGCGCGTTGGGCCCGAGGTCGCACTGGGACAGGGCGGCTTTGCTGCGGACACCGCGCCGGCCGAGGCACTGGTTGCGTTGCGGTCGGCTGCAGGCGAATGGGTGATCGGCGAGACATTGGCTGACGCTCAGGCGCAGTCGGGCAAGGTCCAAGGCCGACGCACAACCTTGGAGGCGCAACCGCCGTTGGCGATTCCTGCAGGCGATTGGGACGCAACTCTGGCCACCAACTGGGTGGAACCCGGCTATCTGGAGACCGATGTTTCGTGGTGCGAACCGGGCGGTTCCCCCATGTCAGTGTTGGCCAACGGCGGCGCGTTTGGCGCCAAGAGCGATTCGTTGGCCGCGCGCGAAGCGAAGCGACTCGCCAACGAGTTGGGTCATTCAGTTCGGGTGATTCTGAGTCGCGAAGATGCGGTGCGGGTGGGGCCCAAGCGGCCTCCACTTGCGGGCGGTGTCAACGCCGATGGAACAGGTCAGATTGTGGTGGCCGCCACCCCGGGCATAGCGGACGTCATTGCGTCGGTGGCACCGAACGTTGAGGTCACCGAGGCAGATGTCGTGGGCCCGTCAACTTCGGCCGGGATCCGCGGCGCCGGGTGGGTGGAAACCATTGCGTTGTTGGCGGCGGCCCGCGGCAACGTGGGCGAGATCAGGAGTCCGGCAGGTGGCCTGGCCACGGCGGAGATCGTCGAGCCCGCCGAAACCGACGAGCGTCTGACCATCAACGTGAGCGTGTCGGCGGGGTCGATCCTTGATGCGGTGGTGTTGCGGTCCTACTGCATCGGCGCGGCGCACATGGCATGGAGCATGGTCTGCTCCGAAGAGATCACCGTGGACGAAACCGGCGAGATTCACGACCTGACCATTCGGTCCTTCGGCATTGTGCGGCCGTCAGAAATGCCCTGCGTGAACGTCGAGATCGTCGACGGTTCCGGTCCGCCCGTCAACGGCTCCGACGCGGTCTTTGCGGCCGTGACCGCGGCCACTTGGTTGCATTTCGGTGCCCCGCCGGTGTGGCCGGTCGCTGCGGCTGCGGGCTAGTCTCTCGGCCATGAGTAAACCTGTTGGTCCGTACACGCCCATCGTCCGCACTGGCGACTGGCTTTGCTGCTCGGGCCAGATCGGTATCGCTGACGCCGCAGTGGTCCCCGGCGGCGTGCAAGCCGAGCTCCAGCAGGCGTTCACCAACCTGCGCTCGATTCTGGCCTCCGAAGGCGCCGACCTCAGCCATGTGGTGAAGACCACGGTCTTCATGGTCGATATGGACGACTACGCCTCGATGAACGAGACGTACATGGACGAGTTTGGCGATCACCGGCCGGCCCGATCCGCGGTCGCGGTCGCGGCGTTGCCGCTGGGTGCTCGGGTTGAACTCGAAGCCTGGGCTCGAGTTCTGGCAGACTGATCGCCATGTCTGCGCTTGCCACTATCGCCATCGTCGTCATCGTGGGACTGGTCCTGCCCGTGATCATCATCGCCAGCAGCAGCATCGTTGGCTCCGCAATCCTGACCACCCTGATCAAGCAGGAAGTTGACGCTCGCCACGAGGGCTCCGAACTTCTCGACCTGCACTGACCCCAACGGGAGCTCCTGTTGCAGCGGGCTCACCGGACGGCCAACCATGGCGGCCAGGGGTGTACCCAACCCGCCACAGCCCGAGTAGACCCCGCCGGATCCAAGCTCACGTGCGCGTGTTCAGGACCGGTCGGCTCCAAAGCTGTAGCCAACCGACCGCACCGTGGAAATCAGCGTCGCGTGTTCCTCACCGAGCTTGGACCGCAGTCGACGAACGTGGACATCCACGGTCCGAGCACCGCCGTAGTAGTCGTAGCCCCAGACTCGAGACAGAAGGGTTTCACGGGTGAATACCTTGCCCGGGTGCGACACCAGGAACTTGAGCAGCTCGTACTCCATGTGCGTGAGCTCCATCCGTTCGTTCTCAATGGTGGCCTGGTAGGTCTGCAGGTTCAGCATCAGCGGACCGTGTTCCAGGATTTCTTCGCTGGCGTTGGTATGGCCAGCCCGCCAGAACGCATGCTTGAGACGGGCTTCGAACTCGCGTGGATGAAACGGCGTGATGCAGAAATCATCAAAGAGGTCATCGCGAAGCTGAAGTTCGTGCAGCTGACCGCCGCTGACCAACAACATCAGGGGGGTGATCGGCGTGCCCTGCTTGCGAAGCGCCCGGCACACCGCAAAGGCCCCTTCGGGGTCGGCATCGGCGGTAATCACTGCGCCGCCCCATCCTTTGCCGCCCGGCGCACTGTGGGCTTCGGTCGCCGAAGCGACCGCCGACCAGGCGAAGCCGCTCAGGTCGAGCGCGCGCACCACGTCCGGGGGCGGCGGATTGGGAAAGAGGAGAAGGGGCTCCATCGCACCATCTTCGCCGATGGCGGACCATGTTCGCGCCCGGAGACACGCAGTTAACACAGCGGTCACAAAAACCAAAGAGACCCGGCACCAGGGCCGGGTCTCTTCAGCAGAATTGTTGGATGGCTACGCCAGTGCTGCGCCCACCGTGTTGGTGATCAGCGCGGCGACCGTGTACGGGTCAGCGTTGGCCATGGGGCGACGATCTTCGAGGTAGCCCTTCTTGTCCACGGCAACCTGCCATGGGATGCGGATCGAAGCGCCACGGTCAGAGGTGCCGTAGCGGAACTCGCTCCAGTGAGCGGTCTCGTGGGCGCCGGTCAGACGGTCTTCCTTACCCAGGCCGTAGCCGGCCAGGTGTTCTTCGGGCTTGCCGTCAGCACCCATGGCCTCGGCGGCCTTGATGATGGGATCCCATCCGTCGCGCATGGCCTGAGTGGAGAAGTTGGTGTGCATGCCGGCGCCGTTCCAGTCACCCTTCATGGGCTTGGCTGCGATGCTGGCGATGACGCCGTACTTCTCGCTGAGCACGTCCAGCATGTAGCGGGCGATCCACAGGTGGTCGCCCACCTCGACAGTGCCTGCTGGGCCAATCTGGAATTCCCACTGGCCGGGCATGACCTCGGCATTGGTGCCGGAGATCTTGAGGCCGGCAGCAATGCAGGCGCTGGTGTGCTCTTCGACCAGGTCACGGAAGGCGACGCGGCCGGTGCCAACGCCGCAGTAGTACGGTCCCTGCGGTCCGGGGAAGGCGCCATCAGGGAAGCCAGCCGGCCACCCGTTTGGGTTCATGAGCGTGTACTCCTGCTCCAAGCCAAACCACATGTCCTGCGCGTTGCCGTAGGCCTCAGCCGCGGCAACCGCAGCCACGCGGGTGTTGCTGGGCAGGGGAGACATGTCGTCTGGTGCGTACGTGTCGCACATCACCAGGATGTCATCGCCACCACGAATCGGGTCGGGGCAGATGAACTGGGGCTTGAGCACCACGTCACTGTTCTCTCCGGGCGCCTGATTGGTGCTGGAGCCGTCGTAGCCCCAGATGCCGGGCTCTTTGTCTTTCTCCATCACCTTGGTCTTGGACCGCAGTCCCGGGTACGGGTCTTCGGTCCCGTCAATCCAGATGTATTCAGCCCTGATCATCGATGGCCTCCGTTGTCTGCCAGAAAGGAAATTTTGTATCCCTCAAATCTAGTTCGCGAGTGTTTCCGGATTGTTTCCCGGACCCACTTTTCGCCATGGTTTCGCTGATGATCTTGACGGCCTGGTCTTAGGAGTCGGGGAGAAGATTCACGGTTCGTTCGGCCACGAAAGCTCGGAACGCGCGACCCCGGCCCGCATCGCGTTCGGGGGCAAGACGGTACGCGGGGCCGAACAGAGACGCGACCGCAATCAGGGATCCGGACCGCTTCAGGATCGGGGCGGCCAGGCCGTTCACCTCCAGGTCGAGCTCCTGGTTGGTCCAGGCAAAACCGTCGGTTCGAATTTGGCGGCAACGAGCGCGGATTTTGGCGGGCGCCGTGACCGAATGCGCCGTCGCGGTCTGCAACTCGGTGGCCACATACGCCTGGAACCGGGCCGGACTCCAGTGGGCCATTGCCACCAGTCCGGGGGCAACCAGGTGAAACGGGTAGCGCTGACCAACCGGATCGGGCACCTGCACGGCGCTTGGTCCCCGCTCGCTGCTCACGTAGAGAAATCCATCGGTGTCGTCAATCCCCAGCGCGGCCGCCTCGCCAAATTCGGTCTTGAGATCAAAGAGCAACGGTCGAAGCCGTTCCAAGGGCAACGCAATGCGACTCTCGTTGGGGTTCAGCGTCGCAACGGCAGGTCCGGGGAGGGCGGCACCGTCGTCGGTGCGCGAGACCATGCCCAGTTCTCCCAAGGTCGCAAGCTGTCGAGCGACCGTGGATCGAGCGAGGCCGGTGCGCCGGCTCAGTTCGCGGACCCCAACGGGACCTTCGGCTGACACCACCGTCTGCAACAGGGCGAACGCGCGATGCACCGGACCTGCGTTCGGGGGTGGCCGGATTGACGCTGGTTCGGTGCCGGACATACCATGAAACCTAGTGCTTTGGGACGTCCCGTTCAACGGGACGCTGTGTGTACTGTTCGGGTTCGCTGACGCTCATCCGAAGCGGTGCACGCAGCTCAAGCGGGCCTGATCGGTTTGGGGGGTCACGAATGGAAAATTCAACAGGTCTGGTGCCCGCAACGCCAGACTTCTACGACTACCCATGGCAGCCGTTGACCAGCGCGGAACTGGCGGAGGACCACTTCGTCACCGTGACCTGGGGCGACCGAAAACAGCTCCGGTGTTACGCGTTGTGGTTGGCCGAGAACACCGTTGGAATGGGACTGGATCCGGTGACGCGAGAATCCATGATTGAGCCCGCAGATCTACCGCAACCTTCCGCGTTGGTCTCGGTCACCGTCACGGACCGCGGCGCATTGGAATTGCACTGGCGCGTGGGTCCGGGGGTGACCACGGCGGTGACCACGGCGGTGCACCCCGGCTGGCTGCGCCATGTGGCCAACGACGAATTCTCGCCCGCCGCAACGCTGCCGCCGATTGCGGAGTGGACCTCCAGCACCTTCACCGAGCCGCCCTCGGTGGATGGCACCAGTGTTCTGACCGACGAGTCCGTCCAGTTCGAATGGCTCGACCTCCTGAGCAGCTGGGGCCTGGCCCGACTCCGAAACGTTCCGGCCCGTCCCGATTTCCTACGCAAGCTGGCCAACGTTGTTGGCCCGATTCGCGGTTCAAACTTCGGCGACGTCTTTGGGGTTCGTTCCATTCCCAATCCGAAGCCGGAGGAGAACTCGACGGCCAACACCGGTCTCAACCTTGGCCAGCATGCGGATCTCCCCACGCGGGAAACGCCGCCGGGTTTTCAGTTCCTGCATTGCATCGAGAATGAGGTGCCCGACGGCTGGTCGCGAATGACCGATGGCCTGGCACTGGTTCGTGAGCTCGAGGCCAACCACCCAGAGTCCTACGAGGCCCTCACCACGCTGCACTGGGTCTTTGTGAACCGATCGCCAGAAGCCGACCACCGTTGGACTGGACCGATGATTGACCATGGCGCGCCGGGCCAACCTCTCACCCTGCGAGCCTTCTATCCAGTCCGCGCGTTTCCCGCGATGGCCGAAGCCGACGTTGCCCGTGGCTACGCAGCCATGCGGACCTTCTCCGAAGTGGCTCACCACCCGCGGCTGCAGATCCGGTATCCGTTTGCGCCCGGCGATGTGGTGGGTTTCGACAATCGCCGTGTTCTGCACGGACGAGACGCCTTTGACCCCGACGCCGGCTTGCGCTGGCTGCAGGGTTGCTACATCGAACACGACGACGTGTACTCCCGTCTGCGGGTCCTGCGTCGTTCCCATCTGACCGCACCCGTTCGGTCCACCTGACAACCAACCTCAAGCATTGGAGTTCTCATGAGTTCTGTCTTCATCACCTGCGCTGTCACTGGCGGCGGCAACACCACCGGCAAGTCGGACAAGGTCCCCGTCACCCCGGAGGAAATTGCCAACGATTGCATTGCGGCGGCCAACGCTGGCGCGGCCGTGGTGCACATCCACGTTCGCGAGCCCGAGACCGGCGCCGGTGTGCGCACCGTTGAGTACTACGAGGAGGTCGCCGACCGGGTTCGCTCGTCAGACACCGATGTGGTCCTCAATCTCACCGCTGGCATGGGTGGTGACCTGGTGATTGGTTCGACCGAGCAGCCGTTTCCCGTTGACCCTGACGGCACGGACTTTGTGGGCGCGACCGAGCGGCTGGAACATGTGCGCCGCATCATGCCGGAGATCTGCACGCTCGACTGCGGCTCCATGAACTTTGGCGAAGGCAACTACGTGATGACCAACACGACCGACACTTTGTGGGAGATGGCTCGTCAGATCCAGGAGTTGGGTGTTCGGCCCGAGATCGAGGTCTTCGACACCGGCCACCTCTGGCAGGCCAAGAGTCTGGTGGACGGCGGCGTCATCGATGATCCGGTCATGGTGCAGCTGTGTATGGGTGTCCCCTGGGGAGCCCCGCCGGACCTCAACACGTTCATGGCGATGGTCAACAACGTCCCGGACTCGTGGACCTTCAGTGCCTTCGGCATCGGCCGCGACCAGTTGCCATATGTGGCTTTGGCCGCCATCGCCGGCGGCAACGTTCGCGTCGGTCTGGAGGACAACCTCTACCTCAGCCGTGGCGTCCTGGCTTCGAATGCGGATCTGGTCGAACGAGCGGTTCACATTCTCGAAGGCATGAACATCGGCATCATGAGCCCCGAAGATGTTCGATCCAAGATGAGCCTGACCAGGCATGGATGAGCCGCTGATCGCCACCGGCGCGGTGGTGGGCGCGGGCGTCATCGGCAGCGGCTGGGCAGCTCGCATGCGGCTGCACGGCATGACGGTGCGGGCGTACGACCCCAACCCCGAAGCTGAACGCATCCTCAACGAGGTCCAGGCCAACGCCAACGCCGGTTGGGACGATCTTGGACTGCCCACCAGTCAGCTGGGCGATCTGGTGATGTGCGAATCCATCGAAGCGGCCGTCGATGACGCCGCTTGGATTCAGGAGAGCGTGCCCGAGGTCATGGCGATCAAGCACGCCACGTTGGCCGAGATCGATGCGCACGCGGCAGTGGACGCGTTGATTGGGTCGTCGACGTCGGGCTTCACGTGCACCGAAATGGCGACGCCGCTGGCCCACCCGGATCGCGTGTTTGTGGCGCACCCATTCAACCCGGTGTACATGCTGCCGTTGGTCGAAGTGGTGGGCGGCGACAAGACGTCCTTGGGCACCATTGACCGAGCGATGGCCGCCTACCGGTCCATCAGTATGCACCCCCTGCATGTACGGGTGGAGATTGACGCGCACATTGCCGACCGTCTGCTCGAAGCGGTCTGGCGCGAAGGTCTCTGGCTGGTCAACGATGGCGTGGCAACGACCGAAGAGATCGACGATGCCATTCGGTATGGCTTCGGTTTGCGTTGGGCCCAAATGGGCCTGTTCGAGACGTATCGGATCGCGGGCGGCGAAGGGGGCATGGCGCACTTCATCAAGCAGTTCGGGCCGACAATGAAGCTGCCGTGGACCAAGCTGATGGACGTGCCGGAGCTGACTGATGAGCTGTGTCAGACGGTGGAGGATCAGTCCAATGCGCAGTCGGGTGCCCACTCGATTCGAGAACTCGAGCGCATCCGAGATCGCAATCTCGCCGGCTTCCTCAAAGTGCTCGAATCCAACGACTGGGGCGCAGGGAACACTCTGGCCGAACAGCGGAACCGTCTTGGGAGCTGAAGCCTTTCCTTTCCGTTGAGGATGACTCAGGATCCGTAAGGTAGGAGCGCTGCCTGGGCTTGGGATCCTGGGACTGGGATTCAGTTGACCGCGATGGCTTCGAGGATGTTGAGCTTGCCGGCTCGGCGGGCGGGGAGCAGCGCCGCCACCAGTCCGGCGATGGCGGCCAGACCAATCAGAATCAGCAGTCGCGCAACGGGAACGTGAATCGCTCCGGTGAACTCCGCCGGAAGCGCAATGACCGCCGCCGAGCCAAACAACAGGCCGATCCCTGCGCCGAGCACGGCGCCAAAGGTGGCGACCAGGGCCGCCTCCCAGCGGACCATGCGCCGCAACTGACGTCGTGTCATGCCCACCGCCCGCAGAAGTCCCAACTCACGGGTCCGCTCAAAGACCGACAGGGCCAGAGTCAGCCCGATGCCGAGCAGTGCAATCAGAATCGCCAAGGCCAACATGGCGTTGACAATCTGCATGAGCTGGTCAATCTCGCCTTCGATCTGTTCGCGGTATTCGGTGCGGCTGGTGGACTCCAGTTGCGGATAGTCGGTGCGCAGCATCGCCATGGCCTCGTCGGCCTGCTCGGCGGTGTAGCCGTCGTTGATCTGGGTTGCGATCCACTCATGGCTCAGCTCGGTGTCGAGCGTCTGCTCGACCAGGGTCCGGTCAAGCAACCCATGCTCAATGATGAGGTCATTGGCGTACACCGCGCGCACCAGGAAGGTTTCTTCCTCACCGTTGACAAAAGTCAGGTCAACCGAGTCGCCGGCGACCACCGCCCATCTCTCGGCCACATCCTCGGCCAACATTGCGGTTCCGGCGGTGGTGGTCTCCGGTACCGCACCGTCGGAGACGTCGAGCTCGAACAACGCGCTGATCATTGTCAGGTCGGTCGTACTCAGCCAGGTCAGATCGTCGCCGTTCTGGACATCAACCTCGCTAACCCCAACGGTGGTCCCGAGCTCGGGCAGGCCGCTGACCAGCGGGAGCACCTCCGGTGGGAAGTCTTCAAAGTCCTGGCTGGAAATCAGGTAGTCGGCCGAGATGTCTTCGGCCAGAACCGTGCGGATCTGGGCTTTGCCTGACTCGCCGACAACCAGCGCGGTGGTAACCAACGACAGCCCAATCATGAGCGCGCCGGCGGTTGTTGCGGTGCGACGAGGATTGCGGCCGGCATTCAACCGGGCCAGATTCCCGCTGGTTCCGAGCAGTTTGGCAATCGGGAGACCGAGCGCCCGGGTGACCGGGGTGGCAATGACCGGGGCCAGGGTGACCACGCCGATAAAGACACCGAGCATGCCAAGACCCATCCCGGCGACAACCGGTGTGGCGCTGGAGGCGACGAACAGCCCGAACGAACCAGCGGCGATGCCCATGGCCAGTAGTGCGAGGCCGACGAGCACCCGCTTCGGAGTGTTGGAGCGGACCTGTTCGGTGATGCCGGTCATGGCGCTGATGGGGGTGATGCTGCTGGCTCGACGAGCCGGTGCAAGTGCGGCAAATACGGTGACGCCAACGCCGACCACGATCGCAACGATGATGGTGCGAGCGCTGACGATGGTGTCGCCGGGCGGCAGCGGCATGTCCAACGCATCGAAGAATGCGCGGAGTCCCCAGGCGAGTCCGATGCCGGCGCCGATACCGATGATTGAAGCAACGAATCCAATGGCGGCCGACTCGCCGAGAACTGCTCGCCGGACTTGACTGGACTTGGCGCCGATGGCGCGGAGCAGACCGATTTCGCAAACGCGCTGGGCCAGAATGATGCCGAACGTGTTGTAGATGATGAACGCCGAGACAAACAGCGAGATCGCAGCAAAGCCCAGCAGGATGTTCTCCAGGATGGAGATGACGCTGTTGAACTCGGCCGCCTGCTCTTCTTCGACCGTTCGTTGGTTGACCACTTCCATTCCGCTGGGAAGAAGGGCGGCAACCTCGGCCTGAACAGTCGGGGCGGTGGCATCATCGTTGAGTGAGATGTCGATCGAGTCAAACTGGTCAGCTTCGGCCCCCAGCATGGTGCGCACGTCGTTCACGTCGTAGCCGGCCAGCAGCGCGCCGTTGGTCGTGTTGTTCTCGCCAAAGGAAGCCAGGCCGGTCAACTGGTATTGGTAGCTGCCGGTCTTGCTGACCACACCGTAGGTTGCGCCGACGACGAAGCCGTGGCGTTCCGCCGAATCAAGATCCATGACGAACTGGCCGGGTCCGGGCGCCGTTCCTTCGGTCAGGGTGAAATTTCGGAGCGTGTCATCGGTGATCCAGCCAAACCCAATGATTGGTGGACCAGAGGTGGTTACGGCGTCACCATTGGCTTTGACCGGAACGATGTTGTCGTCGCCGAAGAGTCCTTCGGCCACTCGGACGCCATCGATGGCGTTGATCTCAGCCAGGAGCTGGTCGTCGGGATAGGCGGCACTGCCGAACTCATCCTCGCTCCGCACCGACAGGTCGATACCTGCGGAGATCTCACGCGACAAAGTGTCGAATGAAGAGCGGAGACTGTCGGCCAGCACAAAGGACGCCACGACGAAACCGACGCCCAGAACGATGGCCATGGCGGTGAGGCCAATGCGGAACTTGTTGCCCATGAGATTGCGGCGACTGACCGTCCACATGGCGGACCGCGGACGAGCCGGCGAAGGGGAACGTGTTGAAGCGGACCGTCCGGCTGGGGGTGGCTGCGTTGGAAGTGGTTGTTCCAGAACCGTCATGGTTCAGCCCTCCACAATCGTGTCGGTACGGCGGGCGGAGGAGGCGGCGGTGACCTTGCCAATGCGGTCGAGAACCGCTTCGGCCGTGGGGGCATTGAGCGTGTCCACAATGCGGCCGTCGGCCAGGAAGATCACATCGTCGGCGTAGCTGGCGGCCACCGGGTCGTGGGTCACCATCACGATGGTTTGCGCCATCGTGTCAACTGCGCGTCGCATGAACTGGAGAATCTCGGCACCGGTGGCCGAGTCAAGGTTGCCGGTTGGTTCATCGGCGAAGATGATCTCGGGCTGGCTGGCCAGCGCCCGGGAGACCGCCACGCGCTGCTGCTGGCCGCCGGACAACTCGGTGGGCAGATGATGGAGTCGATCGGTGAGCCCCACCGCATCAATGACCGCCTTCAACCAGTTGGGGTCACACCGCTTGCCCGCCAGGGTCATGGGCAGTTCGATGTTCTCTCGTGCGGTCAGTGTCGGCACCAGATTGAACGCCTGGAAGATGAAGCCCACCGCGTCTCGCCGCAGCAGCGTGAGATCGTTCTCATTGAGGTGACTGAGGTCGCTGTCGCCGATGAGCACCTGGCCGGATGTGAGGTTGTCCAAGCCGGCGAGGCAATGCATGAGGGTCGATTTGCCGGAACCCGATGGCCCCATCACCGCCGTGAAGTTCCCGCGGGGAAAGCCGATGCTCACACCGTCAAGGGCTCGAACTTCGGTTGTCTCAGTGCCGTAGATGCGTACGGCATTGATGGCCTGGGCGGCATAGCCGTCCGGGGCCGGCAGGCCGGTGCCCGATTGGTTGTGAATGGCGGACTGGTTCATCGTCTGCATGGGCTGCTCCCGCGTGCTTGATCAAAGCGATTTGCTGATGTCTTCAGCGTGAAGCACCCAAGGACTCCCCACCATTGGGGATCATCCCGGTTTCACCCCTGACCGACCCTGAGAATCGCGCCGTTGGCGTCAGGGTTGGGCCTCAGGGTCGCGGGGGGGCGAAGGCACTGGTGGTCCGCCGTCGACGTGCTGGACCAGTGGCTTCTGGCCGAGCAACCAGGCCACTGGCGAGTCGCTCAACCACATTTTTCCCAACCTGAGCCGATGCTGGAGCGGGTCCGAAACCGCTGCTCGCCCTTTGTCGCTGATCAGCATCGCCTGGTGAACCGGCTGCACCCGGAGAAGCCCCGGAGAAACGGTCCGGGTACGCACCTGAATTCAGCGCTTTGAGTTTGATCTGGCGCCCGGCCTGAATGCGGTACGAAGCTTCTACATCTTTGTGGACCGGCAGTCCCACCTGGGCGAGACCATCACGTTGCAATCCGTCTGGCTGGGCTGAGCCGGGTACCCGGGGTCAGCGGCTGACAATTCAGCTTGGCCCCTGCTCCCGAGCTTTCTCCACCGCCTCCAGGGCCGCGCGTAGATTGCCAATCCACTCCGACTCGTTTTCGGCCACGAGGTTGACGCACCATGCCAGGGCGTCGCTGCGGCTGCGCGCCACGCCGGCGTCAATCAAGGTGTCCAGGATCTGACGCTGCTCAAGGTGCAGGCGGGTCATGGCCGGAGAGCTGGCGGTGGTGAAGAGGTGCTCGGTGTCGCCGCAGCGGGCGCCCCACGAGACGACGCGGCCGAACTTGTGCTGGGCCCGGTCGGCCACGGCCATGCGCTGCTCGCGAGTGTCCTCGCGGTGCTGCTCGATGCGGGCCTCTTCGGCCACCGCGGTCGGGCTGCCGCTGTCGACCTGGGGCGCCGCAAGTTGGCCAACCACCTGAATCTCGTCGCGATCAAAGATGACGGTGACCGGCTCAACGAACCAGTCGTCGGGCAGGCTGCCGGCGAACCACGCGGCCAGATCTGCGGTCGATGCCGCTGGGGGTTCCGCGCGCCGCCCCGGACCCCGGCCGCTGCGGCTTCCTTTGCCTCGTCCGCGTTCGTGTCGGCGGTGCTTGCCTGGTGGGTCGTCATGTATGTGGAACATCGTATTCGGCGTCTCCTGTAAGAGTGTAATTATGTAATCACAATTGATTGATCGGCAGTATGGCCGGTATTGCGCCGTTAACGTCGCCGGTTCTCCTCACCAAATCCAACAGCGGCGCGGGGTCGCAGGGATACGCTTCCGGGATGACATTGAAGATTGCGGTCCAGAAGTCTGGACGCATGCACGATGACACTCTGGAACTGCTGCGCCAGAGCGGCATCAAAGTCAACAAGGGCCTTGATCAGTTGAAGGCGCAGGTGCACGGCTTTGACGGCGAAGTGCTGTTCCTTCGCAACTCTGATATCCCGCGCTATGTCGAGGATGGGATCGCCGATCTGGCGGTGGTGGGCGAGAACACCATCCTCGAAAAAGGAGTGGAGCTCACCGTCATCGAGAAGCTCGGATTTGGCGGGTGCCGTCTGTCGATTGCGGTGCCGAGTTCGGACCGCGACTACTCCGGGCTCACGAGTCTTCAGGGAAAGCGGATTGCGACGTCGTACCCCGTCACGTTGGCTTCGGTCCTGGCCGAAAAGGGCATCCAAGCTGACATTCATGAGATCTCCGGGTCGGTGGAAATTGCGCCCAACATTGGATTGGCTGACGCCATCTGCGACCTGGTCAGCAGCGGGTCGACGCTGTTCAAGAACAACCTGGTGGAGAAGGATGTCCTGCTGCACTCCGAGGCGGTGCTGGTGGCCAACTCGGCGCTGGACGCCGAGCAAAGAGCCCTGGTGGACCAGCTCGCTTTCCGCATTCGGAGCGTGCTCAAAGCCCGCAATTCTCGCTACGTGCTGATGAACGTGCCCAACCACGCCATCGACGCGGTCGCCGCCAAACTCCCCGGAATGAAGAGCCCCACCGTCGTGCCCCTGGTGGAGGAGGGGTGGAGTTCGCTCCACTCGGTGATCAGCGAGGACGACTTCTGGGCGTGCATTGAGCAACTGCGAGAGCTCGGTGCCGAAGGCATTCTGATCATCCCCATTGAGAAGATGGTCCTGTGAGGTGGCTCCTATGAAGCCGGGTACATCGCTTGCGCACCTGGTTCGCCCCAACGTTGCCGCCATGACGCCCTATTCGTCGGCGCGAAGCGAATTCAGCGGGGAGGCGTCGGTATGGCTCGACGCCAACGAGAACCCTCATGACTTCGCGTGGAGTCGCTACCCGGATCCGTACCAACGGGAACTGAAGGTCGAGATTGCCAAGCTGCGCAACGTGTCACCGGATCAGATTGTTCTGGGCAACGGATCGGACGAACTGATCGACCTGCTGATCCGGGCCTTCTGTGTGCCGGGCCGAGACTCGATTCTGACCATGGCGCCTGGCTTCGGCATGTATGAAGCCGCGGCGGCGGTCGCCGACGTTCGGGTGCTGCGAACCCGGCTGGCAGCTCCTGACTTCGCGTTCTCGGCGGCCGCAGCCGACGACGAGGCGGATGGGACCACGCGAGTGGTCTTCCTGTGCACGCCAAACAACCCCACCGGCAACAGCATTTCGCTCAATGAGATCCGCAGCGTCTTGCACGACTCGGCCAACCTGGCCGACACCATCGTGGTCATCGACGAGGCGTACATCGACTTCTCGCCCCACCCCAGCGCCATCGAGTTACTGGACGAAGCCGAGAATCTTGTGGTGCTGCAGACGTTCTCCAAGGCGTTTGGTGCCGCCGGGGTGCGCCTGGGTATGGGGTTCATGTCGCCGCAGATCGTGGAGATTCTGAACCGCATCAAGTTGCCGTACAACATCAGCGAGTTGACCCAACGGGAGGCGCTTCGTTCGCTTGCGGATCTGGCTCCAGTGCGCACATCTGTGGTTGCGCTCATCACGGAGCGGCGACGATTGGAAACCAAACTTGCTGCGTTGGCGTCGGTGGTCCACGTCCACCCATCGGATGCCAACTTTCTGCTGGTCCGATTTCACGACTCTGATCTTGCGTTGAAGAGCCTGTTGGCCGCCGGCGTGGTGGTCCGGGACCGATCCACTCAGCCCGGCTGCGAGAGCTGTCTTCGCATCTCGGTGGGTACCCCTGACGAGAACACGGTCCTGCTGGAAACCTTGACCAGCGTGGGAGGCCCGGTATGAAAAAACTGCTCGTCCTCGGACGCGACGGAATCCTGCTGACTCGTCCCGTCCCCGGCCAATCGCAACGGTTTGTCCCCGGCGCGCTTACCTCTCTGCCTCGTATCGCCGCGGAGCTGGACTATGAGATGGTGCTGGTTGGCCGGGATGCAACACCGGACTGGTCAATGCATGAGCTGATGCTGGACACGCTGGCCGGGGAAGGCGTGCACTTTGATTCGGTCCACGTGGATGCGCATGACCGGCCCGTTGGCGATCTGCTTCGCAAGTACGCCAGCAACTACGACCTGGAGAACTCGGTGCAGTTCTTTGACCGGGCTGATGCGGCGCTGGCCGACGAAGTTGAGTCCGCTCTGGGTTGTCGCCGACTCACCGCGGGCGCGCCGTGGACATCGGTCTACAAACTTCTCATCGAAGCCGACCGACTTGCCGTTGTGAAGCGGGCAACCGCCGAGACAAAGATCAGCGCCCGGCTCAACCTCGATGGATCCGGCCTTGCTCAGAACAACACCGGCCTGGAGTTCTTCAACCACATGCTCGATCAGTTGGCCAAACACGGCGGCATGGATCTGCGAGTGGAAGTTGATGGCGACTTGGAGATTGACGAACACCACACCATCGAGGACACCGCGCTCACGTTGGGACAGCTCTTCCGCGAAGCCCTGGGCAAGAAGGCCGGTATTGAGCGTTACGGATTCTCCGGCGGCTACGACCTGTTGATGGACGACTGCACCGCCGACGTCCGAGTGGATTTCAGCGGCCGGCCCTGGCTCAACTGGGACGTGGAACTGCACCGTGAACACGTGGGGGATATGCCCACCGAAATGGTGGAGCACTTCTTCAAGTCCTTCTCCGACCAGGCCCAGTGCAATCTGTCGATTCGGGCCGCAGGGGAGAACGAACACCACAAGATCGAGTCGGTGTTCAAAGCCTTCGCCCGGGCCATCAAGATGGCCAAGAGCCGCAACCTCGCCGACATGAGTCTCCCCACCACCAAGGGCGCACTCTGAATGGGCGGGACATCACCCACCCTGGCCATCATCGACTACGACGCCGGCAACACCCGGTCGGTCATGCACGCGCTCGACCGTCTTGACGTTGCCTATGAACTCACCGCGGACCGAGCAGCAATCCTTGCGGCTCCCCGGGTGATCTTTCCCGGCGTTGGTCACGCGGGCGCGGCCATGCAGACGCTGCGCGACCGGGGGCTGGACACCGTGATCCCTTCCATCACCGCACCGGTGCTGGGCATCTGCGTGGGCATGCAACTCTTCTGCGCAACGTCAGAAGAATCGGAGACACCCTGCCTGGGAATTCTGCCGCTGAACGCGCAACGATTTCGACCAGAACCCGACGACGAGTTCATCAACGTTCCTCACATGGGGTGGAACCAACTGGGCGCCACCAGCGGTCCGCTGTTTGCCGGAATAGAGGCGGACGCGTTCGTCTACTTCGTGCACAGCTACTACGTGCCGCACTCCAAATACTCGGTGGCCACCACCAACTACAACCACCCCTTTGCGGCGGCGGTGCAGCGCGACAACTTTTACGGGGTCCAGTTCCATCCAGAAAAGAGCAGCACCGTGGGCGCCGCCCTGCTCCGCAACTTCATGGAGCTTTCGTGAAAGCGACCCGTGTGATGGAGCTTTCGTGAAAGCGACCCGTGTAATGGAGCTTTCGTGAAAGCGACCCGTGTAATGGAGCTTTCGTGAAAGCGACCCGTGTAATGGAGCTTTCGTGAGCGCACGTATTCTTCCGGCCATCGACCTGATCGACGGCCAGGCCGTCCGACTTTCCAAAGGCGACTACGAGACCAAGAAGGTCTATGACGCCGATCCGGTGGCAGTTGCGGCCGGTTTCGAAGCCGCAGGTGCGACCTGGCTGCACATGGTGGACCTCGACGGTGCCAAAGCCCGGGAGCCTCAGAATCTTGACGTCGTCCGGGCAGTCAAAGCCCAGACCGACCTCACCGTTGAGTTTGGCGGCGGCATCAAGACCGCGGGCGCACTGGCCGACGTCTTCGCCGCCGGTGTCGACCAGGCGATCATCGGCAGCGTGGCGGTGACCGACCCGCCGCTGGTCAAAGAGTGGCTCACCGAATTTGGTCCCGAGCGGTTTGTGCTCGGCGCCGACGTCCACCACGGCATGATCGCCATCCATGGCTGGCAGGAGAAGAGCGAGATCTCTCTCCCTGACTTCATCGCCGACTATCGCCAGGCTGGTGCGCAGACCTTCCTGTGCACCGACGTGGAGAAGGACGGCATGCTGGCCGGCAGTTCCGTGAAGCTGTACCGCCAACTGCTGGAGGACTTTCCCGACCTGAAGTTGATTGCGTCCGGTGGCGTCAGCTCCCTGCCCGAGATCCAGACGCTGCACGAGATTGGCGTGGACGGCATCATCATCGGCAAGGCGCTCTATGAGGGCCACATCACGCTCGCGGATCTTTTCAAGGAGGGCAACTGATGTTGGCCAAGCGCATCATCCCGTGCCTGGACATCAAGGATGGCCGCACGGTAAAAGGCATCAACTTTGTCAACCTTCGTGACGCCGGCGATCCGGTGGAGCTGGCGCGTCGCTACGCGGAGGAGGGCGCAGACGAACTGTGCTTCCTGGACATCGCCGCCAGTATCGAAGGTCGCGAAACGTTGTATGACCTGGTTCGGCGCGTGGGCGAAGAAGTGGATATCCCCTTTGCCGTGGGTGGGGGAATCGGCTCGGTTGAACAGGTGCACGAACTCCTCCGCAACGGTGCGGAGAAGTGTTCGGTGATGTCGGCGGCGGTGCGTCGGCCGGAGTTGGTGACCGAGATCGCTGATCGATTCGGCAGCCAATGTGTGGTTGTTGCCATCGACGCCCGAAAGGTCAACGGTGAATGGCTGGTCCACACCCACGGCGGCACCCGGGCAACCGATGTGGAGATGTTTGCCTACGCTCGCGAAGTGGCCGACCGGGGCGCGGGCGAGATCCTGTTTACCTCCATGGACCACGACGGCACCAAGGATGGTTTTGCCGTCGAAGCACTGGCCCGGATGACGGCCGAAGTCTCCATCCCGGTGATCGCCTCGGGTGGGGCTGGGACCATGGAACACTTTGTGGAAGCCTTCGAAGCGGGCAACGCGGACGCCGCCCTGGCCGCCAGCGTGTTCCACTTTGGAGAGATCCCGGTACCGACGCTCAAACGCCATCTTCATGCGCGCGGTATACGCGTGCGCCTTACCGACACCCCGATGACCAAGGATGAACAATGAGCGACGAGATCGCATGGAATGACGCCGGGCTGGCGCCGGCCATTGTGCAGGACACGGACACCGGCACCGTCCTGATGCTGGGGTGGATGAACGCCGAGTCGCTCGCCAGGACGAACGAGCTGGGATTGGTCACCTTCTTCAGTCGATCGAAAGGTCGGCTGTGGACCAAGGGTGAGGAGAGCGGAAACCACCTCCGCCTTGTTTCGGTGGCCGTTGATTGTGATGCCGACGCCCTCCTGGTGAAAGCCCGGCCGGCCGGTCCCACCTGTCACACCGGGACCGATACCTGCTGGTCTGAAACCAACCGCGCCGCTCCGGTTGCGTTCGTCGCGGAGTTGGAGGAGATCATCACCACTCGCCGTCAGGATGCACCCGAAGGTTCCTACACCGCCAGTCTGTTTGCCGACGGCATCAATCGCATGGCGCAGAAGGTGGGCGAAGAAGCGGTGGAGTTGGTCATCGAAGCCAAAGACGACAACACCGAAGAGTTCCTGGGCGAAGCCGCGGACCTGCTCTTTCACTATCTGGTCCTGCTGCAGGCCAAGGACCACACCCTGGCCGATGTGGTCAACGTGCTCCAGGAGCGCCATCGCTGAAGCACGCGAAACGACCTCCGCTCCTCGGTGGTTGTCACCGGGGGGCGAAGGTCGCCTCATCGCTATTTTGGTTGGCTCGAACCTGTGGGGGTCCGATCAGGTTGGTCAGTCGCCGAAGAAGTTGTAACCGAAGTCCTGGGTGCGGTTGTCCTCGTCGGGAGCAAGTGTGTACTCCGACATTCCGTCACTGCCGGAGTCGGGATCGCAATCGTTGTTGTAGCTGCCCAGGAGGACCGGGTCGACTTCGACGGTGTAGGTGCCAGGCGACAGTTCTTCGAAAAGGTAGAAGCCGTCGGCGCCCACGGTCGTGATATCGACAATGTCGCCGTCGGCGTTGTACAAGGTCACGAGCTCGCCGTCGAAGACGGGTTCGGTGCTGTCCTGCTCGCAGTTGCGGTTGACGTCGAGCCACACATAGTCGCCGATTGAGGCGTCCAGGGCGTACCCGAAGTCGTGGGTCCCGATGGTGTCTCCCGAGACCAGAGTCTCGTCCGACGTTGATGATGGATCGCCGTCCTTGTTGCATACCGGGGCGTAGTCATCGAGCACCGGATTCACATCGTCAACTTCGATGGTGTAGTCACCGGGTGGTACGTCCTCGAAGAGGTAGAAGCCGTCGGCATCGGTGGTGGCTTCTGCAATGACCAGACCGTCGGCGTCCACCAGGTTCATGGCCGCGCCCTCAACCGGAGTTTCGGTCGGATCCTGGACACAATCAACGTTGGCATCAATCCAGACGTAGTCACCGATCTGGGCGGTTCCTGGTGCCGGTGGTTCTGGGGTTGGGGTGGGCGGTGGCGGAGTTGCGGTCGGCGGCACCGACGTGGGCGGTACCGGAGTGGCCGTTGGTAGTGCGGTTGGTGGTACTGCGGTTGGCTCCGCGTTTGGTGGTAGTGCAGTTGGCTCTGCGGTTGGTGGTACTGCGGTTGGTGGTACTGCGGTTGGTGGTGCTGCAGTTGGTTCCGCGGATGGTTCCGCGGTGGGTGGTACTGCGGATGGCGCCCCGCTGGATGGAACCTGGGTTGGTTCCGCAGTTGGTGGTATCGGGGTTGGTGGTACCGGGGTGGCGGTTGGTGGTACTGGGGTGGCCGTTGGTGGGACCGGGGTTGGCGGTACCGGGGTGGCCGTTGGCGGGACCGGGGTTGGCGGTACCGGGGTGGCCGTCGGCGGCACCGGGGTTGGCGGCACCGGAATTGCGGTGGGCTCTTCGGTTCTCGCCGGCGCCGTCGGCTCACAGGAGCCGGTGATCTCAATCCAGCTGGCCTCATCATCGGGAAGATTCAAGATGCCCGGACCGCTGAACGACTCAATCCAGCCAGTGCCGTTGTACGAACGCGACACTCGCACGCTCATGCCCGCCGGAACAGATACCGACTCGACGTCATTGTTGAGCCAGAGCAGGTCGTCGGTGAAGTTGTAGGTACCAGGGGCCAGGGTGGTGAGTTCGCTCTGTCCGTTCTGGAAGTCGTACAGCGTCACGCCGCAGTCGCCGGTGAAGGCCAGTTCGTTCGGCGCACTGCCGGACTGCTGGGGCCCGACGCCGGAGGGAATGACCGCAATCTGGTCCTGAATGCCGGTGTTCTCTGAGCGAAGCCAGATGGCATCGGGGTTGCGCTGGTACTGGCCACTCTGCACCTTGGACAGGATGTCGGCAGCTACGTTGCCGCTGGGGTTGTGGCCGTTGGTGACGCTCCATACCGCAGACGCAATGCCGTCGTACATGTCGCTTTGGTAGCTGCTGCCGTTCCAGTAGCTCGGATCGTTGTAGACGTCCATGATCGCTTCGAGACTGGCAATCTGGCTGTTGGAGAAGCCTTCGGTGGTGTTGTTGCTGGAGACGATGGTGTGGGTGTTTCCGTCGGTGTCGTAATGGGGAGTGCGCTCGTCATAGTCGAGGCAGTAGTTGTCGCCACGGCGCCCGTCGGCGAAGGTCACCGACCCGGGGTGGTCGCCTCCGGAGAGTCCGCCCGACAGGGTGTAGACCTGTGCGTTGCCGGATCCCGGGGTGTCCGAACTTGGCGGGCTGATGGGCGTGGTTCCGCCGCTGTAGGTCCACTGATCCGACGTGAAGGCGAGGCTGTCCGGGGCTTCTCCGAGGTCAGGGATATCGGCGGGCAACTTGTTGTCGCCCTCGTTCTCCGCATTGAACTCTGGTGAGGCGGGCGATTCGTCTCCCGTCTCTCCGGTGTCTGCGGACTCCTCCCGATTGTCTTCGGCGTCTTCGGCGTCGGCGTCGGCGGTGCCCTCGTCGTTGGCCATGGCCCCGTCAGCGTCTTGAACGCCCTCGGGTTGATCGCGGTCGGTGGTGTCCACCGCCGCGGCCGCATCGTCGATAGTCGACGATGCGTCCTCGTTACTGTTCCCGGAGCACGCACTGGCAAAGAGAACCAGTACCAGCATCAGTGCTGTTAGGCGGCGCATCCAAATATCCCTTCCTGATCGTGGTCGTGATCGGCAGCGATGACCGGGCGGTCCTAGATGGTGCTGCTCAGAGAGAGTCGCCCCATCCCTTCGTTGTCTTGAGTGACATGCACCAGAGGGCACAGGACCTTTGGCCCAGATGCCAGTACGCGGCAGAGCCCCCACCGGGAACGGCGGGGGCTCTGCGGATGTGTTCTGCCCGACCGCCCGGTCTTTGACTGAAGGCGGGCGGATCGGGTTTAGTCGCTCACTCAGTCTCCAACGATGGTGTAGCCAAAGTCCTGGGTGCGGTTGTTCTCTCCCGCAGCCAGCGTGTAGACGGACTCGCTGTCGTTGCCGCCATCTGGGTCACAGATATGGCGATAGTTGGCCAGCACGCCGCTGTTGTCAACCACGACGTTGTAGTCACCCGCAGGCAGGTCCTCAAAGAGGTAGCGGCCGTCGCTGTCGGTGGTCGTGGTGTCAACGACGGTGCCACTCGTATCGAGCAGCGTCACGGTGATGTCAGCAAACCGGAATTCATTGTCTTCCTGCTCGCAGTCCTGGTCAATGTCGAGCCAGATGTAGTCACCGATCGAGCCGAGCAGTGGCACGTAGCCGAAGTCGTGGTCACGGTTGTCCTCGCCGGGGCTGAGGGTTTCGTCTGAGGTTTGGTCGGTCTCGCCGTCTTTGTCACATACCGGTGCGTAGTCGTCCAAGGCGCCATTGCCGTTGTCGATTTGCACGGTGTAGTCGCCGGGGACGAGGTTGTTGAAGAGGTAGAGGCCGTCGTTGTCGGTGGTGGTCGTGTCGACCACGGTGCCATTGGCGTCAAGTAGCTGGACGGTTACTCCCGGGATGGGAGATTCGTTGGCGCCCTGCACGCAGTCTTCGTTGGCATCGATCCAGACGTAGTCACCAATCGAAGCTGGTGGGACAGGGGTCGGTGTTGGAGGTACCGCTGTAGGCGGCACGGGAGTCGGTGGTACCGGCGTTGGCGGAACCGGCGTTGGCGGAACCGGAGTTGGCTCCGGTGCTGGCCGGTAGTACCCGAAGTCATGGTCCGTGTTGTTCTCGCCGGGGCTCAGTACCTCGTCGGAGATTTCGTCAGTTTCGCCGTCGATGTCGCATACGGGCTCGAAGCCATTGAGGGCCCAATTGTTACTGCGAACCCGGACGTCATAGTTGCCCGCCTCCAGACCGGTGAACAGGTACAGGCCGCTGCGGTCGGTGATGTCGGTGGCAATGACGATGCCATCTGAATTCAGGAGATCAACGAACACGCCGGAGATCGGAGACTCTGACCGTCCTTGTACGCAGTCGCGATTCTCGTCATGCCAGATGTAGTCACCAATCGAACCCAGCGGTTCAGGAACCGGGGTTGACGGAACCGGGGTTGACGGAACCGGGGTCGACGGAAACGGGGTCGACGGAAACGGGGTTGGTGGAATCGGGGTCGACGGAACCGGGGTAGGTGGAATCGGGGTCGACGGAACCGGGGTAGGTGGAACCAGGGTTGGACGTGGGGGGTTGGTTGGTCGGGGAGTGGGCTCGGCCGTTGCCGGAGGCGGGGTTGGCTCACAGGAGCCTTCAATCTTTATCCAGCTGACTTCATCGTCATGGACATCGAAGGTTCCGGGGCCGACCCGAGTCTTGGTCCAACCCCGACCGTCGAAGTGTTCCGACACGGTGATGGTCATGCCCGCAGGCACGTAGACCGATTCGACGTCGTCGTTCAGCCAGGCGAGGTTACCGCTGAAGTTGTAGGTACCCGGGCCCAGATCAGACAACTTGGTGTTGCCGTTGGGGAAGTCAAAGAGCGAAACCTGGCAGTTGCCGGTTGGTTGCGGTGTCGCCGTCGGAACTGCGGCGCTCGGCGGCGTGGGGATTATCGCAATCTGGTCCTGAATCCGCGTGTCGTCCGATCGGAGCCAGATGGCGTCCGGGTTCCGCTGGTATTGGCCGTTCTGAACCTTGGCCATGATGTCTCGAGCCACGGTGCCGCTGACCGAATGACCATTGGTGACACTCCAGACGGCCTTGGCAATCCCATCGGGAAGGTCGCTGTTGAGCGTCGAGCCGCTCCAGTAGTGCGGGTCGTTGTAGGCGTCCATGATCGTCTCGATGGTGGCGATCTGCGATGAAGAGAAACCTTCGGTCGTGTTGGTCCCGGAGACAACGGTGTGGCGGTTGCCGTCCTGGTCATAGTGCGGGGTGCTCTCGCTGTAGTCGAGGCAGTAGTTGTCGCCGCGTCGGCCGTCGTCAAAGGTGACCGAGTTGCGGTAATCGCCGGAGTTGAGACCGCCGGACACGGTGTACACCTTGGCGGCCCCGCTGGTTGGCGTGCTGGTGCTGGGCTGGCTGGTGGTGGTTGTACCCGCACCGTTGGTCCAAGTATCGGAGGTGAATGCGAGTTCGTCAGGTGAGCTGCCAATGTCAGGCAGGTCAGCCGGCAGCTTCTCGCTGGTTTCGGCTCCCGTGTCAACGCTGGTGGCGTTGCTGGAATCGTTGGCGTCGTCGCTTTCAGACGCCCGTGTGGTGGTATCAGCTGACGAGGACGAAGTTGTCCCCTCCTCCGCTGACGCCAAGTTTGAATCTGAGCTGCTACTTGCGCAGGCAGTACCGAGTAATGCCAGCGCGAGCAGGAGCGCGACTAGTCGACGCATCCAGATATCCCTTCTGTGGTTTTGCAGCCGGCGGACCGGTCTGCTTTGACCATGTAGGGATTGGTTGGTTGAGGGTGGGTCTTGAGTCAGGGGCGCGAAGTCATGCCGCCCGGCGTGGGTCTTTCTGCTCAGGCCCATCGGCGGGGGTCGCCGCTTGTCGGTCCGTCAGCTGTCGAACCCCACGCCAAACGCTTCGAGCAGTCGGAGCCAGGGTCCGGGAGCTCCGTGATTGGCGTCGGCCCGGGCGATCTGGCGGCGGGTGAATTGGATCAAGGGGTTGCGGATCGGCTCGGGTGGGAACCGCAGCGGTTTGCGCCGCACCATCTTCAGCTCGGTCCGTTCCGTGGATTTGCCGTCGACCAGGTCGAGGCCAACCCGGGCGCCCCAACGAGAGGCGCCAACCCCCAGGCCGGTATACCCGGCAACCCACACCAGGCGCCGGCGGTGGGCGTGGCCGAAGGCGGCGGTGAATTTGGATGTCGTGCCAATCGGTCCTGCCCAACGGTGGGAGAAACCAAGGCCCTCGAGCTGTGGGAACGTGTCGAAGAAGTGGCCGGCGATCGTGATGTGCGAGTCGATCCGCTGTTCGTATTGGGGTCCCATGCCATTGCCCCGGTAGTAGTTGGCGTCGAAGCCGCCCCAGAGAATGCGGTCGTCTTCGGTGAGCCGGTAGTAGTGGAACTGATTCGCCCAGTCCGAGACCCCGCGACGGGCCTGCCACCCAATGGCGGCCATCTGCGCGGCGCTCAACGGTTGGGTCATCAGCACATGGTCGTAAATCGGAATCACATAGCGACGAATCTTTGGTTCGGGCTCGGCCCATGCGTTGGTGGCAACCAGGACTCGGGGGGCGGCAACCGAACCGCCTGAGGTGCGGACGGTCAGCACGGTCCCGGCATCATCCACGGTGGTGACCCGACTTCTCTCAGAGATCACCACCCCGAGGTCCAGGACGGTTTGCGCAAGTCCAACGACGAGCTTGGCGGGGTCCACCATTGCGGCGCCCCCGGGCTCAACCGCGCCGGCCAGGTAGGTGGGGGAGTTGAGCTCTCGGCGGGTCTCGGTCGCGTTCAACAGGTTGATGTGGTGGCCGTGTTCACGGACTATGCCTGCGTACTCTGCCAGATCATCCACCTGCCACGGTTTGGTGGCAACGGACATGGTGCCGGTGACTTCGACCGCGGCATCGATGCGGTGACGATCCAGGTCGCTGAGGAGGGCCTCAAGGTTGTCCTGGCCCATGCGGTCCAGGATTGCGTTCTCGTCGGGCCAATGGGAGAGGCCATTGAGCAGCCCATGGGTCAGCGATGCTTCGCAGAACCCACCGTTGCGGCTGGATGCTCCATGCCCAGCGGTCTCGGCCTCAATGACATGAATCGTTCGGCCGGGGTGTTCTTCGATGGCCTGCAGAGCGGCCCAAAGTCCAGTGAACCCACCACCAATGATGACCAGGTCGGCGGTGTGGTCGCCAATGAGCGAAGGGCGCGACCCCGGCGCCGGAGTGTTCTCACTCCAGTAGACGGCGGACCGGGCCTGGCGCACCTGGTGCGCAATGGCATCAGTCCGTGATGACGACACGAACCCCGGTGATGGTCTCAACGACTTTCCTGCCTGGTCAGTTGGAAGCTGGGCTGTCGGGGTACAGGCTGAACCAGCGGCGGCTCCCGGGCTGGCGCTTCAAAACAGATGACCACAACTCGGTGGGATTTGCGGTGAAGAGGTCAGACTGGGTGGCGCGGGCCACAAACCAGCCGCCCGAACGGATCTCTTCCTCCAGCTGGCCCGGCCCCCAACCCGCATACCCCTGAAAGAGTCGGAGGTGCCGGGGTTTGACCGCCAGCCCGTCGGGATCCTGATCGAGGTCCAGCGTGAAGGTGCCGGGGGCATGGCGAATGGGAGCCATGGTGTTGTCTGGGGTCTGGGCGGCCGCCAGTCCGATGATTGTGTCCGGAGAGACCGGTCCACCCGTGAACAGCTGGGCCGGTTCGGTGCTCAAAATCAGCGCCTGCCAATTCTGGAGCACCTGCTGCGCGCCACGTGGTTCGGTGGCGGCGGGCGGGGTCTGGTCCCGAACCTGAGGACGATTCAGAACAACGCCCAGTGTTCCTTCATCGCCGAAGCTCAGGATGAAGATAACGGTGCGCTCAAAGTTGGGATCGCCGATCACCGGGGTGGAAACGACGTGGCGACCCGACAGATCTTTCGGGACCTCCTGCGGAGTTCCCCCGGTAGGTAGAAGGTGCATCGGAGTGCAGCGTATGGGCCAGTCCCGTCCAACGGGCTCCGGGTACGCTGCGACCGTGGCTGCACCCCCCGAATCCGCACAAACCCCTGGCGGGTCACCGTCTCTACGACTGGCTCTGTGCCAGCTTGACATTCGGGTCGGTGCCATCGACCACAACGTGGACCTGGTGCTTGCGGCTCTGGCCGAAGCTCAAGCCGCCGACTGTGACCTGGCGGTGTTTCCCGAGCTTGCGCTGGTGGGCTATCCGCCGGAAGACCTGGTGTACAAGTGGCGGTTCATTGAAGACAACAAGGCGGCCCTGGCTCGCGTGGCGGCGGCCACGACGACGTGTGCCGCCATCGTCGGCTACGTGGAGGGTGACCAAAACCAGCACCAGGAATCGGGTCAGCCCTATCTCTGGAACGCCGCGGCCATCTGTGCCGAAGGTCAGGTACAGGCCACCTACTTCAAGCAGGAACTGCCCAACTACGCAGTGTTCGACGAGGACCGGTATTTCATTCCCGGTGAAGACCTGGCGCTGTGGTCGGTCAACGGAGTGAATATTGGTTGCACCATCTGTGAAGACATGTGGGTTGACGGCGGTCCCTGCGACTCGCTCGCCCAGGGTGGCGCTCAGGTCATGATCAACATCAACGCGTCGCCGTACCGGCAGGGAAAGTTGGCGGCCCGCGACGCGGTCCTGCAGGACCGGATCGCTGCCGGCGGGGTGCCGTTTGTGTACCTCAACATTGTGGGAGCGCAGGATGAATTGGTCTTCGATGGCGCCTCGGTCGTGGTGGACGCAACCGGTGAACTCATCGCCCGGTCCAAGCAGTTTGAAGAAGAGGTGATGATTGCGGACTTCGCGGTTTCGCCTCCGGTCCCGGCGACCCTTCCGGTGGTGACCGTTACCGCGGGTCAGTCGGTCTCTCAAACCGGCCTGCCACCCAAGATTCAACCGCTGCTCGATCCAATGGAAGAGCTGTGGCAGGCGTTGGTGCTCGGCACTCGGGACTACGTTCACAACAACGGATTCACCGACATTTGTTTCGGTCTCAGCGGCGGCATTGACTCGGCGATGGTCGCCTGCATTGCCGCAGACGCGCTTGGTCCTGAACACGTGCACGCGGTGCTGATGCCGTCACGGTTCTCCTCGGATCATTCCGTGAACGACTCGGTTCGACTGAGCGAAAATCTGGGCATCAACCATCGAACGATTGCGATCGAACCCGCGCACCACGCATTCCTGGACATGCTGGCGCCGTCCTTCGAAGGACGCGAGCCCGATGTCACCGAAGAGAACCTCCAAAGCCGAATTCGCGGCGTGCTGTTGATGGCGCTGTCCAACAAGAATCGGTGGCTTGTGCTGACAACGGGGAACAAGAGCGAGCTGGCGGTCGGCTACTCCACCCTCTATGGCGACACCGCCGGCGCATACGGCGTGATCAAGGACGTGTGGAAGCTCACGGTCTATGAGCTCGCCCGTCACTTCAACCGGCGTCGAGGGGCCGAAGTGATTCCCGAACACATCATCACCAAACCGCCGTCGGCGGAGCTTCGACCGGACCAACGCGACGACCAGAGTCTGCCCCCGTACGAGGTCCTCGATCCCATCCTGATCGAACTGGTGGAGAAGAACCGCACCGCGGCCGAACTGATCGAAGAGGGCTTTGGGGATCCCGCCGTGGACCCGGCCGTCATCATGCGGTTGGCACGGCTGGTGGACATCGCTGAGTTCAAACGGCGTCAGAACCCGTTGGGTACCCGGGTGTCTTCCAAAGCGTTCGGTCGAGACCGGCGGATGCCAATCACCCACTCGTTCCGAGGTGCGCCAGCCAATGGATGAGAAACCGGCACCCTGACCCATATGGATTCCTGACAACCGTGGCGCAAGCGGTAAGAATGAAGCGATGACAATCCGACGCCAGAACCCACCGGGCGAACCATTCCTTGCGTCGCGACCCGCCCCTCGGGTAATCCGGCCAGGAGACGCGGGCCATGACCCTGGCCATGACGCTGGCCATGACGCGGGCAACTCGGCGGCGCCTTGGACCAATGATGGTCGTCCCGCACCGCCGCTGAGCTCGACCCCACTACCGGTTCGGACCGTCACCGCTCCCACCCGCCCGACTCCACCGTTGACGCTCGCCGCCCTCGCAACTCGCCTGGGTGAAATGGTTTGGTTGGAACAACGACTGTTTGAAGTGCTGGGCTTCTGGAGTTCCATCGAACCGAATGCGGCCCTGTCGGTGGCCTTCGCCGAAGCCAGTCGTCATCACGGATGGCACGCCTCGCTCTGGGAGGAGCACCTGCCTGACGCCCACGGACTCAAGGACGTGGGGGAGATCAAAGCGCCGAACGCCGGCTGGGTTGCACTGTTCGAAGAGTTGGTGCGAACCGCCGAACCGGACCGGTCCGCTGACCGGGTTGCAGCAATTCTGCGGGTGGTTGAACCGTGGCTTCGGATTCGCGACGAACAGATTTCGGGAGGGCTGGCACCGCTCTCGGACCGGGCGCTCATGCGAGCACAAAGGTTTGTCGCCATGGACCATGAACAGGACAACGAGCGGATGCGCGACATTGCGCCGGATCTACCACCCGGCCGGGGTCAAGCCTTCATCGACCAACTTTTCTCCCTAATTAGTGAGAGAGCGCCTCGGGAGTAGACGTCGCACGCCGGGAATTCACCGACAATCGCAGATTCTTACCGTCGGTTCTGCTAGGGCCGGGTGGGGCCCCGTGACTCATTCGGTATCGTGGCGGCAGGCCGTTCTTTGGTGGAAGAGGGCTGTGGGGATTGGCAGGAACCGGGGTGTGAACGTACGCAATTGGTACGTGTCTCACTCTCCGGGCCTTTCGAACCTCACATCATAGTTATGTTGTGCGTACGCGAGAGGATCTGTTTGTGGCCAAAGAGCGTGTTGAACGGGACGAGGAAGACCTTGTCCGCCTGTATCTGACAGATATCGGGCAGTACCCACTTCTCACCAAGGATGACGAGGTTCGCCTCGCGCAACTGATCGAGCAGGGTGCCGAAGCCCGAGGGGCGATCGAAAGTGGCGAAACGCTGACGGTCGCCAAGAAGCGTGAAGTTCGCAAAGCGCTCCGCGCGGGAGAAGACGCCGAACGCACCTTTGTGCAGTCCAACCTTCGCCTCGTGGTCTCCATCGCCAAGAAGTACCAGGCTTCCGGCCTGCCGCTTCTGGACCTGATTCAGGAGGGCAACCTGGGCCTGATGCATGCGGTCGAGAAGTTCGACTGGCGCAAAGGCTTCAAGTTCTCCACCTACGCCACGTGGTGGATCCGCCAGGCGATTACCCGCGGTATCGCCAACACCGGCCGCACCATTCGTCTCCCGGTCCATGCCGGTGACACGTTGGCTCGTCTGCAAAAGGCTCGTGCCCGACTGGAAATCAAGTACGGCCGTCCGGCGACGCTGGCCGAGCTCTCCGCCGAAGTCGAAATGCCTGAGGACAAGGTCACCGAAGCGCTTCGCTTCGCCGCTGAACCGCTGTCACTGAGCGAACCGCTCCGAGAAGACGGCGACGCCGAACTGGGCGACGTTGTTGAAGATCGCGGGGCCGATTCTCCGTTCGAAGTTGCGGCCACGGCCCTGCTGCCCGAAGAGATCTCCCGGCTGCTGGGACCACTTGACGAGCGGGAGCGTGAAATCCTCAAGCTCCGCTTTGGCCTTGACCGCGGCGAGCCCCGCACTCTTGAAGAGGTGGGCGAGCACTTCAACCTCACCCGGGAGCGCATTCGTCAGATCGAAGCTCGCGCCATGTCGAAGCTGCGCCACCCGTCTTCGGACACCGGCGCGCGCGACCTTCTCGCTGTCTGATCCGACGCTGACGTGGCGTGGGTGCAAACCGTCGATGATGACGATGCAACCGGCGTTGTAAAGAAGTACTACGACGGCAACCGTCGCGCCTGGGGTGGCGTTGACAACATCATCAAGGCGCACAGCCTGAGCCCCGCCGCGCTGCGGTCACTGATGACCTTCTACAACGGGGTCATGCACGGAGACGGCCCGCTCTCAATGGCACAACGTGAGATGATCGCGGTCACGGTCTCCCGACTCAACCATTGTCATTATTGAGTCCGACACCATGGAGAAGGTCTTCTCCGCGAAACCCAGAACGAAGCGTTGGTTGCGCAGCTGAAGATCGACCATCGGACAGCCGGTGACGATCTGCTCGGCGCCGCCGACCGCGCCATGCTGGACTACACCGAAAAGCTCACCGTGGCCCCGGCCTCCATCGTCGAAGCCGACATTGTCGCGTTGCGAACAGCGGGCTTCACCGACGAGGCCATTGTCGAAGTGAACCAGATTGGCGGCTTCTTTGCGTGGTGCAACCGAACCGTCGACGGGTTGGGCGTGCAGTTGGAGTCCTTTTGGGATGACCCCAACGTAAGCAATATTTGACGCCGCCTCCTGAGCAATGCCTCCCTGCGGGCCGTAACGCCGAGCGCAGGCGAGCTCACTTTGAGCCATGCCCTAATCTCTCCAGGTGATGGAACCGCTCAGCTCCTCCTACGCCACCGCCCGGGTGGCGTTTCTCGATGCGGCCGAGCAGGCAACGGCTCGGGTTGAGAGCTTTGTGCATCCCGGGCGAGGGCTCCATGGCGAGGAGCTGGCAGTTGACGTCGCTGAGGTCGGACCAGCGAGCAATGACCGGGTCGTCATCGTGGTGTCCGGTACCCACGGAGTGGAGGGCTATCTGGGCTCGGCGGTGCAACGGCATCACCTCGCGCAGTTGGCTGCCGCTCCGCATGCCTCCGACCAGCCGACGCTGATCCTGGTTCATGGGCTCAATCCCTTCGGTTTCTCCTGGCTCCGGCGCGTGAACGAGGACAATGTTGATCTGAACCGCAACTTCATCGACTGGGAGAATCCGCCAACCAACGAGAGCTACAGGGATCTGGCCACCGCCCTCGTCCCCGCTGGTTGGACGGCCGAAGATCAGGAGCAGAGCTTTGCCGCCCTCATGGCCGAGCTCGAAAGAGTCGGCATGCCGGCTTTCCAACAGACGGTGTCCGGTGGCCAGTACGACTACCCGGACGGCATCTTCTATGGGGGATCCGAACCGGTGTGGTCGCACCGCTGGGCCCGCAACTTCTTTGGGCGACGGCTTGATGGCGTCGCCCACGCAGCAGTGATCGATCTGCACACCGGTCTGGGCCCATGGGGGTTTGGTGAACTGATCAGTTCGGCGATGCCCAACAGCGAAACACACCGTCGACAAGGTGACTGGTACGGCGAGGTGACCGCGCACAAAGGGGAAGGCAGCGTGTCGGCCCCGCTGCTTGGCGATTGGCTTACCGCCGTGCCCGGTATGAGCCCGTCGACCGAGGTCACCGCCGTGGCGATCGAATACGGCACCGTCGACGTTGTGACGGTGCTGCAGAGTCTGCGGGCCGATGCGGTGCTCCATGCCCACGGCGATCCGACCGCCCCGGAAGCAAAGGTGATTCGCGACCAGGTCAGAGCAGCCTTCAACGATGATGACCCGGCCTGGCTCGACGCCTGTTGGTCTCGCTACGAATCGGTGACCCGAACGGCCATGACTCGCGTAGGGCGGTAGGCACCGACCGAGAACGGGGTCACAACGTCGGCGCAATGACCGGCGACGGCTCTGCATGATTTGCGGAGGTGGACGGGAATCGAACCCGCCAGACGGGGATCGCCCGTCTCAACCGCTTTGAAGGCGGCGGAGCCCACCAGGTACTCAGACACCTCCCGGTAGAAGCCTCGACTGTATAGCGCCCCGACAGAGCTTGAACCGTCCCTCTGCGGGGCTTGCCACCAGAGGAGAACTTCGATATATTTCAATATACTTCCCCGGCTTCCCCGCCTCACGAGATGGAACCACCTCTCCGCTGTTGAACGTCCAGCCGTTGATGCGGGGGGTACCAGTCATGAACGAGCCGGTGGCGGTTGCGTTGTGGTCCATGAAAGGCGGTGTTGGCGTTACGGTCACCGCGGCGGTGATGGCTATGGGACTGGCCGAGACCGGACACGACGTGGTGGCCGTCGATCTGGGCACCGATCTTGGCCCCACGCTGGGCGTACCTGTTGAGCCCGGCCCCGGGATCTCGGATTGGCTGGCGAGTCCCTCAGACGTCGATGCTGAGGCCCTGCATCGCATCGGGCGGGAGGTCGCACCTCGCTTGACGCTGCTGTCAATGGGCTCGGCCCATCTGGCCTCTGAGTCGCCGATGAACACCGATCGCCAGTTGGCATTGGACGCTGCGCTGACAAGCAGCGGGAAGTCAATTGTTGTTGATGTCGGCTCGTTGGCCGGTCCGCTGTCGCCACATCATCGGCTACGAATACACGTTGCTCAGGCGATGACCACGCAATGGTTGGTCACGCGCCGCTGCTACCTGGCGGTCAGTGCGTCCACCCGCACTCCCGTGCCGCCCGATGGGATTTTGGTTGTGAGCGAGCGTCACCGAGCGCTGTCGGCGGCTGATGCTGCAGCAGCCATTGGTGCGCCATTGGTGGCGGAGTGCAGTCTTGATATGGGTCTCGCGCGGGTCGTGGACTCCGGACTTCTGCTGGCCCGGGCACCGCGATCGCTTTGTCGGCTGCTGGGGAACCTCTTCCCGCAGGCTCAAGGGCCGCGCCGAGCCCGATTGGCGCGCTGATGCTCACCCCGACCGAACTCCATCCCGCAGTCGACGATCCATGGCAGCACGTGGCGGCCGAGGTATTTGATGAGGCGGTCGCCTTCGCAGCCGGTGGCGGCGACGCGACCATGGCCTGGGTGGCCAACCGGGTTCGAGAACAACATCCGCTGCTTTCGCCCGCCAATATCGGTCATCTCAGTGAACGGGTCATGGCCGACCTTCATGGCTTTGGTCGGCTCGATCTTCTCCTCAATGACCCCGACGTATCGGAGGTCATGGTCAACGGGCCGGGTCCGGTCTGGGTGGAACGGGACGGGACCATTCAGGTCACCGATCTGGTCATGTCCGCTCGGGAGATCGGTCGGATCAGCGAACGGATTGTGACGCCGCTTGGCTTACGCGTGGACCGAACCTCGCCGATGGTCGACGCTCGCCTGCCCGATGGGTCGCGCGTAAACATCGTTGTTCCTCCGCTTGCGGTCGATGGGCCCTACATCACGATCCGGCGGTTTGCGGCACGTCCGCTCCCGGTCACCGACTTCACCGACGCCGCCACGGCCCACTACCTGAAAGATGCGGTGCGCAATCGGGCCAACATTGTGGTCAGCGGCGGCACCGGCGCGGGGAAGACAACGCTGCTCAATGCGTTGGCTGGGTATGTCGATCACCATGAGCGAATCGTGACGATCGAGGATGCCGCCGAGCTGCAGCTCCCCAACCGCCATGTTGTCCGGTTGGAATCACGCCCGCCCACCGCCGACGGCATTGGACAGGTGTCGATCCGGGATCTGGTGCGCAATGCGCTCCGGATGCGGCCGGACCGAATCGTTGTTGGTGAGGTACGCGGTGCTGAGGCGCTTGACATGATTCAGGCAATGAACACCGGCCACGCGGGTTCGTTGTGCTCGTGTCATGCCAATTCTCCTGCCGATGCGCTGCGGCGCCTGGAGACCATGGTCCTGATGGCCGGGATGGCCTTGCCCCTCGCCACGGTGACCGACCACCTGCGGTCAGCCATCGACCTGGTGGTGCAGGTATCCCGAACCGGCTCCGGTCGCCGAGAGATTGTTGGGATCGCCGGCGTCGACTCGGGCGGACTCACCGAACTTGAGCTGCCGCTCGATTGGGGTCCGCAGCATGACGGACAACGACATGACGGACGACGAAACGGTGTGGTCGGCTCATGATGTTGCTGCTGGGTGTGGTGGGAACGCTGGTTGGTGTTCAGGTGGGCATGGGTCGCCGCGCTTCTCGAGCGCTGCAACGACGTCTATCGGGCCATCAGTACCCGGCTGTCCAGGATGGCGTGCGCCGGCGTATCAATCGCTGGCTGGCTGAGCTTGGTCTTGAGGTCGATGCCGACCAGGTGGTCGGCCCGACGGCGGTTGTTCTTGCCGGTGTCTCGCTTGGCGGTTGGATGATTGTTGGTCCGCTGGGGGTGGTAACCGCGCTTGTGATTGTTGCCCTGGCCCTCGTCATGGCCGCGCCGTGGTCGCGGCGCCGGGCCGATGCGGTGGTCGACCGGGCACTCCCGGCGCTGCTGGAATCCATCGCTCGATCGCTCCGATCGGGAGCGACGCTTGCGGGTGCGTTGACCGAAGCCCGTTCCTCCATGCCGACGCCGATGGCTGCGGACCTGGCCACCATCGAGGCGTCCGGGGAGTTGGGTCAACCGTTGAGTGATGCGTTGGCTCGCTGGACAGAACAGAGACCAAGCCCCGAAGTTGCGTTGGTCGCCGCGGCTCTGGCGTTCACCGATGACTATGGCGCAGCGCAGGCCGAAGCCATGGATGGGCTGGCGGCGTCGTTTCGCGCTCGCCGTCAGGTGGAACGGGAGATCAAGGCGCTGGCATCGCAGGCTCAGGTGTCGGCCGCGGTCATGTCGCTTCTTCCGGCCGGTTTCGTGGTTGTCGGTCTGGCCGCCGATTCGGCCTCCGCGGCGTTTCTTGTCTCCACTCCGGTTGGCCAGCTGTGCCTGGCGGTCGGGGTGGCGTTGGACGTCGCCGGTCTGGGCTGGATGCGCCAAGTTGCGTCGCGAGTGGTGCACTGAACATGGGGTGGCTCGGGTTGCGATCGTTGCTTGTTGGGGGCTGGTTGATTGTCCTGGCTGCGGCCGGATGGCAGTTCCGTCCCCGCCGAACGCGCCCCATCGTCGGAGCGTCGTCGTCTCCAACGACCACCAAATCCGAGGCTTCTGATGGCCGTCAGGGGCCGTTGCCGCACCCCTTGGTGCTGGCAGTCATTGTCGGGTTGGCGGTGCTCGATGTTCGGGTGTCGATCCTCATCGCGGTGATCGCAGTCGGTCGACCGATAGTCCAGCGTCGCCGGCAGGAGCGACACCGCGAAGCGCACATCGTTGCCGAGCTGCCGCATATCGCCGACTTTTTCCTGGTCGCCTTGTCCGGTGGACTGACCATCCCACTTGCCGTTCGGGTGGTGGCGGACCGCCTGGACGGTCTCTTTGCTGTTGCGCTCGGCGAGGTCATCGTCCGAACGCAGCACGGAGCGCGGCTGGCCGACGAACTCGAAGCTCTACCGGACCAACTCGGCGACGGAACCCGCCCGCTCATTCGACTGCTGGTGGCTGCGGAGCGTTATGGCTCCTCGGCCATCGATGGTCTGGAACAGGTGGCACGCGACGTTCGGCTGGACCGCCGACGCCGGGCCGAGACGGCGGCTCGGCGTCTCCCGATCACCCTGCTGTTTCCCCTGGTGCTGTGCACGCTTCCGGCGTTCGTGCTCCTGACTGTTGTCCCGATCATCGTCAGTTCGCTCGACGGCGTGCTGCGGTGACCGGCCGTCGACGGCCGACAGAACGGCCTCCACTGCTTCCCCATGCCTGCTTTCTCGATACAGAACTCACCGAATACGCAACAAAGGAACAACCATGAAAACCGAAACCGACACGACCGACGCCATCGCCCTCCGCCCCGGACCGTCACTCAATCGACGCTTCCGGGACGAGGCCGGTCAGGCGACCGCTGAATACGCGCTGGTACTGCTTGGTGTTGCGGCCATCGCAATGCTGTTGCTGGCTTGGGCCACCGATACGGGCACGATCGATCGCCTCTTCGATGCGGTCCTCGACTCGATCATCGGTCTGGTGCCGTAGTGGCGCAGACCGCGGATTCGCAGGTGGATGAGCGAGGTCAGGCAACGGTTGAATTGGCCCTGGTCCTGCCGGTGCTTGTTCTGCTGCTGTTTGCGGTCGCCCAGGTGGGATTGGTCGTTCGGTCCCAACTACTGGTCATCCATGCCGCGCGGGAGGCGGCGCGGGTGGTGGCCGTCGATCCGGCCGCTGATGCCCACCAAGCTGCTGCGCAGGCCGCGGGGTTGGCCCCTGAACGACTGGAGGTGGATGCGGTGGGTCAGGTTCCGGGGGCACCCGTGACCGTGCGAGTGACCTACCGCCAGCCGGTTGAGCTGCCCTTCGTCGGTGTGGTTGCCGAACCAGTACTGAGCGCATCGGTGGTCATGATTGTGGAGGGTCCCCCGCCGTGACGTGGGGATGGGTGCGGTACCACGGATACTGGCGTAGGTGGGTGTGACTCGGCGAGTGTGGCCGGCGGGGCCACGCTCGCCTTACCGTCGGTCCAGCTGATCAGATCCTGCGGAGTGGCTTCGGGTTGATGTTCGGATGGACGATGGCGTCCAGCAGGCGGATTGCGCCGTGTTTGTCGAGCGGTTCGTTTCCATTTCCGCACTTCGGCGACACCACACAGCTCGGGCAACCTTCACTGCATGGGCAGGCACGAATCAGATCGAGCGTTGCGCTCAGGTGAGAGTCGGCCACCCCGAAACCCAGTTCGGCGATGCCGGTGCCTCCGGGGTAACCGTCGTAAATGAAGATGGTCGGCGCTTGTGTATCGGCGTGGAACGCGGTGCTCACGCCACCCACATCCCAGCGGTCACAGATGGTGAAGAGCGGCAGCATGCCAATAGCCCCGTGCTCGGCGGCGTGAAGTGTCCCGGGCAGGTCAGAGAGGCAGAGCTCGGCGGCCTCCAGAACGACATCGTCCACGGTGTACCAGAACGCCCGAGTCACGAGCCGTTGGGGTGGAAGATCCAACTGATAGTTGCCCAGAATCTTGAGCGTGCGTCGTTCCTTGCGCTGATAGCCGATGACCTGATCAATGACTTCGACCTGGCCGAGGGTCAGCGTGCTTGGCCCCACCGCCCGGGTTTGTTCGGCGGTCAGGACGTTGATGTCGGTGGTGGACTTCGGCTGGGTGTACTCGGAGCCGTCGTCGGGAATCACCGTTGCCCGACGGGCATCGAGGTCAAGTTTGGTCACCCGGAACGACTGACCCCGATGCAGGTAAACGGCGCCGGCATGCACCAGGTTGGGCGCTCGCTCATTGTCGACGGTTCCCACCAGTGTTCCGTTGGCCAACTCAATACGCACCTCGTGCGACGAGCCACTGCGTAGACCGACGCCGCGAGCCGGCGTTCCGGCGCCCGCCCAGACGGCCAGTGGTTCGCCACCGCGGCGGCGAGTAATGAGCTGGCCGTCATGCACCAGCCGACGGATGCCCTCATCGATGGTGTCGGGCCAGAACCGACTGTCGTCCACGGTGATGGGCAACTCATAGGCGGCGCAGCTGAGGTGCGGGTCCGCGACGAAGGGGTTGCTGGGGTTGATCACCGCTGGTTCGGGCGGGCGATCAAAGACTTCCCGAGGGTGCGCCATGAACCACTGATCCAACTGGTCATCGCCCGCCACCAGAACCGAGATGGCCAACTGGCCCGTCCTACCCGCCCGACCGGCCTGCTGCCACATGGAGGCGATCGTTCCCGGGAAACCTGACATCACGCATGCGTCCAGACCGCCAATGTCGATACCCAGTTCCAGGGCACTGGTTGCCACCACGGCGGACACTTTGCCGGTAACGAGTTCCTCCTCGATCTCCCGGCGTTCCGAGGCCAGGTAGCCGGCGCGGTAGGACCGCACCCGGTCGTCGTTCCCGGCGCCCAGCCGGCGCTTCACGTCACCAGCCACCAGTTCGGTTCCTTTGCGACTTGCGGTGAAGGCGATGGTCCGCCTGCCGGCGTGAACCAGTTCGGTGATCAGCGACGACGTCTCGGAGGTGGTGGAACTTCGGACGCCGGTCTGCTCGTCGAGCAGGGGCGGGTTGAGCAGCGCAAAGGTGCGGGGCCCTTTGGGCGCGCCGTCTTCGGTGATCGCAGTTACGGGTTTGCCGCACAGCTCGCGCGCCAGTCGACCGGGCTCGCCAATGGTGGCCGATGCGAACACAAAGGTTGGATCAGCTCCGTAGTGCTCGGCCACCCGGCGCAGGCGTCGGAGCACGTGGGCCATGTGGGTGCCGAACACACCACGGAGCACGTGCAATTCGTCGATGACGACCAACTCCAGACGACGGAAGAACGCCCCCCAGCGGGCGTGGTTGGGGAGCAGCGAAAGATGCAACATTTCCGGGTTGGTCAGGATGGTGTTGGCATGATGACGCACCCACACCCGGTACTCGGGGTCGGTGTCTCCATCGTAGGTGGATGCCACCATGCCATCAAAGTTGTACTGACCCAGCGCCCGGAGCTGATCATGGGCCAGTGCTTTGGTGGGGAACAGCGCAAGCGCGGTTGCCGGGTGGTCCTGGCGGCCGACGGCCTCCGCAATGGGAACCTGGTAGCAGAGCGACTTTCCGGACGCCGTCCCCGTGGCGATGACCACTGACTCGCCCTCTCGTATCAGGTCGATGGCGCGGGCCTGGTGGGAGTAGAGGCTGCCCAGACCCAGTTTGTCCCACACCCCGGTCGCTATTGGTTGACGCGGCATGGCGGTCCGGGCCGGCTGGGTGGGGAGGCGCTCGATGTGGACCAGGCGCCCGTCATCATCCAGGCGGGCCAGCAGATCTTCCATTGCCTGGTCCGAGGCGGTGCTGCCAATCGCGTCTTGAGTCGGGTTGTCGATCACGGCCATGCTGGTCTCATCGTAGGAGACGGGTCTGACGCACCGGGAGCTATTGGCCTATGCACGAGTATGTCGTCATACGGGGAGTAGTTTTGACCGCAATGAAGAAGTGGCTCCGATGATCAACCCCGCCTTCAGCTACGCGGAACAGAGCGGCTGGTCGATTCTTGGCGTGTCCGGCGAAGTTGATATGGCCACCGCACCGCGTCTGCGCCAACGCGTGATTGCCATCACGGCCAGTGGCGTCACCCAGCTGGTGCTTGACCTTGAGGAATGCGACTTCCTGGACTCAACGGCGTTGGGCGTCATCGTCGGGGCACTCAAGCGGCTTCGGACCAACGAGGGACATCTCCGAGTCGTTTGCACCCAGACCGGTCTACTGAAACTCTTCGACCTGACCGGCCTCAACAACGTCCTCGATATTCACGGTTCACTCGACAGCGCCCTTGGTCCAGTTCTTCCTGCGCCGGGCACCGTGTGATGAGTGCGGTGATGAGTTCAGTGAAAAGTGCGGTGCTGAGTGCGGTGCAAAGTGCTGTGATGAGTGTTTCCGCATGAGCGAGGTTGTCCTCCATATCCCGCCCAGGTTTGAGTATCTGGCGCTCGTCCGCGCCCTGGTGTCCTCCACGGCGGGTCTTGACCCTCACATTGTTCCGCATCGCATTGATGACATTCGGCTGGCGGTCAGCGAAGCCACAACCAACGCCATTGAGGCCCAGATATCTGACGGGTGTTTCGACCCCATTCGCGTGCGATGCGCGTTGGTGGATGGGCAGGTCATCATCGATGTGCTGGACAAGGGGGTGGGCTTTGATCCGACCGATCTTGTGCCTCACCCGCCGGTGACGGACCCGCAACGGCTGGAGTTCGAACGAGGCCTCGGCATTCCTCTGATGCGCCGACTCATGGATGAGCACGAGATCAGCCCCACATCGTCTGGTACGTCGGTCCGCATGGTGGTCTACACGCCACCGCCTGATGTCTGACCCTATTTCGACTTCCTAGCCACGGGTATCGCGCAACGACGCATTATCGTTGATCTCTGCTTCTATGGCTGGTGACGCGCGATATTCCGAACTGACATTCATCGGCCGAGACAGTGGTCTGTCCCGAGTAGTGGGTCGACCATTGAAGCGGTTCCTTCAGGTGCAGGCCGCCGGTGGCGTTGTTCTGCTGATTGCCACGATCATTGCGCTGGTCTGGGCGAACTCGCCGTGGAAAGACTCGTACTACGACTTCTGGCACGTCCACATCGACCTGCATCTGGGTGAGTGGGAGATCTTTGACGACACGCTGGTGCACTTCGTCAATGACGCACTCATGGCGATCTTCTTCTTTGTGGTGGGTCTGGAGATCAAGCGCGAGCTGACCACCGGCGCTCTCCGGGACCTTCGTGATGCGGTACTTCCTGCGGTGGCGGCCTTGGGCGGAATGGTCGTTCCGGCGCTGATGTATGTGGCGCTCAACATCGGAGGCGAAGGCGCCAACGGTTGGGGCATTGCCATGGCCACCGACATCGCGTTTGCCATCGGGGTGCTTTCGCTTCTGGGCGACTCGGTGCCGCGCATTCTGAAGGTCTTCCTGCTCACGCTGGCGATTGTGGATGACATTGGCGCCATCATTGTGATTGCGATCTTCTACCCGAGCGAGAAGGGCATCTCGCTGACCTTCCTGGCGTTGGCGGCGGTGAGCGCGGCGCTCATCTACTTCATGCGCTCGCTCCGCGTCTGGTACATCCCCATCTACATCGTGGCGGGCACCATCTTCTGGTGGCTGACGTTCAAGTCGGGGGTGCACGCCACCATCGCCGGCGTCGTTCTTGGCTTGTTGACCCCGGCCATACCGCTGCAAACCAAAGACGACGCTCGCAAGTTTGCCGAGTGGTTACGGGACAAAGAAGAGGTCTACCTCGTCGATATTCAATACGCCGACTTCCATATCCGAGAGTCGGTGTCGGTGGCCGAACGGCTGGAACGTCACCTGCACCCCATCACCAGCTACATCATCATCCCGGTCTTCGCGTTGGCAAATGCGGGCGTGGAGCTGAGCGGCGACAAGATCTCCGGCGCGTTCTCGTCCCGGGTCACCTGGGGCATCATTCTGGGCCTGGTGGTTGGCAAGACCGTGGGAATCACCGGGTTCAGCCTGCTGGCCCGTCAGCTTGGGCTGGTCACGTTCCCCCGGGCGCTGACCGTGCCGCGACTCGTTGGATTGGCGATGGTCGCCGGAATCGGTTTTACCGTGTCCCTGTTCGTGGCGGGCCTGGCCTTCGACTCGGGAGCCAGCGTCGTTGACGAGGCGAAGATCGGCATTCTCATTGCGTCGGTCATTGCCGGTGTTGCGGGCGCCATCCTGCTGAAATCGGCCCTGCGTGAGGCCCCCGCGGACTGAATTCGCCACCCGCTCCTTTGGCCGACGAGCGCGCCAAAAGAGGGATTTTGCATCTGTCGGGTTTACGATCGTCGCCGTGGGACGATCTCTTGTCATTGTCGAATCGCCAGCCAAGGCCAACAAAATTGCGGGGTATCTCGGCGACGATTACGTCGTTGAATCCTCGATAGGTCATATCCGTGACCTGCCGCGCCGGGCCGCCGAGGTACCCAAGGCGTACAAGGGCGAGAAGTGGGCCAACATCGGCATCGACGTGGACAACGGCTTCAAGCCGCTCTATGTCGAGTCCGCCGACAAGAAAGACCACATCAAGAAGCTCAAGCGCCTGATGAAGGATGCGGACGCGCTCTACCTGGCAACAGATAAGGACCGCGAGGGCGAGGCCATTGCCTGGCATCTTCTCGAAGTTCTCAACCCCGCCGAAGGCGTGCCCGTGAAACGCATGGTCTTCACCGAGATCACCGAGAAGGCCATCAAGGCGGCGCTGGCTGATCCACGCGAACTCGACCGGAAGATGGTCGACGCTCAGGAAACCCGGCGCATGCTTGACCGCCTCTTCGGCTATGAGGTGTCGCCGGTTCTGTGGAAGAAGGTTGCCCCTCGACTCTCCGCTGGCCGCGTGCAGAGCGTGGCCACCCGCATCGTGGTGCGTCGTGAGCGCGAGCGCATGGCATTCGTCAAGGCCAGCTACTGGGATCTCACTGCGGACTTCACGATCCAGCGCGACGCCGTTCCTGGAGAGCCGCCGACTTTCAACGCCAAGCTGGTTGAGATCGATGGCAATCGGATTGCGTCGGGCCGAGACTTCAACCAGGACGGCTCGGTGAAGAAGGCCGACGAAATCACGGTTGTGGACGAAGCGGCGGCTGTGGCCCTGGTCACCGACCTTGATGGTCAGTCCGGCACCGTTGCATCCCGCGACGCTCGGCCGTACACCCGCCGTCCCGCGGCGCCGTTCATTACCTCAACCTTTCAGCAGGAAGCCAACCGCAAGCTCAACCTCTCGTCCACCATGGCCATGCGCGCGGCGCAGGGACTGTATGAGAAGGGCTTCATCACCTATATGCGGACCGACAGCACCACGTTGTCCGATACCGCCATCAACGCTGCTCGTGATCTGATCACCGAAAAGTTTGGCAATGAGTTTCTGCCGGATGCGCCACGCACCTACAAAGGCAAGAGCAAGAACGCTCAGGAAGCTCATGAGGCCATTCGGCCCGCCGGTGACACCTTCAAGACGCCGGCCGAAGTTGCCAAGAGCACCGTCAAGTCCGAAGCCGCGGTGTACGAGCTGATCTGGAAGCGCACCGTCGCCTCGCAGATGACCGACGCAACCGGCGAGACCATCAGTCTGCGGGTTGATGTTGACGGCGCGTCCAGCAAGACGGCCACCTTCGCCGCCAGCGGCACTGTCATCCAGCACCAGGGATTCCGGCAGGTCTATCAGGAGACCAAAGCGGCTGACAGCGGTGACGCTGAAGAACTGGCCCTGCCCAACGTCAACAAGGACGATTCGCTCGACGCGTCGAACATCGCATCGGAAGGCCATGACACCCAGCCGCCGGCTCGGTACACCGAAGCGTCGCTGGTCAAACGGCTGGAGGAGTTGGAAGTTGGCCGGCCGTCGACCTACGCGTCAATCATGGAGACCATCCAGAACCGGGGCTACGTGTGGAAGAAGGGGTCGGCGCTCGTTCCGACCTTCACCGCGTTCTCGGTCATCAATCTGTTGGAGAGCCACTTCCCTGACCTGGTCGACTACGACTTCACTCGCCAGATGGAAGAGGATCTCAACAGCATCGCCAACGGTGCGTTGGAGTCGGTTCCGATCCTGACCAGGTTCTACTTCGGGGCCGGAGAAGACGACCCCGGTCTGAAGGTCAAGGTGTCTGAGCGTCTCGGTGAGATTGATGCTCGGGGGGTGAACTCCATTCCCATTGGTATGGACAAGGACGGCAAGACCGTCGTCGCCCGCGTAGGCAAGTTCGGTCCGTACGTGGAGCGCTCCACCGACACAATGGACGAGGAAGGCAAGCCGGTGTACGACCGGGCCTCCATTCCCGAAGACATTGCGCCCGACGAACTCACTGTTGATCGCGCCGTGGAATTCATCGAGGCTCCCGGCGATGATCGGGTGCTCGGCGAAGATTCCGAGACCGAGCTTCCGGTCTATGTGAAGAACGGCCGGTTTGGTCCGTATGTCCAGCTGGGCGATATGGATGATGACAACAAGGACTTCAAGCCGCCCCGGTCGTCGCTGTTCAAGACGATGGACCCCAAGACGGTCACTTTCGAAGAGGCGCTTCAGCTTCTTTCGCTGCCCCGCACCGTTGGAAACCACCCGGCCGATGGCGAACCGATCATCGTGCAGAACGGCAAGTTCGGTCCGTACCTGACCTGGCACTCCAAGGAGCTGCAAGAGGCCAGCAAAAAGGCCGACAGTCGAACACTGGAGTCCGAAGAACAGCTGCTGACGATCACGATCGACGAGTGCGTCAAGTTGCTGGCCGAGCCCAAGCGCCGGCGTGGTCAGGCAGCTCCCAAAGGTCCACTTCGCGTCCTGGGCGAGGATCCGAACTCCGGCGATGAGATGGAGATCAAAGACGGCCGCTTCGGTCCCTACGTCACCGCCGGTGGTGTGAACGCATCATTGCGCAAGGGCGACACGGTTGAAGAACTCACCGTGGAACGCGCGGCCGAGTTGCTGGAGCTCCGCCGCATGAAAATGGCCGAGCAGGGCAAGACGGTCAAGAAGAAGCCAGCCAAAAAGAAGCCGGCGGCCAAGAAGAAGCCGGCGGCCAAGAAGAAGCCAGCCGCCAAAAAGAAGCCAGCCGCCACAAAAGAGTAAGCTGGTCCCGGTGTTTCGGCGTCAGCCGAAACTCGGCATTTCTCGACCCAGCCGAGAATACGGCTACATCACCGGGAGCACTGGCGCGTCTTCGGGGCGCGATGACGGGTGGCGAAACATGGCGCGGACCATCTCGGTTCCGCCCCAGCGAAGTCGTCCCACTTCTGCGCCGCAGGCCAGGACCTGGGCTTCAATCTGGGCGGGCATCGGCCACGGGTCGGCGTCAACGGAACGGGCCAGATCGTCCAGATGCACGGTCTGTTCGACCATGCGGGTGATCAGATAGTCGTCGACCATCATGGCGCCGCCGGCCACCGGCATGAGCCGAGCGGGTTCAGTGTCGAGCATGGTCCGCAGCGTGGCCAGCGACTGGGTGATGCGATTGTTGACGGCCGCCAGGCCGGTCTCGGCCACTTTCTGGCCACGGGCTCGGATGGCTTCGTGGTCGGCTTCCACGAGCGTCTGCGCATGGTGGGCGAAGTAGCCGGCTGCCGTGTCGAAAACCTGCACGTGCGGGTCGAGCACGCCACGGAGGTGGTCCTCCACGACCCAAACTCCACCCCGCGCTACGTGGCCCGCAAGCGATCCCACCGTCTGTTCTGCGAGGACCGAAGGTTCATCCCATTTGGCCGCCACTTCCGGGTGCCACAACGCATGGGACACCACTTCGGCGCCCGCCAGAAACAGTGACCGTTGTTCGGTGATCATGCTCAACGGTACTTACCTAACGGTCGAGCAGCGTGGACTCGACATCTTGCAGGGCCGCAACAACCTGACCGACCACATGATTCTTGAAGGTCCTCGAGGGGGGTTCAAGGGGGTGCCACCCGTCCTGGTTGAATACGTCGCTGGGCACCAGCAGGGCGCCGCTCGCCAGCCCCACATGGTGGCTGGCCGCAAAGAACGACGCGCACTCCATTTCGATGACATGGGCCCGAGCCCGATGCGCGGCCAGCCGCTTGGGAGTGTGACGGAAAGGCACGTCGGTCGTCAGGGCGGTGACCGGGGGGCCACCCACCCGGTTGATCAGGGCCTGCGTGAGCTGGGAGTCGGGGTGGAGATGACCTCGGTAGTGGGTCGAAGTCGCTTCGTCACTCTCGGCCCGGTCAGCAACCACCGGATGGTTGGGGCCGTCATGGTGGAGCAGACCAGCAGAGCCAACCGCAACCGCTCGCTCAACGCCAAAGGCGGCCAGAAACTCGACGGTGATGGCGGCGACCGGAGAACCGGGACCCGTGGCCACGACCGCATCAACACCGTCGGCAAGCGACGCGACAATCCGAAACGGATGTTCTGCCCGACGACGCGGTCGAGCTTTGCGTGGCAGAAAGGACGAGTCCCACAAAACGACGACCGACGGCGCCAACGTCAGGTCCCACGCAAACGTCGTGGCCATCAACTCGGCGCTCAACACCGGCGGCTCGGAGTCATTGGTCACGACGAAGCCGGCCTTTGAGCTCTCCCGCCAGTTGACGCAACGCGTCGCGGTTGGACGGTGAGCGGCCTCGGGTCGCGTGTCGGCGCAGGGTGGCCTGCGATGCGGCGTCGCTCTCTTCGGTGTCGATGACGTCCCGGGTCCGGGCCAGGGTGATTGCGGTGCCCTCCAGATCAGCCACCAGGTTGGCGACCAACGGATGAAGCGATGCGCCCCATTGTCTCAGGGGGGTGGTCGTCAATCGAGTGGTGAGAAGGTGGGGGGCAGTCACCGTGGTGAGGTCGCGCGTACCCAGCAGGTCCACCGCAAAGTCCATGTCGTCGAGGTTGGGCACCAACTGCTTGATCACCCGGGGTGCCAGCTCCATCTGGTCGTCGTACACGGCCAGCGAGTGATCCAGGTCATGCAGGCGCCAGCTTGTGGGCCCCCGCAGCGTGAGTGGCACCTGGAACCAGTCAGTGGCGGATTCAAAATGAGCACCGGCCGCTCCCGAATTGGTGGTGTGGGCGTGGCGGGGCAGAAGAAAGTACCGATCGGTGGCCACCAGGTACCGCATGTAGTCCGGAAACCATTCGTCGTCGCCGAGCGACGCCACCAGATGGTGAACCGCAGTGGAGCGATCAATCGTGGCGTTGCGAAAGCGACTCCACATCCCCTCGGTCCACGCCATTCCGTCATACCAGGGGATCTGAGCAAACAACCCGTCTCCCCCGTCGAGGATTGGTTCAAAGGGCAGATGGCGATAACCGTCAAAGAACGGAGCGGCCAGGCTGACCCCGGCGATTCGGGGATCGAGTTCGCCGTGGGCGAGCGCGGCGGCGGACCATTGATGAAAGGCCGGACCAACAACAAGGTCGTCTTCCAGAAAAACGATGGAACCATGGGCGGCGGTCAGATCACCACACCACTCGAAGTGACCGATCAAGCCCCGATGCTCGTGCTCCACAATGTCCATTGGGCCATGAGGCCACCGGAGCTCGTCAGCCACCGCCCTGACCGCGGCCTGCTGGTCCGCGCCACCGTCTATGGACACGATGAGCGGCGTCCCGGGTGCAATATTGGCTGCCAGCAGCGACCGGCACAGGTGGGCCAGCTCGGTTGGTCGGCTGTGGGCCGCCAACACAATTGCTGGCGGGCGAGGCGGGAGCGAACTCATCGGGTGCCCATCATGGCAACATGTTCGCATGTCTGCGCGGTCGGTACCTTCCAACGCGGTCACGTTGCTGGTTGGTCGCATTGTCGGGGCCGGGGCTTCCATCGTTGTGGTGTCACTGGCCGCGCACCGACTTGACCAGCCGCAGTTCGGTTTGGCGGTGTCGGTCATGGCCGCCGGCTTCCTGGCCAACACACTGGTGACCTTTGGAACCGACACCGTGGTCACCCGATCGGTGGCGGCTGAGAGCGGCGCAGCTCGCTCCACGATGACGGCGTCACTGCAGTGGCAGCTTGGTGCCGCTGCGGTCCTGATCGCCATGGCGACGGTCGCCGTTCTGATGGGCGCAGATCTGGCGATTCTGGTCCAATCGGCGGCGCTGGCCCCGCTGGCGGTGGTGACCGTGATGGGGGCGGCCCTCCGGGGGGCCCAGCGCATGGACCAACTTCTGGTGGCCTCCACCAGCGGCGCACTCACGGGTCTGGGTGCCGCGGTTGGGTTGTTCTCGGTGGCGTCAGAACCGTGGGTACCCATTGCGGCGTTTGCGATTGGTAGTGGTGTGACCGCCGCAGTCTCCAGCTGGTTTGTGCGGCGGTTGCTGCTGGCGACGGGTGAGTTCCGCTCGATCCGTTCGCTGCTCTGGGAAACCCTGCCGTTCGCCGGCATGGTGGGGCTGGCAGCGGTGGGTGCGCAGGCCGGTCTTCTACTCGTTGAGTTCCTGGCCGACGAAACCGCCGGCGGCTACGGCGCAGCGCTTCGGCTGTCCGAAGCGGCCCGACTGGTACCAGCCGCGCTCATGGGGGCGGTCTTCCCGGCGCTGGTGGCGGGGCTTGAACGTGACCATCGTTATCAACGGTGGCTGCGGTTGATGCTGGGCTATGCCGTGGTGGCAACGCTCGGGCTGGTGGTTCTGGCCCAGCCGCTGAACCGGCTGATGTTTGATTCGCAGCCCGATGGTGCCGCACTGATCCGACTCCTCAGTCTGGGTCTGGTACTCACGGTCTTTCGCCTGGCATTGTCCTTCGAATTGATCGCCGCCAACCGTGAGAGCACGGTGTTGGTGAGCGCGGTCATCGGCGCGCTGGCGACGGTGGTGGGTGGCGTCGTCCTGGTCGGGCCGTTTGGGGCCCGGGGGGTTGCGGTCGCGCAGCTGGTGGGCCTTGGGCTGGTGGTTGGTTGGCTGATGGTCAACCGGGTCGGGGAGATGGCGGACCGGTGAGTGTGGGTTTCACCGGCGACCGCGTCCACCCCGCTGAGCCTTGTTGGCATGAGGGAAATCCACCGGTGGCGGTTCCATGCCCAGCAGTGGGCAGAGGTCGCTCCACCCAAAGCCGTCGTCAATGTCGATCCACACTGCGGGTCGTCCTCTGACCCATTCCGCCAGCTGCTCGTAGTGCTGGTGGTAGATGGCGCGCAGGCGGGTCTCGTCGAACTGGTCTGACCCGTAGAGCTGACGGTGCACCCGGTCGCCGATGGTCCGCATGTCACCGCTGAGCCGATCCAGACCCGGCCCAAAGAGCCACTCCATTGAAGTGATCCATGCTTCGACCGGCCGTTGGGTGACGATCCACTTGCTGTTTGGACACGTCTGCTCCAACGCCTGATAACGAAACGGGATTGGGTTGTCAAAGAATGCGTCGTGGGCGCGCAGGAACCCGGTATCCATCCCGTCAAGCAGGGCGATGGAGTCAGGAGCTGATTTCAGTCCGAGGAGCGTCATTGCCTGGTGCAGCGATGTTGTCCCGGTGCGAGCCAGCCCAACGCCGAAAACCTTGTTCTCAAGTGATCGCATCACTCGCCTAGTCTTCCATCTTGGGCTACGTGTGGGTGATTGGTGACTGAGTCGGGGGTTCGGGGGCAGATGAGGGCCCTGACGGGCCTGGCCTTCGTTGCCCCTTTCGACTTTCGTATCCATCCGTTCGGCTGGCTTGGTTTTGATGTTCCGATTCTGACATTTGTTGTGGGGATCAGCTGCGTGATGCTGGTGGCACAGGAGGTGCGGCGTCCCGAACGATGCCTTACCCGGCTGGACATGATTGTGGCTTTCTGGATTGCTGTTCTGTGGCTGTCGGCGGTAGTGAGCGCCAACCCGTCGGTTGGTGCCATTTGGGCCACTCACCTGACGATGATGGTGGCGCTGGTGCCGCTCGTCGCCGGCATCGTGACCGACCGGCAACAAGCCCAACGGCTGCTGGAGGCGATTGGTCTTGGCGTCATCGCGGCGGTGATGGTGGGCCTGACGTTCTGGGTGCTCGGTGATTTGGCGGACGGGCAGCGAGGGTTTGGTGGCTCGGTCACCCGCGTGGGGCCGTTCAACCGCCTGACGCGTCCGTGGGGCCATGCCAACAATGCGGCGATGTCGATTGGCGCGTCGATTGCCGCGGTGGCACTACTTCGATCCCGCGTGGTCGCCGTGATCGCGTTGCCGCTTGTGGTTGTCGCCGGAGTGCTGACCATCAGCCGCGGCGGTCTGATGGGACTTACCGCCGCGGCGGTGATCTGGCTGGTCGTTCGCCGGCGGCGAGGTGAGGTTGTGTTCGCAGCAGGGTTGGCGGCAATCGCCGTCGTGACGTTTGTGCTGTCGTCGGCGTGGGACGCCCGGGTTGATCAGGTTGGTGACACCGCCTTCTTCGGCTCGGAGGTAAAGGCTCCCGCATCGTTGACGATCGGAGGCGCCGACGGGCCGCCGGTCCCGCTGAGCATCGGGGTGAGCAACACCAGCATCACATCGTGGGAGACGGCGTTTGACGCCCCGGTTGAACTGAGCGCGCGCTGGATGGATGAACATCGAGACATTTGGGCCGAAGACCGATGGGAGCTCCCATCGTCGGTGGGTCCGGGGGAGTCAGTCAGTGTGGAGGTCCCCCTCACCGCGTCGGTCCCAGTTGGCAATTGGCAGATCCGATGGGACCTTCTCATTGATGGTGTTGCCTACTTTGGCCAGTTTCTTGGCGACGAGCCCGTGCAAACGGCGGTGGTGGTGGAGTCGTCTGCGGTGAGCGCAGCGGACCTCGAACCAACGCCCCTCGTGCCGCGGTTTGTCAACATGGGCCGGTGGGAGGGGTGGCAGGTTGGCTGGGACCAGTTCATTGGCTCGCCGATTCTGGGCGTTGGACCCAATCAGTTCAGCCGGTCGGTGGAGGTGGAGTACCGAATTCAGGGGGTCGCCGTGATGCGCCACGCGCACAACATTATTCTGCAGCCGTTGACGGCTTGGGGCGTGCTGGGCGCTTTGCCGTTCTTCTTTGTGGGTGCCCGTAGTTTTTTCGGATCAGCAGTGGCCGGATGGCGCGGTCGCCACGGCGAGGCCGCGGCGGTCGTCGCGGGCTTGGGGGCGTTGGCAATCCACGGCTTGGTCGATTGGCCACTCGTGACGCTCACCACCGGCTCAGTCATGATGATGCTGATTGGACTTGGCTGGTCCGGTGCTCTGCGGGCGCCGCCCGACTGACCGTCTGGGTGTCCAGCCTCAATCGTCGCTGCGGGACGTGAGGGTGACCGGCTGCTCGGTGGGGGTTGCGGCTGCGGATCGGTTGAGCGCCACCTCAAGTTCTGGAACGGCCTTTGCGTTGGGTACCGCCCGGTCTTTGACTCGCTTGATCTGCGGTCCCAGCCGCAGCGCGTCCAACCCGAAGCGGGCCACTTCGCCGACGGAGGGCACGCCCCGCCCGGCGAGCTTCCACACGAGCTGTCGCATCCGGTACTCGCTGTGGACCCGTTCGTGCAGGGCTCGGTAGAAGTCGGTGGGGAACGGGCCGTCAAACAACATGGCCAGGTCGCTGCTGTCCACCCAGTGAGTGTCATCGCCCAGCTCCGCCTGAACCCGATCGTAGAACGGGGTGCCCGGCAGGGGGTACGACACCGAGATTCCAATGTCGTCCGGCTTCGCCTGCCGAATGAGATCAAGGGTCATGTCAATGTCTTCCATCGTCTCACCCGGATAGCCAAACTGGATGAAGAAGGCAATGCGGTAGCCGGCGGCGTGAACCCGGTCTGCGGCTTCGCGGATCTGTTCGACCGTGCAGCCTTTCTCCATGGCATCCAGAATCTTCTGGCTCCCGGATTCGGCGCCAATCCAGACCTCCTCTGCGCCCGCGGCCCCCAGCGCCTCGGCGGTGTCCTTCTTGACCAACAGGTCGGCCCGGCTCAGACACTTGAACGGCAGCCGAACGTCGTGCTCCTCCACCAGATCGGCAAAGCGTTGGATCCAACCCGGCTTCAGCCCAAAGATGTCATCGGCAAACCAAATGTGATCCACCTGATACGTGTTGCGAAGCTCAACCATTTCCTCCACAACGTTTGGCGCCGAACGAGCGTTGTAGCGCTGGCCCCAAATGGGTTTGGAGCACCAGTTGCAGTGATACGGGCAGCCGCGGGTGGTGACCATGTTGAGCGAGAACCGACCATGGTTCTCGGTCCAGATTTTGCGGTACGCATCGATGTCGACCAGGTCGCGGGCGGCAAAGGGAATGTCGTCGAGCGCTTTCAGGTTCTTGCGGTCTTCGCCGACGTGCAGGTCGCCATCCGCGGACCGGACAGTGACGCTGGGGATTCCTTCGAGGGGCGATTTCTCACTGGTGGTTGACCGGTGGGTATCAAGCGCGGTGAGGCACTCCAACAGGGCCTGATCTCCCTCTCCGGAGATCACGGCCGTGGCGCCGGCATCAAGGAATTCTCCGGTGTGGTCGCTGGCATCGGACCCGCACACGATGGCCAGTACTCCGGCATCATGGGCGGCGCCAAGCATCTCAAAGGCCGCGTCTCTCATGCGGCTGAGGCACATCTTTGAGAGATAGTTGAAGTTGTCCTCGAAGAGAACGGCCACGTCGGGACTGGCCGATGCCAGCAGTGACGTCCAGCGGGCGGTTGAGCGCTCAAGCATGGCGTCGAACACCGTCACCTCATGTCCTTGTTGGCGCATAAGGGCCGCGGCGATGAGGGTCCCCAACGGCGGGTAGGGGCGGTTGGCCTCTTCCAACTTCGGGTCGAAGTACTGGAAGTAGGCGTGACCGAGAAGGATCTTCATGGTCGGTCTCCGATCGTCAGCAGTAACAGAGGTCGAGATGCGGTTTCGCGTCCGGCGCGTCGAGCTCCACGCCATCGGCGAACCTGGTTGCGCAGCCCCGACGATCCGGTGATTCGGGTGAAATTGTATGCGGCGATGTCAGCCTCAAGGACATATCCCGGGCCCAGGTGGGTGGCGGCCTCGACGCCCAGGTTGTTGAGCGCATGGCTGGCGAACTCTTCAACCATGGCCGCGCCGGCGGTGGCATCGGTGAAGATGGGCGAATCGAGGACGGCTACGACGCCGCCTGTTCGGACGATGCGGATGGCTTCGTCGAGCGCGTTGGTGATGACTCCGCCGTAGTGAAGGGAGGCGTTGAAAACCGCCAGGTCCACACTGTTTGATGCAAACGGCAGGGCCTCCATCTCTGCGCGGACCAGGAGGATCTCCTCGGGGTGGTGTTTGGCCGACGCCAGGCCGTCGCCACCGTCAACGGTGACGTCGGTGGCCGCGCTACGCCAACCTCGCCGGGTCAGGTCGGCGGCCAGCCATCCCGAACCGGCACCGATGTCCACGGCGGTTCCGGCCACCGTTGGCAGTTGGTCGGTCAGTCGGGCATAGGACGCCGCGCGTTGCATCCACATCGAGGCGAGTGGGTGGTCATTGCGCAGGGTGGGCAGAGCCCGCACTTCCTCGGGAGTGAGTTTGCGCTCCTCGGCGGCGCGCACTGCGGTGTACTGGGCGGCAAAGGTGTCAAAGAGGTGGCGACGCTCGGGGCGCAGCAGATCAAAGATGCCGTCGTCGTGGACGGGTTGGGCGAGCGGCGTGTCGGTACCCGGCTCGGTGAGGGTGAAAGCGTGGGAGGTCTGCGGCGGGGGGTTCATGATTCTGTGGAGGATGGCACGCGGCTGAAGACCGCAAGGTGGTGGTCGCCCACACCAAGCCGTGCGCCAACGGCTCCGCTCAGTCGGTCCAGTCTGGCCAGCGCGCGGAGAGCCCGCGGGCGGCCCTCCAGCCATCGGCGTTGCTCAAAAGGTGGCAGAACGAGACCCAATGACTCGGCGTGCACCAGCGAGAAGTTGGGGCCCATCTGATCTGCAAGGTCATCACTTGACGCGTAGTTCACGGTCAGGTCGGGGTAGGCGGGATCCGGGATTCCGGTGCGCCGCATAAAGAGCTGGCGGTTGGCGGTGAGCGTGGCCACCATCAGTTCGAGCGGGCACCAACGCGGCATGGTGACAAGAATGGCAACTCCGCCCGGAGCGACCGCCCGGTTCATCTGGCCCGCGATCGAGCCGTCGGTCATACAGTTGACGACCCCGAAGTTGGCGATCACAACGTCAGCCGGCGAGGAAAACCGAACCGTGGATGCGTCGGCCTGGGTGACCGTGACGTTGGGGTGGGCGGCGCAGCGGGCCTGGGTGAGCCTGACCATGTCGCCCGATGCGTCAAACGACTGGACCTGGCGCACCTGTGAGGCCAACCATTGGGAGTCCAGACCGCTACCGCAGCCCAGATCGATGACCGACTTCTCGGGATTGAGATACGGCGCAGTCACCGACCGGACCCGACGGCGAAGCTCGGTTCCGAGGGCCGACTCGGCGACGTCGTCGTATCCAACTGCGTGCCGATCAAACGGAGCAGCTATCAGTGCCGAAGGAGCGGGAGGGAACGACCTGCGTTCAGCTGAAGCGTCCATGGCCGTCAAGGCGTTCTTTCCAAGCCAGGTCAATGCCGGCCGAATTGCTGACCATGTGACCTTTGCAAATCTCCGGCGAAAACGAGGACTCGTCCGGCGCGCCGACCTCAGGCCGGCGAGACCGAACGGTGGTGAGTTTCGCGATCTTGCGTTTGCGTTCCCAATCTTCAAAGCGTTGAAAGACCGGCAGAAGAAGCAGCCGCTCGGCCAGCGCCTGGGCGGGATTTGTCCTCACATTGGTGAGCCGAGTCTGGTCGCCAGCAACCGTGGCGTTGGGCAGAAACTCAAACATCCACGAGTTGCGTTCCCGAACCTCCTGGCAGAGATCGTCGCCAACGATGACCACCATCTGGGCCAGTTCTCTGGCCACGTAGACGGTGCGCACGTCCATGTCCATGGCATTGGTGGACACAATGAAGTTTGGACACAGCTCAATGTCGTGACGGTCGGCCAACTTGCCCAGCGCAATGATCATCAATCGGGTCGTCCAGAGGCGGCCGGGTCGCACGATGATGAAGTAGTCGATGTCGTCGTGCGGGGCCACGCTGTCCACCGCCAGTCCACCGGTGACCGCCACCATCCGAACAAAGGGGAGTCGTCCGATCCTCCGGCCCCAAACCTGGGCCTGATCCCACATGGTCATCGAACGGGCGGTCCGGTCGTCATAGATGTCCAGAACCGCCTCTCGACCTGGAAGGTGAATCACGTCGCCCCGGCGACCCAGCCAGCCGCCCTGGACCAGGGCGTCAACGGTCGAGGAGGTCTGGTCTTCGGTGAGTTTGCTGCCAACCAGATAGCGGTGGAGGTGATGCAGCTCAATCGGCATGTCAAAGACGTCGGCATACCCGACGGTGGCAATGACGGCTTCGGCGCTGTCAGTGTTGTCCAGGGCTACCCCTGTCGGCTCGCTGTTACTCATCTGATCCTCACGGCGGAGACCCATCCCACTTCGGTTTTGATGTCGGGTCGCTTCAGGGCTTCACCCCAGAAACCGCGGTGAAGCCCTGAAACACTATTGCCGACGCACCGTCGCCGTGCGAACCGCTACTGGCAAGTGTTCTGCGATTGTTGAGAAGCGCCGATGCGTCCCAGATAGCTGGACTCGGGGGATCTCAAGTAGTTTGGACGGGTGGAGAAACTGGTGGACCCGGTCGGTTCTGAACCCGGCGATGAGGCGGAAAGCCAAGGCGGCGGTCCCGACGAGCAAAGCCTGCTGAGCCGTGCGTCGCGCGCCCCTCTCGATCCCATCGGTTTGTGGAGCACGCTTGAAACCCGGATCTTCGCCACCAACCAGTTCTTCCGGCTCTGGGTTGCGCAAGTTGTCACGTCCACCGGCAATTGGCTGTTCTTCTTTGCCATCACGATCACCGCCGCTCGCGTGGGCGGCGAAATGGCAAGTGCGTCGGTCGGTTTTGTGGTGGCGGCCCGCCTCCTTCCCGGCTTGTTTCTGAGTCAGGTGGCTGGTGTTCTGGCTGATCGATGGGACCGTCGCAAGCTGATGGTGGTTACTGATCTCAGCCGGGCTGGTGTTGTGCTGTTTGTGCCATTTATTGATCACGTATGGCAGCTGGTCCTCATCTCGCTGGCGATGGAGGGGTTCACTTTGCTGTGGATCCCGGCCAAAGAAGCTTCGGTTCCCAATCTCATCCCGCGAAGCCATCTGACGACGGCCAACTCGCTGGCGGTCGTGGCCACCTATGGAACGGTGCTGATGGCTGCGTTGATCCTTCTTGGTCTGGCTGCAGGCGCAGCTCGGATTGAGAACTTCGCCTTCGCGGAGTGGCTTCGGATCGACGAGACATCGCTCAGCTTCTACGTCGATTCGGTCACCTATCTGATTTCTGCAGCGCTCATCGCCTCGCTGGCGATCACCAAACCAGAACAGCCAGCGAACGTGGATGACAACAAGATCGCCCTTCGTGAGAGTTTCTCCAGCTTGCTGGACGGCTGGCGACTGATCGCCCGTGATCCGGTGGTGCGAACGGTGAACCTGGGCTTGGGTGCGGCGCTGGTGGGCGGGGGAATGGTCATCCCACTGGGTATCGAATTCGCCTTCGAAGTTCTGGGATCTGGCGATCGGGGTTATCTGGGCATGGTGTCTGGGCTTGGCGCCGGCGCGGCGGTGGGCGTGCTCACAATGTCACTGTTGCAGGATCGCCTGCGAAAGGGTTCCGTGTTCGTCTTTGCGCTTCTGGCCACCGGTTTGTCGTTGTTCCTGGCCACCTCCTTTGCGTCATTGACCGCCGTGGTGATCACTCTGGTAATGATGGGCTTCTTCGCCGGGCCGGTCTACGTGATTGGTTTCACGTTGTTGCATGAACGCGTCACCGACGATCTCCGGGGCCGAATATTTGCCGCCCTCTATGCACTGCTGCAACTGTGCGCGCTGGTGGCGCTGGTCATCGGCCCGTTCTTCGCCGAAGCAAGCGACCGATTGTCAGACTCGTTGCTGGACGGATCCGTTCGGGTCCTGGGCTTTGACTATGACCTTCCCGGTGAGCGGATTGCGCTGTGGATTGGATCACTGATCATCATTGGGGCCGGACTGTTGGCCATGCGGTCGCTTCGTTCGGTGACAAGCCGCTCTGACCGTCGAACCGTTTTGCGATCGGTCGACTGAGTGGCTGGTCAGTTTGTGGTCTTTGAAGGCGGCGAAGGATCCGGGAAATCCACGCAAGCTCGCCGACTTGCCGATGCCCGCGGCGCACTCCTGACGCGTGAGCCCGGTGGCACGCAATTGGGGGCCGAAATCCGAAAGCTGCTGTTGGACCCGGGAACCGACGCCGTGAGCCCGCGGGCCGAAGCGTTGTTGATGGCTGCGGATCGCGCCCACCACGTTGCCACCAGGATTCGTCCCGCGTTGGACGCCGGCACCGATGTGATCAGCGATCGCTACCTCGCGTCATCGATGGCCTACCAGGGAGCAGGGCGGGAGCTGGGCGAGGCCGAGGTCAAAGCGCTGTCGTTGTTTGCCGTCGATGGCCTGATGCCGGATCTGGTGATCCTGCTGGACGTGCCGACCGTGACCGGTCGAGCACGCGCCGGCGACCGAGGAACCTTGGACAAGATGGAACAGGAAGCCGAGGAGTTCCATGCCCGAGTACATGACGCATTTCTGCGATTCGCCGCCGCCAACCCGCAACGGTGGGTGATTATCGACGGCACGATGACCGAGGACGAGGTGGAGCAGCAGGTTTGGGCCGCAGTCGAAACCCGGTTGGGGTGGACGCGATGACCAACCCGCAACCGGTGACGGGAGTGGACGTGTTTGCCGGTGTTCTGGGTCAGTCGTCGGCGGTGGCTCAGTTGCGATCCTGGACCGCGGATCCGGTGCACGCGTTTCTCCTGGTCGGCCCCTCCGGTTCCGGCAAACGGGCCGCCGCTCGGGCGTTGGCGGCCGGCATCATGGCGCACGACCTGGACCCGGCAGCCGCAGAACGGGCGGCTCGATTGGCGCTTGAAGACAAGCATCCCGACGTGGAGATCTTTTCGCCCGAAGGCCGTCAGATTGACGTGGACACCGCTCGGGTCATCACCCCGATGGTGTTCAAGCGTCCGGTTGAAGGTCGCCGTCGCGTCGTGGTGATCGACCGGTTTCACGCCGCCACCCCCGCAGCTGCGGCCAGCCTGTTGAAGACAGTGGAGGAGCCACCTCCCTCAGCAGTCCTGGTGCTGTTGACCGAACGGGTTATCCCGGAGCACGTGGCCATTGCGTCTCGCTGCGTGGAGGTCCAGTTTCCTGCGGTGCCTGATTCGGTGGTGGAGCAGTGGCTCGTTGACCAGGGAGTGGCGGCCAGTGACGCGCCGGCCATTGCTGCGGCTTCGGCTGGTGACACAACGCGGGCCCGGCTACTGGTGGATGACGAAGGGTTCACGGCCCGGGCGGCCGCATGGGCGTCGGTGCCGGGACGGCTTGACGGTTCGGGGTACTCGGCCGGGGTGCTGGTGGACGAACTGTCGGGGCTCATTGATGAGGCCGTCGCAGTTCTCGGCCCCAAGCAGGCCGAAGAGATGCAGGCGCTGGCTGAGCGTGAGGAGGCGTTGGGGACCCGGGGGTCGGGCCGCAAGGACCTGGAGTCCCGGCACAAGCGAGAGATCCGTAAGGTTCGTGACGACGAGTTGCGGTTTGGATTGGGCGTGTTGACGCGGGCGTATCGGGATCGGCTGGCGGGCGGCGAAGGTTCGGAAATGGTTGCCGCAATCGCTCGGCTGCGGGACGCCAACGAGGATTTGATGCGTAACCCGAATGAGAACCTGTTGCTGCTCAACCTGTTCTGGCAGCTGCCGTCGCTGACGGTGTAGCAATTTCGCCCACGAAACAAGGCGTGACCCAGAGCGTTCCTTGTTACCGTTGTCAACCACGCCCGGGTAGCTCAGTCGGTAGAGCAATTCACTCGTAATGAATAGGTCAGGAGTTCAATTCTCCTCTCGGGCT